>JAEEGH010026853.1_pt1 | contig 11438 bp, 10 predicted proteins | sample 9134181 | NCBI WGS metagenome assembly JAEEGH01 (sample SAMN16246544, study PRJNA631951) | gut metagenome | biome: gut microbiome; feature: rumen; material: DP-attached | host: Bos | place: Iran: Karaj | collected 2018-10 | reverse complement strand
TCAATGGCATGATAACCGATTTCGACACCCTCCGCACCCATGTCAGCAACTATGCGAGCCGTTGTGCGGAGAAACTGAGGAAGCAAGGCACTGTAGCAGGCATCGTAGGAGTGTTCCTTCATACCAACGCCTTTCGCGAAGACCTCCCACAATATTGGAACTTTCTGGAGCAACGCCTGTTGACACCCACCAACGCCACTACTACCATCGTACAGACAGCCACTGAAGTTCTTCATCAACTCTATCGGCGGGGCTACCACTACAAGAAAGCAGGTGTCATCGTGACGGCAGTCGGACCTCAGTCGCCAGTACAGCAAGACCTTTTCGATATTCAGGCAGAGCAGTTTCAGAAGCTGCGCCGTCTTGATGCCGTCATTGATCGTCTCAATCGTGTCAACGGCTCTGAGACTATCGTCCTCGGCTCCCAACAATACACGCTCCCGGACGGTAGAGGTCGTGCCGAAGTCTTTGCCAATGCTATCAAGCATGATTACAAAAGCCCTAATCCCACAACAAGGTGGAAGGACGTTATTAAATTGAAATAATAGGACAATCCAGAAAGCCCAGTCTTCTTGATTCTGGCTGATTTTTTCAAATTCCCTGTAAAATCTTTGTTGTAATCCAAATATTTCGTATCTTTGTGGACAGTAACTAAAACAAAAGAACATGTACAGCGACGATATCAACCTCGCACACTCCAGCAGCTGCATCTGCAGGATTCCTGAGGAGTGGAAAGCGTAACAGGAACCTGTCTCTGCGTTTCATTTATCAGTTTCATGGTGCTAAGGTACGAACTTAATGAGCAAATAGCAAATTATAATTGCTAATTTTTGTGATGTTGGAAAAATTAACTATCTTTGCATTGTATAGCGCAAAGGTGGGCTGCACCTCAGCAAAGAACGAGTTCTCTGCATTCGGTTTGCACCACCATTGCATTTACTAACTGAAACAAAATAAGAACATGATTAATATACGAAAACTGGAGGCAGAATTATGGGAATCAGCAGACTTGCTACGTCAGGGAAGTAAACTGACGAGTAACCAGTATTGCATGCCAGTACTAGCCTTGCTGTTCCTGCGTTATGCATATAGTAGATATAAGATGGTGGAAGCTGAGATTCTGCAGAGTCGTCCCATGCGTGGAGGTCGAGTGATGCCTGTTGAACCCAGTGACTTTGCTGCAAAAAGTGCGCTATATCTTCCTAAAGAAGCACAATTCGATTATCTGGTGAACTTGCCTGATAATATCATAGCAGCAGAATTGAAGAATAAAGATGGTAATGACATCAACTCTTTAGGCGAGGCAGTGAACAATGCTATGCAATTGGTGGAAGACCAAAGCGAACAACTGATAGGTATTCTTCCTAAGACATACACAAGTTTCTCGGATGAACTATTGCGGGAGTTGCTTCGTATCTTCAATAATAAAACCATTGATGAAGTTGGTGGAGATGTGATTGGTCGCATCTACGAATACTTCCTCTCTAAGTTCGCCAAGGCAGTAGCCAGCGATGATGGTGTGTTCTTTACCCCCAAGTCATTGGTTAAGATGCTGGTAAATGTGCTGGAGCCTAAACAGGGTGTGATGCTTGATCCTGCTTGTGGTAGTGGTGGTATGTTTGTACAGACAGGTGACTTCGTAAATGCAGCAGGCATGAATGCCAACACCAATATGACCTTCTATGGTCAGGAGAAAGTGGAGTATAATGCTCAACTTTGTCTAATGAATATGGCTGTGCATGGACTGAATGGAAAGATTGTTTCTGGCGATGAAGCCAACTCTTTCTACCACGATGCACATAATCTGGTTGGTAAATGCGACTATGTGATGGCGAATCCTCCCTTTAATGTAGATAAAGTGAAGTCTGAATCTGCATCAGCCGCTGGGCGATTACCCTTTGGTCTGCCAGGCTTTAATGCCAAAACGAAGGAAATAGGCAATGCCAACTATCTTTGGATTAGTTATTTCTATGCCTACCTGAATGAACATGGTCGTGCAGGATTTGTGATGGCAAGCTCTGCAACAGATAGTGCCAACAAGGATAAAGATATTCGCGAACAACTCGTTAATACAGGCGATGTAGATGTGATGGTAAGTGTAGGCAACAACTTCTTCTATACGTTATCACTGCCTTGTTCGTTGTGGTTCTTTGATCGCAATAAACATGAAGATATTCGTGACAAGGTACTCTTCATAGATGCTCGTAACTACTATACTGTAGTTGATCGTACATTGAACGAATGGACGGAATGGCAACTTCGTAATCTGCAAGCCATCGTACATCTGTATCGTGGTGAAAAGGATAAGTATCAGCAATTGCTTGTAGATTATAACAAAGCCATTGATGAAGCTGTAGCATCAGTAAAAGAGCAAGGACAACCTTTCAGTGATCTTATTGATAAAGATACACAAGCTCATTTTTGGGGAATAATGGGATGGATTAATCATGCAGGACATGACTATGCAGACCTGAAGCAGAGGGTGGAAGAACAAATAAGGCAGACAAAAAAATGTGCGAAATCTGCTGAAAATTATATAGAAAAGCGCAAGGTGAAAGCCATGCGTCAGGCTGGTGATAGCTTTTGCGAATTCCTGAATGATTTACTTACTATCATTAATGAGCGCGAATGGCTCGTATCAAAGTTTGGCGAGGATGGTCAATATCAGGATGTACTTGGTCTCTGCAAGATAGCCACTATTCAGGAGATAGCAGAAAAGAACTATTCGCTTACACCTGGTGCCTATGTAGGTGTGGCAGAGCAGGAAGATGATGGTGTCGATTTCCATGAACGCATGAATGAGATTCATGCCGAGTTGGCACAGCTGAACCAAGAAGCGAACGTGCTGATGGAAGAAATCCAAAAAGCATGGGGGGAGCTGAAATGAGTGAGTGGAAGAAAGTGAAGTTGGGAGAAATATGTAGTCGGGTTACCTCTGGTGGTACCCCGAAAGCAACTGTAGAGTCGTTTTATAATCCACCTACGATTCCATGGTTGAAAACAAAAGAAGTAAATTACAGTAGGATATATGAAACAGAGAACTATATTTCAGAGAATGGACTTGCTAATTCTAGTGCAAAACTGATTGCGCCAAATTCTGTGATTATTGCAATGTATGGACAAGGAGATACTGCCGGTAGGGTAGCAATAAACAAAATACCCCTGACAACGAATCAGGCATGCTGTAATCTTACATTTGACGATAAAAAGGCAAACTATGAGTTTGTTTATTACCAACTTTGTACCCTTTATGACAAGATGGTGTCATTAAAGAGTGGTGCTGCACAGCCAAACCTTAATGCACAAATTATAAAGGGGTTGGAAATCTCACTCCCATCATTGACAACCCAAGATTACATTGCCACCATTCTCTCTCGCTACGACTCTTTGATAGAGAACTACCAAAAACAGATAAAGTTATTAGAGGAAGCAGCGCAACGACTTTATAAAGAATGGTTCGTTGATCTCCACTTCCCTGGTCACGAAAACACAAAAATTGTCGATGGTGTGCCAGAGGGTTGGGAGAAGAAATGTGTAGATAGTATTTATTCTATCAAATATGGGAAGAATCTATCTACGAAACTTATTACGGCTGATGGTAACTATCCTGTTTATGGTGCTAATGGTGTAATCGGCTATTACGATAAAGCTAATTGTAATGAACAAGTCGTTCTTATTACAAGTCGAGGAAATGGAAGTGGAGATGTGCTGATGACCTATCATAAAGATTCATTCATTACAAACAATTCCTTTATTGTAATCCCTCTTAATGAATATGATTATTGTCAATTGCCATTTACTTATCAGTTCCTGAAAAATGCAAATTTTAGGTCTGTAAGAACAGGGGCTGCCCAACCACAGTTAACCAATCAATCTATTCACACGGTTGATGTCGTACTCCCTATAAAAGAACATATTGTGGAATACTGTAAGAGAGTTCAAATGTCTAATGATGTTATTATTCATTTGAGGAATCAAATCCGCCTCTTAACTGAAGCTCGCGACAGGTTGCTTCCTAAGTTAATGAGTGGCGAAATAAAAGCATAAAGTTTATGGGCAGACCTTATAGATATTATGACATAAAGACAAGTAGGAAAGAGATTATCGAAGAGAACGCTTCGAAATATCTTTTCTTTGCCTGGACTCTGAATCGCTTGAAAGAGTTCTTATTATGTGCAGATGCTAAAAGGATCAATGAAGGATATATTAGAAAGAGTATTCATAAGACAGAATTACTTAAGGGAATAAAAGAGCCTGAAAAGTTGGTGGATAAATGGTTGGTGGATATGGAAATAATAGGGCTTATCAGAGTAGAATTTGAACCTAATATACAACAGACTCTTATTTACATTACTGAAAAGGGAATAGAAGAATATAAGAAGCAGACCTATCATGTTCTTGCTGCGAATCTACTGGAAGCGCAGGAAAGCAGAAGGTTATCAAAGATAGCTATTATTATTGCTATTATATCTGTATGTGTGGCAATAGGCATTGGTGTCTTATCTTGTATAATTAATGATTGAATTATGGCAAAGGACTATAGCGAAGACAAACTGGTACAGGAGAGTACAGCCAACTTCTTAGAAAAGGAGTTGGGCTGGAAAAGTGTCTATGCTTTTGATCAAGAGACGCTGGGACAGAATGGTACACTTGGGCGTAACAACTACCATGAGGTGCTGCTGACTCGCCATCTTAGTCAAGCCCTGAAACGCTTGAATCCTTGGTTGACAGAGAAACAGCTACAGGAATGCATAGAGCGTATGACAGAGCACATGAGCAGTCAGACACTCATGCAAATCAACGAAGATAAATATAAGCTGATTCGCGATGGTATCTCTGTTACACGCACAAAAATCAATGGTGAGACAGAAGAGGTGAAGGCCAAGGTTATTGACTTTTCCTCACCAGAAAAGAATGAATTCCTTTGTGTCCGTGAGCTGCAAGTGCATGGCGCCCTCTATCGTCGTCGTGCAGACGTTGTAGGCTTCGTGAATGGTATTCCACTGCTATTCATAGAACTGAAAAACCACGATGTAGAAGTCGTTGATGCCTTTAATAAGAATTATCGTGACTATCTTGATACCATCCCCCAACTGTTCTATCATAATGCCTTCATCATGTTTAGTAATGGTAAAGAGGCTCGTGTGGGTACCATCGACTCCAAATGGGAGTTCTTCCACGAATGGAAACGACTGAAGGAGGAAGATGCAGGCAACATAGAATTGCCTACCATGCTAAAAGGTATCTGTTCAAAAGAAAACTTCCTTGACCTGCTGGAGAACTTCATCCTTTACGATCATAGTGGAGGCAAGATAGCCAAGATAATGGCTCGTAACCACCAGTATTTAGGTGTAAATCAAGCTGTAGAGAAATATCGCAATCGAGAGTTGCTGGATGGAAAATTAGGTGTATTCTGGCACACGCAAGGTAGTGGTAAGAGCTATTCGATGCTGTTCCTGTCACAGAAGATACGCAGGAAGTTTGCAGGCTCACCCACTTTCCTGATTCTGACAGATAGAGATGAGCTGAATAAGCAGATCAGCGATACCTTTGAGAACTGCGGTTTGTTGGGTAATGTGAAAGCCAAGGCATTTATCGCTAGCAGTGGTGAGGACTTGAAAAAGAAACTGAAAGGAAATCCTTCGTTCATCTTCTCACTCATTCAGAAGTTCAACGACCCCAAGGCAAACCCCATCTATCCTGACCATGATATCATTGTGATGAGTGATGAGGCACATCGTACCCAGAATGGTATCTTCGCAGATAATCTGATGCATATCCTGCCAACGGCACATCGCATAGGTTTTACAGGAACGCCACTGCTATCGAATGACAACATCACTGCTCGAACATTCGGAGGTTATGTAAGTGTCTACGACTTCAAACGTGCAGTGGAGGATAAAGCCACAGTACCTCTTTACTATGAGAATCGAGGTGAGAAATTGCAGGAACTAAAGAATCCGGAAATCAATGAAGAGATCGCTGCAGCTTTGGAACAAGCTGGCGATTTGGATGCATCGCAGTTAGCTAAATTAGAACGTGAGTTTGCCAAAGAGGTACATCTTCTGACTGCTAAGAAACGTCTGCGCATAGTGGCTCGGGATTTCGTACGTCATTACACAGACCTATGGACATCAGGTAAAGCCATGTTCGTGAGTTACAACAAGGTAACATGCGTTCGTATGTATGACTATGTGCAAGAATGCTGGCAGCAAGAGATAAAGCATTTAGAACAGGTGATAGATAAATGCGATTCTCAGCAGGAGGTGATGGAGATGCGGCGCAAATTAGCATGGATGAAGGAAACAGATATGGCTGTGGTGGTATCGCAGGAACAAAATGAGATACAGACTTTCCAGAAGTGGGGTTTGGATATTAAAACTCATCGTGAAAAGATGGAGAAGCGCGAACTCGACAAGGAGTTCAAAGATGATAATTCGCCATTGCGCATTGTCTTCGTCTGTGCCATGTGGTTGACAGGTTTCGACGTGAAGACACTCTCGTGCCTTTACATTGATAAGCCCATGAAGGCACATACGCTGATGCAGACCATTGCTCGTGCCAACCGAGTAGCAGAAGGTAAGACAAATGGACTGGTGATAGACTATATAGGTATCGTGAAAGCTTTACGCCAGGCTTTGGCTGACTATACGGCTAATCCTGAAGGTAATGATGGAAATGATCCGACTGTGGATAAGAAAAAACTTATCGAGGAAGTACTTAAAACCATCGCTGCTGCAACATATTTCCTAAAAGAACATGACTTCGAACTGGATGACCTAATTCATGCGGAGAGCTTCTTGAAGTTAGATTATCTGTTGGAGGCTGCAAATGCCATGTGCGAAACAGCAGAAATACGTAAGACCTTCTGTACTTATGCAACTACGCTGCTGAAGTTATGGAAGTATCTGGATCGTGAGGACATCACTCACGAGATGAAACAACAGAAGGATGCTATTGAGGCCATCTACAAAGAGTTGCAGAAGAAACGCCAGCATGCTGATATTACAGATTTGAGCGTAGCCATCAATGAGATTGTGAACGACCATTTGGAAATAGAGACAACAATTGCGGCTGATGATGGTCCAACTCGTTTTGATATCAGTGGCATAAACTTTGAATTGCTCAGACAAGAGTTTGCTAAGAGTAAACAGAAAAATCTGGTATTGAAAGATATACAGGAATTGCTACAAGAGCGCATTGCAAAGATGTTAGCACAGAATCCTTCTCGCATCAACTTCTATGAGAAGTACCAGGAGATCATCCACGATTACAACAACGAGCAAAACAGGGCAAATATCGAAAAGACCTTTGAAGACTTAATGAAGTTGTCAAACGAACTGACAGAAGAAGAAAAACGTTATGTTAGAGAAGGCTTTGAGAATGATGAACAACTCTCGATGTTTGATATACTGATGAAAGATAATTTGAGTAAAGAAGACATTAAGAAGATAAAGAAGGTGGCAGTAGAATTGCTCGACAAAATCAAGCAACAATTGGCTAGTATGGATCATCCATTTGATAAGCCCAATACCAAGGCTACCATCATCATCACCATTCGCGATGTACTTTGGCAAGAATTACCAGAGAGCTATAATGAGGAGAACATTATCCAATATCGTGACGCTGTATATAACTATGTCAGCCAACATTATGGGGGTGTAGCATGAGAAGCAATAGATAAAGTCATTAAGTCACTCATTAACGAAAACCTGTAAGATCATGGAACTAAAAGATATTATAGTAATTATCATAAGCGGGCTTGGTCTCATAGTGAGTGTTATAGCACTTATTAGAGATTTTTATACGCGCAAGAAAGTGCAAGAACTAACAAACTTAGAAATTGAAAAGTTAAGAGCTGAGAAAGAGAATAAGATGAAAGCCAATTTATACGGCTATATTGAAGATGATTATTTCGTTATAGAAAATTGTGGTGAAGCCCCAGCTTCAAATATTAGGTATGAAGGTTGGGATGGTTGGTGTGATAATATCTCTAACAACATTATCAAGTACCTCCCTCCTCATCATACTCAAACCATTCAGTTATATTTGACTATGGACTCTCCAGATTCTAAATCTTTCAAGATTACTTGGGATGATGAATCTGGAAAAGATCATGTTTGGAGCGAAACATTGGATTTGGAATAATAGATAAAGTCATCAAGTTACTTATTAACGATAATCTTGTAATGAAGCGTTATATTAAATCATTTCTACCAGACTTTCGACCAGTTAGAGGTACTGATGCAAGTTTTGATCTACAAGACTTTGCAGATAAAGACTTTGTTTGTCCTATAAAAAGAGGAGAAATAGGCATATATATCATATCCGGAAAAATGAAATATACCTATCCAAATGGGAAGAAAAGCCCAATAATTTATATTGGTAAGTCTGATGACTTGTTGAGGCGTCTGAAAGATGAGCATTATATCAAAGGATTGAAACGTTTGATCGACAATCCTGACTGGGGAATTGACGAGAATATACAACTAGCTTCAAAATATCAGTATATGTATTATGATGGAAGCCATGTTGATGTGTTCAAATGTAGAGGAAAACAAGAGTCCAAAGAAATGGAGTCAAGGTTCCTGAATCAATTTTATCAGAAGTATAGGGCTCTGCCTGTAGGCAATGGTGCTCGTTCGTACGGAAAGGAATAATCTTATAATAACTATATACGGAACACTAGCGGAACATCAGGGACTGGTACCTGTCTTGTTGCCCGTCAAGCAGGTTAGTGCAAGACTTAATAGATACAAGCATATCTTTTGTCGCGCGGATGGATATATTTGGATTAAGAATATTGAATAATTTTTAAGTGAATACTACTTATGACAAATGGTAAGCAAATCATCACACGCAGCATTGCTATTCTAATGATCTGTGGAATAGTTTTGCTTGGAGGTTATGGATTTTACAAGTCAATTAGAGATTTTGATAAATCTGTTCCTGAAGTTGCAAAAACGGATAGTATAGGTCGTTTATTTGAGATAAATGGATATAAGTATTATCTCCGGAACGATGTCCTATACGATGAGAAAGGCAATATGATTGCAGACCTATCAATAGATAAAAACAAACAAGATTCTCCCTCTTTGAAAGATGTTTTAGGCGAAAAAGAAGGCTTTGAAGATTATAGCATTTTTGGATGCAGCAAAGAGGAAGCTCAGAGACTTTACATCCAGTCAGTCATAAACTCTATGACATCAGGAAAAAAGGTTGAGGTTAGTAGATGGGTGACATCTGGTGATTGGAGCCATGATGATGATGAAATAACAATAACTATTCCTTAATTATTACGGATATGGCATACAAATGTAAGAACTGTGGAAAGTTTGTTTCTAAAGATGCAACTACGTGTAAGCATTGTGGGCAGGAGAATCCTGTTGTAATAGTAGACGACAATCTGCCTGCTGGCAAAAATGCACAAGCAAGACCTGTAAACGTGAATTTGCCAAAGCAGATTCAATGTCCTTATTGTGGAAGCCTATTGAGTTTGCCAAAGCAGTTTGAAAATGACGATTTTCTTCGTTGTAACATCTGTAATCAAGACTTTGCAAATCCCTTGAAAAAAACAATTAGCCCTCGTTGGATAGATGGCAGTACAATGGGCTATTCAAATCGCACATGGAGGAATGCTGGTCTTTTTCTTTTGGCCGTTGTCATCTTCTATTTGTTTGCAACAAAAGACAAGAAAGAGCCACAGAACGCTCCACAGCAGTTCCAATCAGAGACAAGAACGAATACTCCTATTGAGGACGAGACTCGCGAATTGGTCGTTGTTGATGGAGAAGCTGTTGTAAGAGATGCTTTGCCAAAATCAGATTACGACATCATCAATAGATGGATGGAGATCAACCAAGGCTCAACTTCTCAGGAATGCAGATTAGAAAGGATTAAAAGAGATGGCAGTTATAGAATTAAAATTGGTGGCATTTATTATTCATGCGAGCCGAGGAAAATTACAAGCGGCTCTGAAATAATCTTCCACAATGCGAATTCTCATAATGGAGAATATTTCAATTTAGCAAATGGGACACCTATTTATTTAATCCCTCGAATGGAAGATGACGGGCCTGTGAAAACAGATGGAATTCTTGTCATTCAGGCAGACGGCAGTGCACAAGTTTACATGAACGACTACAAACATGAGTTCTTCGAATTGTTCACTGATTTGCGTCCGCTCTATTGAAGTGTATAACAATCCTTTTTACCCTTTATGCATGTGACACGTACCTGGTACCTGTCACATCTTTGCTCCCATCTTAGGAACACTAGGGACTGGTCCCTGTCTCGTATTATTCTATACGGATAAAATTTGATTTATATAGTTTTGTTTCCGCATGATCTAATGATTGTGCGGATTTTAAATGTTTTAACGCAAAATCGATGGGGATGAGACAAATATGAAAGGAATTGAGACAAATTTGAAAATTTGTCTCCTTTTTGTTTCGTAACTTTGCAGGCGAATAGCGATATCAAGTATTCATTTATAATTATGAGTGAAATTCTAAAAGCAACAGGTGAGATTGTGATGTACCAGCCAGATGAGACTATTCGGCTGGAAGTGAGAATGGATGAGGATACTGTATGGTTGACACAGGCACAAATGGCGGAGTTGTTTGCCACAGGCAGACAAGCTATAACCAAGCATCTACAAAATATCTATGAGAGTTCTGAGTTAAGCAAAGAGGCAACAAGTTCCATTTTGGAACTAGTTCGGCAGGAGGGCAACAGAAAAGTTAAGCGTAAGATTGAGAAGTGTGACACGTACCTGGTACCTGTCACATCACCGAAAACTTTTAGTGGACACTAGTGATTTTAATAAATATATGATTTGGCGTGTACGTGCGTCATGGACGAAAGTGACCAACCGTATCGGCTTCCTCGACAATGAGTGCAGCATCCTCGAAACCCGCTTGCAGGTGAAATTCTAAAATGACGAAATAGGTGTCCATCCGTTTCGTTAATTTCTATTAATTTATCATAGACAAAAGAACAACCAATCAAAAAAATACGTATATTTGCGTATAATATGCATAAATCTACCAGGCTCCATCTACTGATTGTAGGCGAAACCCTTCTGTTGCTGGCAGTCACGTTGGGTATCTTGGCCTATTTCTCGCACAAGGCGTTGCGAGAGGAAGCCATGCGTAATGCTGAACTGACGCTGGATGGTACCGTTCAGAATATTTACAATATCCTACTGAGTGTTGAGCAAGCGACAGGCCGTATATACGATGACCTGCTTGAGCATCTCGACCAACCCGACCGCATGTACGCCTATAGCCGCGACCTGGTAGAGAGCAATCCCTACATCAATGGTTGTGCTATTTGCTTCAAACCCGGATACTATCCCGGCAAAGACCTGTTTATGGCCTATGTACACCATGTGACATCTGCCAAGGGAACCGATTCGGCTCTGGTGACCTCAGAGA
>JAEEGH010026850.1_pt1 | contig 11439 bp, 10 predicted proteins | sample 9134181 | NCBI WGS metagenome assembly JAEEGH01 (sample SAMN16246544, study PRJNA631951) | gut metagenome | biome: gut microbiome; feature: rumen; material: DP-attached | host: Bos | place: Iran: Karaj | collected 2018-10 | reverse complement strand
AATATCTTAATTTTTGCGGAATTATATTAAAGAAAGAACACCTCGAACTCATCAGCAATGTGATCTTTACGAGTTCGAGGTGTTCTTTTATATTATGTAACATATTGTGGCGGGAATTAGGAATCATATTCGCCATATTCGCAACCGACATTGGCGCAGGATATCTCATCGATAAGTTTGCCAAAATGGTAGAGTCTGACTGTTCCGATGCCGTTTCCGCCGTTCCATAGGCGGTTATGAAGCTTTTTACCATTTGGAGCTTCATAGTTTACAAGGAGCATGTCCTTTTTCTTGCAGGTAATGTCAGTGACCATGCGACTTGTGAGGTTACTCTGCTCAACATGCCAGATAATCTCATCTTCGGTCTCGGTGCTGTTAAAGCTTGTTTTTGTGAAGGTCCAAAACTTGGAAAAATTGAATTCAAAAGGCTTTCCTTCGTACCAGAATGCTGATAACAGTTTTCTGTCAAGGGCTATAGGGCCTACCTTTGGTCTTCCTCCACCTATGTCAAATACACTGTTTTCAAGCTTTCTGCCTGTGAGATTGCTGGTAAGGTTGTTGGATGAGAGCCATACCCATGGTGATGTAAAATCTTTTCCCCAGTTTTTATCAGCATATCCGTAACATTTATCAGGAATGACGTTGTATCTGTGGCCGTTGTAGAAGATCTCTCCAAAATATGCACTCTTCATGCCTTCAGCGTGCCAGAACATCTCAAAGGCCTGTATTTTTCTAAAAAGGGAGCTTGCTCCATATCCTACGTTAAAGGCAACCTTTTTATCTATTGTCAGATTCCAGCTAATCTCGCCGTAGGAGCTCATGTATTCAGGATGGCATTCTGCTTCTTCCTTGGAAAGAGACACTTTTCCCCAGGTCTTATCCTCTGAAAGGTAGCACTGCCCTGCTTTTACACTAAAAGGAACGTTCATATCCACAGTTATTTCATTCCAACCGTAGAAATTATGGATCTGTCTGGCATCCTCGCCCCATGTACCTGCTTTGATCATGAGATAGGATGGTCTGATGCCTTTTTCCTGATTAGCAGGAAGCTGTCCAAATACCGGTTTATTCTGTCCACTGGCAGGATTGCATACAAAGAATTCCAGAAAAAATGGCTTTTCCTCTCCACTCTCGCTGTCTATTGCTGTAAATGAATGCCACCACCAGTCGTAGCCAAGTTTGGCCTGACCGCCAAAGAGCTGGCATTGATTTCTTGATATATCTGACTTATTGAACATTTTTGTATCCTCTTTGTATGTATTTTATAAAAATACCCATATATAGTGAATTTATTAGCATATGAACAAACTAATGCAAGATTTCTTCAGAATCTATCCACAAACTATCTGCTGTTACCCTGCATTTGTAAAAAACAACTTCTACACCTGCTGCCACTGCTTCATCAAAAGCCTTGGCAAAATCCGGGTCTGTAGTGCTGTTGGGCCTGACCTCAGATATGCCCTCCCCTTGTATCACAAAGGCAACTCTTGCTTTATAACCTTTACTCACAGCCGCGGACAGTTCCCTTAGGTGCTTGGCTCCGCGCTCTGTTGGCGCATCAGGAAAATATCCTATGCCATCTATAAAAAGTGTACACCCTTTCACTTCCATAAGGTATTTTGTATCTTCTTTTTCCAAGTAAAAATCTATCCTGGAATTGCCATACTTGTACTCAGGCTTAATAAAGTCATATTGTGCCTGACTTTCAAGCCACTCCTTGACCACCTTGTTTGGGGCCTGTGAATCAATGTTTATGATTCTGCCTTCATGCTCCACTGCAATGAGGTCATAGGGCGTTTTCCGCTCAGGGTTATCCGCTTTTTCAAGGTAGACTCTGCATCCAGGGATCAGCAGTTCTCGGCATCTTCCAGTGTTTTTGACATGGACTGTCAGTTCTGTGCCGTCTACTTCCACTTTAGCGATGAAACGATTCGGCCTTGATATGAATTTTGCTGGAATAACACTATTGTACTTCATGGCTCGTATTTAACTATATCTCCTTTTAGGAACAGGTTTCCTTTAACATTTTCTTTTAATGGCGCTAGCTGGTTGCGTTTGACCATGTATGATATGTTTTGTCTGGAACATTCAAGAATCTCACAAGCATCTGCCGTATCAATAATATTTGAACTGACAAAGCTTATAAAATCCTTGTAAGAAAGCGGAATTTTTTTCCCTTTTTCATATAAAATCTGTGCAGGAATGTCTATCGAATCATCAAATGTTATGTAGTATCCGCCAACACCAACTTGGCAAGAATTGAAAAGTCTTTTATTTTCTAATACTTTATCAGCGCCTTCTACTGAGAGAAGCGAATCCATATTGATTTTCTTTACTGTATCATCATAAAAAAAACATAGCAGTTCATTATTATCCAATGCGACACAATCTATTAGATTTTTGAGATTTCTTTTTTGTACATATCCTGGAAGTAGCTCTATTTTCTTAATATACATACTATCCTGAGAGCATCGTCCATTCGATAATTCAAGAAATTTCATTTCATCGTATGATTGTAATTTATGATTTTTCAATATTGATCCGATATTTTGTCTGCCACTGGGGATTATTCTTTCATTTACCCACATTTTACTGAATTCTCTTTGAATAGTATAAATACCCCTTTTAACAAAATTAGAAAAAATAAGTGGTGCAGTCCATTCATCAAGATTATCCATTAGTTCAATTATAAATATTTTTTTTCTTTCAAAGTATAGTAATGTACCAATGTCTATATGATTCTCTTCATCGATTATCTCAAAGATTTTCATAGATTTTATACCTTTCGTAAATCATTTCCCAAATCTTGTCTATAAAGATTTTTGAAAGAATATCTTCTAATCCATCAAAAATAATTTTTTTATCTGATTTTTTTAACTTATATGCAAGTGGCTTACTATTCTTATCTATAAGTTCTAAATTTTCACGACATGAAAAAGTACCAATAAAATTTTTGCAAGGTTTATCACTAAATATATCAAACTCTGCTGCCATACTGTCTGTATTACAAGAATATAACAACGATACTCCGTGATCAAATAATGGTGCAATCCTGATAGTATGAGCTCTGGCATTTCTTAATACTTCAATATTAGCGCCATGTCTATCTCTGTTTAAAATAAGAAAATCTATTACCAGCATTGTATCAATATATTTCTGCCACCCCATACGTTTACAAAAATCATAATGGGACTCACCAGAGAAACAATTAACTCTATAATAGTCATCTAAAGCCACCTTACTCTCACCTGGCTTTTTAAAATCATTGGATGCGCACAAATATGTGTCAAATGTATTTCCTTCTACTTCAATCTTTGCATTGATCAGCTTATATTCTAAATGGTCAATATTGAACATGGTCAAAAGCCTATCAACAATAATTTCGTTGACGCATTCATGTCCAATCACTCCTTTTATTGGATCGAAATTGGACAATTTATAGTACTCCTTAGCTCCGCCCAATGTTGAAGTGGCTTTTAAAAAAGTTCCTGCTGTTCCACTTGAACTGCGTATATGTGACCATCGTAAATACGATAGATCCTGCTTATCTTTGATAAGAATTGCCATATCTCAATCCTCTTATAAAACCCAAAAGCATTTGACGTACGTCAAATAGTATTACATAAATATATTATTATATTATTTGACGTGCGTCAAATAGTGTTATGTCTGTTGTAATGGGCATGAGTCTTACTATCATCTGCACTTTTCAGGCCACGGGAAAAGCCCTGAGTGCACTGATATTATCAGCTTGCAGACAGGGCATAGTGTATCTTCCTTGTATAGTTATTTTGTCATTTGCCTTAGGACTTCAGGGCGTTATCATGGCTCAGTTTGTGGCTGATACTTTAACGCTGGTGATAGCTTATGGGCTGTATCGTAATCTTAGAATAAAATAAGATTCTATGCAAATAGGCTATTTTGAAGGCGTCACAAAGCCTATTTGCCTCTTGAATTATGTTCTCACGAAATACGCAGCTAGTATGCGGATTTCTGTTTGAAGTCGATAAAACATATATCAATCAAGCTCTGCCATACGATTCCAGAGCTTATAATATGTACCCTCTTTTGCAAGAAGGGAATCATGTGTACCCTCTTCAAGAATTCCATCTTTCCCCAAAACTATTATCCTGTCAGCATTCTGGACAGTGGTAAGTCTGTGGGCAATAGTGATCGTTGTTCTTCCTTTAGCAAGCTTCTCAAGGCTCTTGGTCACATAAAGTTCGCTTTCATTATCAAGAGCTGATGTAGCTTCATCAAGGATCAATATCTTAGGATTTTTAAGGAAGACTCTTGCAATTGATATACGCTGCTTCTGTCCACCTGATAATTTCACACCACGTTCGCCAATATATGTGTCCATGCCCTTTGGCAACAGGCTTATAAACTCGTTAGCTCCGGCCATATTGGCAGCCTCTTTTATCTCATCCTCAGTAGCATCAGGTCTTCCATAGGCAATGTTGTCACGGATTGTGCCGCTAAAGAGGTATACATCCTGCTGAACTATACCGATGGACTGTCTTAGGCTCTTCAACGTAACCTTGCTGATATCCTGTTCATCAATATCTATGTGTCCCTCAGTAACATCATAAAATCTTGGAATAAGGTTACATACAGTAGTCTTACCGCCTCCGGAAGAACCAACAATTGCAAGGTTCTCTCCTGCCTTGACTTCAAGATTGAAATCATGGAGCACTTTGTTATGGTCATCGGGATACTCAAAACTTACATCTTCAAATCTGATCGATCCGCTGGCAACTTTTAAATCTACTGCGTCCTCAGCATCTTTTATATCTATCGGTGTATCCATTATCTCTATAAATCGCTCTATTCCGGTCATTCCACGCTGGAACTGCTCAGCAAACTCTACTATTCTTCTGATAGTAGCAATAAGTGTTGATACATATAATATGTAGGCAACAAGGTCACCGGCACTTATAAGATCATTTATGAGGAACAGTCCGCCGCCAAGGATAACTACAGAGTACATCAGGCCATCAAACAATCTTGTTGAAGTTCCAAATGTTGCCATGGCATAATAGAATCTCTTTTTGATGGTCTGGAACTTGATGTTTCCTTCTTCGAATTTTCTCTTTTCCTCTTCCTCGCCAGTAAAGGCTTTGACAATGCGTTCTCCTAGAAGACTCTCTTCAATAGCAGCATTGAGCTCGCCAATCTGTACCCTCTGAGCTTTCTGTGTCTGTCTAAGCCAGTGATTTATTTTGGCTGAAACTACAAACATAACCGGAAGGCAAGCAAATATCATGATTGTCAGCGGAAGCGATGCGCTAGAGAGTATCACAAATGACACTACCATCTTGATACCTGCAATAAAAAACTCTTCCGGACAATGGTGTGCAAACTCAGTAACATCAAAGAGATCATTGGTTATGCGGCCCATGATCTGGCCTATCTTGTGGTTGGAATAATATGTGGCTGAAAGTCTCTGTAGATGCTCGAATGCATCCCTTCTCATATCAGTCTCGATGTAAACACCCATAATATGTCCCTGAGACTGCATATAGAAAAAGGCTCCGGCATCTACCAGCCTTAAGAATATATATAAGAATGCCATCTTCAAAAGCACTGATATTGTCAGCACTTCTGCATTACCCAGCGCTGAATTGGTCAGCCTCCTCATGATCATAGGAAGTGCTATATCACAAAGGGTTGTAAGCGATGCGAAAAATAGATCCAGGTATAAAAGAACCTGGTATTTTTTGATGTAGGGAAGAAATCTTCCGATAAGTACTCTGGAGGAGTAGGTCTGAGCTCCGGTGGTAGTCTCTATGGAGGATGGGCGTGTTGATTGGTTATTGGTTGCGTCTGCTGGTGATTTAGTTTTTGTTGTCATTGTGGTTGGGTTCTTTCTGTTGGATTGTAAAAAAATTGTGTTACAAATAGATATGGTACCATCAAATTATATCGTGCGCAACCGATTATCAATAACCATAGATAGCAAATTAAATATCAAATAACGATATCGTATGTGGATAATTATCTTTTTCAATAATACTCTTCTTGTATATAGCTATCTCTGGATATATCTGGCTCAATCCACTCTAGTTCAGATAATTCTTTAACAGTATCTATTATATCCGAAGTATTCTCCTTCCAACGTTTCTTCCACTCTAAAACATATTCAACTATCTGTTTTTCAGTTGGATGGCTCATAGGTGTAACTAATTGATCATAAGAAAACATCACAGTAGCAAGCATTTCTGCCTGAGAAGTATCTTTTACTCTACTAAGTAAATCAATTACCTTGTCAACTATAGCGAGCTCTTCTTCTGAATATCTTTGTTTATCAAGTTTAAAATCGTCAGCCACCTTTGTCTCTACCATTTTCCCCAATTGAACCTCTGTTAGTAAATTAGCATTTGATAAAGCAATGATAGCCTTATCTACCTCTTTGCAATATGGTCCATATGTATTTCTTACAAAGGTAAATCCAGTGGGAATCCCAGCCCTAGTCAATGTATAAAAGATTTTCTGTCTGATTGTTCTTCCAACATTCAATGAGTACTTATCTCTATTTAATTGCTGTATAACATATAATGCAAGATACCAATATTTATTGATTGTAGAGTTTTGAGCTCCTACAACCTCTTTACTTATATCCAGTAAATGACTCTCTAAATAATCGATAGTTAAAAGATTTTCTTTTGTACCATATGGTGCATATATCTCTACTTCTATTGGTAAATCCTTTAGCTTCTCATACATTATCGGTCCAACTAATTCCCATGAGAGTCCGCCATTGCCACAGCCCAATGGTGGAAATGCTATAGACGTTATTCCCAACTCTTTATAATTATCTGCAAACCAATCTAAGCCATCTATAATGTACGAAAGCTTTGATGGTGATTTCCAATGATCCTTGGTCGGAAAATTAATAATTGAATTTCCAAAAAGATCAGTGTAATAATATGGTCTACCTGGTATTACCTTCTTTTGCTTACATAAAGACTTATACTCTTCAAACATAAGAGGATACCTTTTTTTGAATTCTAAAGCGATTCCCTTTCCCATTACGCCTACGCAATTGACGGTATTCACTATTGTTTTAGTTTTAGTGGTAAATATATCACCAATTTTAATTTCCATCTTATTCCCCTTCGCCAAAAAACATCTTAGGTGTAACTATTATTGGCTTACCGAACTCTTCTTTTTCTAATTTACTTTTCGTTAATTCGTCAACCACATAAGCTCCACATATATACATTGGCGATATATGATTCAATACCAATACTTCTGCACATTTTATCTTTTTATGCAAATCTGTCTTATATGGATCATCATCATGAATCCAGCTATCTGCAAAAATCATTTCGTAATTCAAAGTATTTATTCCTAATTCTGCATCAAAAAACTTTGCATATGGACTAGCCGCATTTCTATCAGAAATAATACAACTATAATTATCTAATATTTCTGTCGAAACGCCTAAAATACATAATTCTTCCGCATAATCTTTGCGCTTGTACATCATGGGATTTCTCGCAGAAAAATAAAGATTAGCATAATCATGTAATGAATGTCCTGCTATAACAATTCCTTCTCTTCTTTGCTGAACTTCATTCATAGCAACAGATACATGATTACTAATGCCTTTAGCTTCATGAAAGCTTATAATTCCTCTTTGCATTACTGATTTTATATTCGCAATGGGCATTATATTGTAAAAATATTTTCTTTTTGTAATTGAAAAGTATTCCTTAGATAATGACATTCTCCAATCCTTTAAGATCTACTTGGCTGCACCATTTTTATCTTAGCCTAACCTATTTACAATCTATGATAATTCTAAAAGCATAGTAACAAACATCAGTTTGCTTGGCAACATTTTCTTCATTTTGTATAATTCAACACTTTTTTACTAATATATTTTATAAATATTTGCTTAATTACCACTATCATTTCTCGATTTATCGTTATAAAAAACACTATTGCTAAAAACAAATTAATACAATTATATATTTTTATATTTTTAACAGAAAGTAAAATCATAATAATCAAGAATGCTATTGCAATTATTTGTTTACCATATTCAACCTTTATTTTTTGGAATCTTTTACTATCGAACATCCTATAGATATATAAAAAAATAAATGCAAAAAGTGTAGATAAAGTACCAGCCCATATCCCTATATGATTAACTAAAAAAATGTCTGCAAATAAATTTACTATCGCTGCAATTACTGTGGATATTCCAACATTAAAAGTTCTCTTATGTGCAATATATATTCCCCCATAAAAAGATGACATAACATTAAATAACATAGCAAAAATCAATATTGAAATATGATTATATGCCTCGCTATAATCACCTTTTATAAGCAAATTAAAAAATAATGGTATAGAGGCAATCAGTAATGCAGTTCCTCCAGCCATAAATGAAAAAAACTTTTTCAACATATTGGAGTAATATTCTGATACATCTATGTCATTTACAGATACAGATGCATTCTCATGCCAGGCCATTACTACAACCGATTGCAATACAGATAGTATACTTGGAATTTTATTGGCTACAGCATAAATCGCATTTGCATTAATACCAATAAAAGTAGTAATAACAATTCGATCCGAAGCATTAAGTATCCATACAGCAAGATTATTAGGTACCATTGGCCAAGAATACGATAACAATTTTTTTATTTCAGAAAATGAAACACTTTTAATCTTTATGTAGACATATATCTTACAAACTAACAGTATAAAAACTATAGCTACAATATGGGCAATTACTATAGTAAAAAGCAATCCTTCCAATCCCTTTTTCAATATAGCAATAGTACTAATTATTCCAAACATGTAGATAAAAGCAAAAAGTATGGCTGTTAATGAATATACCTTATTTTTCCCCAATCCTCTTGCTGTCTGTCCTAAACATTGATAAATACAATCAAAAAAAATATATAATATAATTAAACATCGTATCAGCATGCTACTTTTTACGAAAAAGAATTGGGTAAAAAAGCTAACTACTGCTGCAATTGGAAAAACTATAAAAAAGATGCTAGAAATGATACTCTTAGCTTTATTGAGATTATTCCTATTGTCAATTAAAAATCGGAACGCTGCTGTCTGTATTTGCAATGTCGCAATAGGTATAGCAAACATTGCAATGGTTACAACCAAATCATATAGACCATATTCATTCTTTGTCAAATTAGATGTTAAAATTGGCAATGTGATAAATGTAGTAACTTTTGGCAAAAAACTTCCCGCTGCCAAAACAATAATATTATTTACCAATTTTTTTTCTCTACCCATTCATTTTCCCCATAGATTTTTTTAGTTTTCGTTCCTAACGACCTATAGTAAAATAATGTAATCCCTCCTGCAGTAAAATATGGAATAAACATCATACTTTCATATAATGGGTTACCTGTAACGCCATATAGTATAAAAAAAATTTGAAAAGCCAAAGAAAAAAAGATAATCTTTTTATCTTTAACATCAACATTCATTCTTACTGCATTTTTGCAAGTAATATATGATATATATACACTATTTAAAATCCAAGAAATGTATATAACAAATCCAACGATCCCAGCTTCAGATAACAGTTGCAAATAGATATTATGAGCATCCATAAAAGATGTAATTGTAAAATTTCTAGAAATGACATGAGAAGCTGAAGGATAGTTTTTCCATCCTATCCCCAATAAAGGGTTCTGCTCAAATAGAATTATTGCATTTTTCCACAATGTCCATCTCCCTGATATATTATCTTTTCCTGAAGCAAATTGTTTAATTCTGATAAAACTTGACGATAATGCTGGAGCAAATGTCATCACAAAATATAATAATGTGCATAAAATCAACACTGTTCCTAACAAGTAAATCCATTTCTTTATTTTTTTTGTACCATAACTAAGCGATATAAAATAAACTATAAAAATCGCAAAAAAAGAAAAAAGCACATGTGCCCTTTTACCAGTAAGAAGGAGTGCTATTTCCATGATTAGACTAAGTAAAAACATTGACAGCTTTTTTTCTGCAAGATAATTACAAATTGCGATTATAGCTCCAGAAGCAATTAACATACCATTGGTACTATAATGATCTGTAAATCCAGCCATTAAACCAGCATTATACAAATATATCAGAAACTTTCTTGAAGTGGGAAACAGATTAACAACATAATTCATATATATATCTCTATTAAAAAAAAGGAAAATTGTTGCAATAGCAAAAAATGAATAACAAAATAATGAAATATTTAGAACTACCTTAGCTATATTCACATGGTAATATAATACAACTAGTAGCAATAGTGAGGATATAAACTGAATGTTTCTTATAAATGACCAACCATTATTTCTCAGCAATATAAGGCTCATTAGAAAACAATACAGAAACACTCTCATTGGTACAAGATTACCAGAAACTATAATCAAAACTTCCATGCTCAATAATACCAACGTTAAAAAGATAAGAACTGCATTAGAATGTTTAAAAAATCTAATGAATATTTCGCACGAAGATAATAAAACTATAGCCATTGCCATAAAAAATACTATAACATAACTTATATTCACACGAACAACCGAATCATTATTCATTCAATAAGAAACCTCAAAAAATCATTTTCAAAATTATTTCTTGCTCGATTTATAAATTCAGAACCATCAATTGGCTTAAAACTTCTTTCAATTAAACCCTTTAATTCCTTCCTTGTTTTGATATCATCAGCATCCTTTATATATCTATCATTTAAACAATTACCATCAAATAACTCTTCAATCTTAGAACTTTTTTCCTTACTTCCAAATACTAAAAAAGGTCTGCTATAAATTATGCTGAAGCATGCTGCATGATAATAATTGGTAATAACCAAATCAGCATTTTTTATGATAGATAGCCACTCATATGGAGAGATATCGGCTATATTTTTGTATCCAATATTATAATCAAAAACACTTATAAAATTATATTTTCTTCCTAAACTCAAAACAATTTTCTTGTTAATTTTTCCATTATCCGACATCAGCACTATAGTCTTTTTATTTTCAGAAATATTGTATTTCTTATATATAGCAGTAATATCCACATCTGATATGTCAAAGTCAAAAATAAAAGTAGGATCATAATTCAAATGTATTATTTTTTTATTAGCTACTAAATTTCGTAACCTATCCCTTGTAATCTTTTCTCTAACTCCTATATATTCAAATGAATTAATATCCTCTAGTAATTTTGTATAATCCTTCTTATCAATGTTACTAAAATCTGACCTTGATGATACTGCATATGCAAATTTATGGCATCCAAACTCGCCAGGCAAAAAATAAGGAGCAGGTAATCCCCTATATCCATCAATTTTCCATACTTCATCACTTCCAACAACTACTATATCGTACTTACCATTAATCATATTTCTTAAATCTTCAACTGAGTCTGAAATTATAGATTCCTTAGAATATAAAT
>JAEEGH010026846.1_pt1 | contig 11442 bp, 6 predicted proteins | sample 9134181 | NCBI WGS metagenome assembly JAEEGH01 (sample SAMN16246544, study PRJNA631951) | gut metagenome | biome: gut microbiome; feature: rumen; material: DP-attached | host: Bos | place: Iran: Karaj | collected 2018-10 | reverse complement strand
ATCTATTTCACGGGTCTGAACTAAATGGGCGGGTCCGGTAACAACCTGGCTTATGCCCGGAAGAATTTTTATGTGAGAAAAACCGTTTTTTGTAAGAGTTTCGTAAATTTCGCGGATTCTTTCTGTGGGTGCAGAAGGAATTGCAATAATTGCTTCATCTAAATCTGAATTGGAAAGAATTGATGTAACACCGCTTATTGGTCCTAAAACTGGAATACCGTCAATTGTAGTTCCGATTAAATCTTTATTATCATCAATAAAGGCATTTACTTTTCCGAAGATTTTTTTACGTTTGATATCATCTGCAATTGTTTGACCTGCAAAACCTGCTCCGATGATGTAAATTCTTTTGTCCATTTTTCCCAACCCAAGATAATTTTATCATAGTGACAATAAAATCGCAATCTTGTAATAAAAATGTCTAAACCTCAATCTAAAAAAGGCCGATTAAGTAATTGATAGTAGATAAAACTTTTATTGGGGTAGTTCTATGGGGAAATGTAAAAGATTAGTTACACTTGCAGTTTTATTCATGTGTGCATCTTTTTGTTTTGCTAAACAAATTTCTTTTCAAGTTGTTCAGCATGATTTTAGTGCAAGCTCAGTAACAGAACAGTCTCTGGTTATAGAAGATGAAGTGCTTACATCATTTTTTGAATCAGGATTTATAGTTACAAATTCCAATGCTGCAGTTTCAGATTCCAAAAATCAGGATGCAGTTTTATTTAAGTCTGGAATAGGTGAAGCTTTTAATGGTTCTTCTGACTTTTTTGTTCAGATTAATCTTTATTATGAAAGAACTGATTCAACTACATCCAGTGATGCAGATTTGCAGAAAATTGAGTTTACAATTGCAAAGACAAATACTGGAACTACTATCGCAAACAGAAGCTTAAAAAGCGTGAAGACTGGGAATAAAAATCTTGATTTGAAAAAGGTTTCTTCAAATCTTGTAAGTGAAATAAATAAAGCATTAAATGCATATAAAGCCTAAGGATGGGTAGGGAAATGAAAAATAAATTCAATAATGTAATTACAAAGGTTATGATGGTAGTTGCAGCATGTTTGATGTTTGCATCTTTCAGTCCATCTCTTGATGGTAGAGCCATAGTAGTTGAAGACGGAGTTTTTCCACAGGGATTGTTTGCAAAAACTGTAGGATATCTTCCTGGAGATGTCATTAGTGTTGCAAATATTACTGGTGAAACTACGGTTGATTTACTGGTAATTGGTGCTTTAGACCCTTCTGAAGGTGTTGCAATTATGCTTTCTCCTGAAGCTGCTGCAGCAATCGGTATTGATAGAAATGCAAATAATATCGTAAAAATTACAAAACGCTCTGGTCAGGATGAAAGAGTTTATGGAACTGCTGTTATAGCAAAACAAAATCAGAAAGTTGAAGATGCTTACGAAGATTTTACAATTCAGGAAGAATCTAGTGATGCTTTTGAAGAACAAGATGAAGAAAAGCCTGAGGAAAAGTCTGAAGAGCCTGTAGTTGCTGCTACTGAAGAAACTGAAAAACTTCCAGAAGAAAGTCCTGTAGAAGAAAGTCCTGCTGAAGAAACTCCTGCTGTTGAAGCTGAAGAAGAAAAAACTGAAGCTGTAGAAGAAACTCCTGTTGAAGAAGAAAAAATAGAAGCTGCTGAAGAAACTCCTGTAGAAAGTGAAGCAGAAGAAGAATCTGAAGCTCCTGCTGAATCAGATGATTTTATAGAAGAAGAAATGGAAGAAGAACCTTTCGAAGAAGAGGAAATTGAAGAAACTCCAGTTCAGGAAGAAGTTCCTGCTGAAGAAGAAAATCTTCCAGAAGAAGCTGTAGAAGAAGAAATCCTTCCTGAAGAAAATATTGAGGAAGAAGCAGTTGAAGAAGAAGCTGCAGAAGAAACTCCTGCTGATGAAGAAAATGCAGAAGAGGAAGAGGAAGCTCCAGAAGAAGAAACTGTAGAAGAAGAAGTTTTACCAGAAGAATCTGTTGAAGAAGAATTACCTGCAGAAACTAAAGAAGAAGCAACTCTTCCAGAAGAAGCAGAAGAAAAAACTGAAGAAACAGAAGGTGGTGAAGAAACTGCAGAAGAAGCTCCTGAAGAAATTGCAGAAACTCCATTCGAAGAAGAAGCTGTAGATGAAGAAGTTCCAGAAGCTCCTGTTGAAGAAGAAGCTTTTGAAGCAGATGAACTTCCTGAAGTTGAAGAAGCTGCCGAAGAAATTGCCGCTGATACTTTTGAAGAAGAAAATGAAGAATTTGATTCAGAAGCAGTAGAAGAGGAAGCTGAGACAGAAAGTTCAGAAGAGAATACAGAAGAAACTACAGAAGAAGCTGTTGAAGAAGTTGTAGATGAATCAATAGAAGAAGCTGTTGAAGAAGTTGTAGATGAATCAATAGAAGAAGCTGAATCTGATGAGTATGAAGCAATTGTTCTTGTACCTGTTGATTCAAATCCTCCTGTTGATAACGAAGAATCAGCTGTTGAACTTGTAGAAGAAAGTTCAGAAGTAAGTCAGGAACCTGCTGTTGAAGAAGAAACTGATACAGTTGAAGAAGTTTCAGAAAAGGGTGAAAAGACTAGTCTTGAAGTGGAAGTAAAATCTGAAACTAACATAGAAAAAACATATGAAAAAACATATGAAAAGTATCTGGTTGATGGATTGAAAGATTTGAAATCAGGTTCATATTATATTCAACTTGCTGTTCTTTCATCAGATGAAAATATTATGACAATTGTAAACAAATATAGTAAAAATTATCCTATTACAATTGTTCCAACCGCTGGTGGAGTTCGTAAACAGGTTCTTATTGGACCTTTAAGTGTTGATGAATATGCTGTAGTTCTTGAAAGATTTAAGTCTTATGGATTTAAAGATGCTTTCTTAAGAAAAATTAAATAAAAAAAAGAAAAAGATTTAAAAATAAAAAAACTGTTCAGTTTAATCTTATGGACTAAATTGGACAGTTTTTTTGTTTAACTTAAAAATAGGAATTATAAGTTATAAATTATCACCATTAGATTCAATTACCGATTTATACCAGTAGGCAGAATCTTTTGGTGTACGTTTTAAAGTCTGATAATCACAGAAAACCATACCAAAGCGTGGATTAAATCCGGAAGCCCATTCAAAATTATCCATGAATGACCACTGGAAATATCCTCTTATATCACAACCTTCTTCTGCGGCTTTGCGTAGAGAAAGCAGATAGCGGTGGAGGAAGTCTATACGGTTTGGATCATGTACTTTGCCATCAAGACTTACCCAATCGTGGCAAGACATACCGTTTTCTGTAATGTAAACAGGTAATTTATATCGCTTTGTATAATGTTTTACACCCCAGTAAATTGCTTCCGGTTTTATATCCCATGCAAGTTCACTGTGAGCCATTCCTTCTGGTCTTTTCCAGTCACCCACATAGCGGCCCTGGTAGATATTCAAACCGATAAAATCAATTTTCTGGCTAATCAGTTTCATGTCTTCCTGGATGAATTCTGGGAAAATATCCTTACATTCCTCCAGAAGCTGTTCAGGATATTTTCCAAAAATGATTGGATCACACCAGAAAGCACCAGACCAGACAATATTTTCTTTACTGCAATGGAATTGTGAACTATAGGCACTTTCATAATCTGAATCTTTTACAGGAATTGCAGGCATTTCTGCAAAGGTGATTCCAATTTTTGCATCTGGAACAAGCTTTCTCAAAGTACGGACAGCCTTGCCGTGTGCCATATGGATATTGTGACCTACATTTAAAAGATCTCTTTTTCCAAGTTTTAAGCCTGGTGCATGAGAGCCTTGAAGCATACCGCAGCCTACAAAAACAGATGGTTCATTAAAGGTGATGAAATTTTTTACTCTGTCACCAAAGTTTTCGGCAATTACTTTTGTGTAGGTCTCGAACCAGTCTGAAATTTCTGGATTTAGCCAGCCACCGCGTAAGTAGGCAAAATAAGGCAAATCCCAGTGGTATAAGGTGACATAAGGAGTGATATTGTATTTAAGAAGTTCATCAATAAGCTGATTATAAAAATCGATTCCTTTTTGATTTACATTTCCATCAACATCTTTAAGAATTCTTGGCCATGAGATAGAAAAACGATAAGCCTTTAGACCAAGTTCAGACATCAGTTTTACATCTTCTTTAAAGTGGTGATAATGATCACAGGCTATATCACCACTTGAGTTGTTATGAATATGTCCTTCTTCATGGCAAAAGACATCCCAAATGCCAGGAACTTTTCCATCTTCATTCCAGGCTCCTTCAATCTGATAAGATGCCGTTGCAGCACCCCATACAAAATCTTTACAAAATCCCATAATAAATTTATTTTAAAATGAAAGTCTTAAAAAAAATATAACAAAGTGGTTATAAAAATTGTATTTATGTACTTTCCAGGTGTTTGAATGACAGTAGAAGAACTTTATAATTTAAAAAAAATCAACATTGAAAAAATACTTACTGAATACGATGAAAAATCCTATGTTCTTCAGTCTAAAATTGAAGAAGATTTTTTTGCTGAGGAATATAGAGGTGAAGCTGAGATTAATGAATCAGATAAAAATGAATTTATAAAATGGATTCTTTTTGCAATTATTAATTATTTTCAGATTTTGATGGTTCATAATAGTGATAGTTATAACTTGAATAATCAAACTTCAGATATACCAGTTTCATTAGAAAGTAAACATGCTTCTTATAATTTTGCAGATATAGCAAACTATGCTTTAAAAAAAAGTTTTGGTGAAATATTAAATCCTGAGCCTGATGTATTAAAGGAAAGAATAGAGGGGCTTGAACAATATTTTACAGCTGCAGAAAAAGATATAAAAGAAGAAATAAAAGAATTTTTAAAAGAAGATTCTGATATTGCAAAAGATATTGAGACTTATTTTTCATTTTTACAGGATGATAAAACTTATGTAAGTAATTCTTTTTATATTGATTTTAAAAAGTCTCTGAAAAAATTTTCTGAAAGCGGAGGATGTAAAAAAGAAACTTTTGTCCTTGTTCTGGCTTTTTTCTTTGATTTTTTTAATTCAAAACTGCCAGAGGAAGAAAGATTTTCAAAGAATGTTATTACTTACGTGTACAGTGTTGCCTTAATGGCAGATAAAAATCTTGCTTTATCTATGCTGAGTGATTTAATTATGAACAAGCTTTATATATTGCAGCAGGTTCATTATCGTGAACTATTTTTTAATGATCCGAAAAATCTGGTAAAGTTTAAAAATGAATATTCCAGTTTTTTCTGTCAGGTCTTTTTTGAAGAAGAGAGTTTCGTTTCAATGTTAAAAATGATGGCTGTTTTGAATAAAAATTTATATCAGCCATTTTTTGATTTATTTAATTTTACCTTTAATAAAGATTTTAAGCTTGAAAACACTAATTTTGAATTTTTGAAGAAAATTTGGGAAATAAAAGATATTCAGCTTAGTCAAATGCCGGGAATCCTTTACTGTATTTCAAGATTATTTGAGAAAATTGATAAGGATGATATTGCAATCTTTTTTGAAAATACAAATCTTACAAAAATCAAAAAAGAATATGACAAATTAAACGGACTGCCTGGTTTTAATCCTCGAAAAATGAATGGGGCAGATTTTCAGCTTCTCCAGACACTCTTTAATCCTCAAACTCAAAAAGAAAAGCATGAAACCTTTGTAGAAAAAATCCCACTTTTGACAGCATCAATTTTTTATTATTTGTATGAGTTGTATATTCAATCTTCTTTATTTCACACCATTACGCTTCTTTCTGATAGATTAAGCCAGGAAGAAAAAGATAAGTTTTCGGAGAATAGAAAAGAGGAACTAAATAGTGCTGATAGATTTCATAAGTTTTTTATAAAGAAAGAATATCTTGAACAAAAATCTATTGATGAACTTTTGCAAAAAATAAGCACCGTTTCAATAAAAAAGAATTTTTTCGTGGAAACTCAAGTCAATTTTGAAGAAAAAAGCGAAGATGCTTGTAGAATTCTTTATTATCTTTCAAGGGCAAAAACAGATAATCTGCACGCTATGGTAGATTTTTTGAATCATGTGCGTGAAAAACAATTGAAAGTTTTACCGGTTCTTCCAAATAAGTATCTTACATACACAGAAAAAGAAAGTCAGGCAGAAATTAAAAAACTTCAAGATAATCAAAAAATTCTTAGAGAAAAAATTGATATAGGTTTTACCTGTGAGTTAAAACAGCCTGTTTCAAGTGTAATGCTTTCTATAACACCTTACATCGTTAGAAAGATTAATCTGAAAACTTTTACTGAAACAGATAAGAAATATAAGATTTATTCTTACAAACAGTATGATAAAAAGACAAAGAAACTTTTGTATTACAAACTCGATAAAAAAGAAAACTTCCGTGTTACAAACAAAAATCTTTTAAATAATCATTATTTATATTCTGACCGAAACGTAATCACCCATGAAGCTGCAAATTATATGGTAATTGAAAATCTTTTGGATGATGATCATTCTGACAGTCTTTTATTCGCTTTGGCTGATATTAGACGTTTTTTGAACTGCTTGAAAAATGATTTGAACCAAAATAAAAAATACTATGATTATCAGGATACTTTTAATCAGGAACTCTTAGGAATTGAGTATCTTCAACTGGATTTAAAGAAAATTACTGACCGTATGTGGGATTATATTATTTATGAGGATGATAAAGCTCTGGATCCCTGGAAGACTGTTTTTGACAAAGATAAAATTCGAGACAGATATAAGGATAGGGTAGATAATCTTGATTATAGCCATGACTTTGGCCCGAACTTCTTGAAACTTTTGAATGATTTTTTAACTAATATTTACTATACAAAACCACACTTCCTCTTGGATGCAGATTTTGCTGTGTATTTTTATTTGATTTTTCAGAACTTTGCGCTGGAGAAGTATAAGGGAGAATAAATTGTTCTACGTAGAAAATTATTCTACGTAGAACAATCTAATTATTTAGATAGTGTAGATCCATCCTTCTGGGGCTTCTATGCGGCCCATCTGGATGCCTGTGAGAGTTTCGTAGATTTGTTTGAGTTTTGGACCCATTTCCTGTTTACCTTCATTGAAGATAATTTTCTTTCCGTGGTCGTCAATTTCTCCAACTGGGGAAATAACAGCTGCTGTACCACAAAGTCCGCATTCAACGAAATCACCAATTTCATCCTTGTTGATTTTTCTTTCTTCAACTTCCATCTTAAGATATTCTTTTGCAACAATTACAAGAGAACGACGTGTGATTGATGGGAGAATTGAATCTGATTTTGGAGTAACAAGTTTTCCATCTTTAGAAATGAAAAGAATATTAGCTCCACCAGTTTCTTCGAGATATGTGTGAGTTGCAGGATCAAGGTACATGTTTTCTGCATAACCACAGTTGTGTGCATCTACAATGTTGTGAAGTGACATTGCATAGTTCAAACCTGCTTTAATATCACCAGTTCCATGAGGAGCTGCACGGTCAAGGTCAGAAAGACGAACTTTAATTGGTTTTACACCACCTTTGAAGTATGGTCCAACTGGAGTTACAAGAATTCTGAACTGATATTCTTCTGCTGGTTTTACACCAATTACAGAACTTGATCCAAACATATATGGGCGGATATAAAGAGTTGCACCGCTTCCGTATGGTGGAACCCAGTCTTTGTTAGCTTCAATTGTCTGAAGAACTGCTTCAATAAAACGTTCTTTTGGGAATACAGGCATTTCAAGACGTCTGCAGGAATTTTCCATACGTTCTGCGTTCAAATCTGGACGGAATGTAACAATATCACCATGTTCTGTTGTATAAGCTTTTAAACCTTCAAAACATGTCTGGGCATACTGAAGAACACCTGCACATTCGTTGATTTTTACAGTGTGATCTTTTGTAAGTTTTCCTTCATCCCATTCTCCATTTTTCCAGTTAGCAACATAACTTTTTGAGGTTGGCATGTAACCAAATGTAAGATTTCCCCAATCAAGATTTTTCTTTCCCATATTTTCTCCCTGAGTAAATATTTAATATTACTCAATAAATTTAGTTATACTTAAGTGTTTCTAGTATCATAATAATCACATTTTACAAGTGAGTAAAGTCTTTTATTACTTATTCGTAAAACTTATTAACTAAAGCAAGAACCTGATTGATTTTTTTGGATGCATCCTGTGAAAATTCAACATTTTCTTCAATCAGAGTTTCAAGGCTGGAATGACTTTCTGTTAAAGCTGTTGAAAAGCCTCTGGAAACCTTAAACCAGTAATTTCCTTTAGTATCTGTGTAAAGTGTGATAAATCCGTATTCCTTTGCCTTCTGTTTTGCCATTGAAACGCGTAAAATCCAGTCTAAAGAATCAATTAATTGTTCTTTCTGCAGCTGGTCATAAATATTTACGTTCATATGACGGTTCCATTTTTTTTCTGCAATAGGATTTATATCAATCTCTTTAGCAACTTTGATGATAAGAGAAAGTTTTTCACCATCCATCAGGCTTCCATGGTCTCTGGTTTCAAGTTTACCTCTTAAATTACCACAGGCCTGAAGTTTTCCCTTATCTTTTTCTTCCATGACGGCATATTTAAAATGTTCAACTGGAAGAATTGCGGTTTTCTTTCCTTTAATTTTCTTTGTTTCAAAGAGGAAGGAACCAAGAGAAAGGGCATTATCACCATTTTCTTCTGCAATTTTAAGCTGCTGTTTTTCGAATTTCTTTTCGGCGGCAGATTTTTTTCCTTTTTCTTTTTTCTTTTCCCGTCCAAATTCATCAAATTTAGCTTTGATGCCTTTATCAGTTTTTTCGTTCTTACAGGCCATCAGTTTATTAAAAAGTTGTGGATCAATTGTGTCCAGCATCTGATGGGTGAGTGGAGAAACGCTCATGGCAAAAATACGACTGGTTCTTACAATTTCACCTGCAACAATAAAAACCGGATTCTGGCGGAACATTACGCTGCCAGGATGAATACAGATGTGATCTGCAGTTAAAGAATGATAAGATTCCCGTCCAGTTCTGATGCAGACAAACTGAATCATTCCGGCTGCAATACAGCATAAATAATCGGTGATAGAGCCTGATGTTTTTGAAATAGGAATATTCATTCTTTCGTTTACAATTTCTGTAAGCTGGAAGTTGATATTTTCTATTTCTGCCATAACTCTTTCATCAAGGTAATTCTTTTTACAGAATTTTTCCCGGTTATCAGTTTGTTTGTAAGCGGCAAAAAGGGTCAGATAGGTTACAAAATCTCCCTGCATATCTCTAAAACGGTGATGTGCTTTTCTTGCTTCCATTTCTTCATTTTGTGGAAGAACAAAAGGTGAATTAGCTGATAAAAAGGATGCGGCAATCAGAACTTTATCAAGTACATCAGGGAAGCGCATGATTGCTTCTACAATAATTCGGCTGATTCTAGGTTCAAGAGGGAATTTAACCATCAGTTTTCCAATTGAAGAAAGGGTATTGTCTTCTTCAAGAGCACCCAGCATGTGCAGAGTATCTACTGCTCCGATTATTCCTTCCTGTCCCGGATTTGAAATGAAATCGAAGGTGTAAAAATCAGTGATTCCAAGTTCAGCCATCTGTAAAACAACTTCACTTAAATCAGTTCTGTAAATTTCTTCTGTTGTATATTCAGGGCGGAGTTCAAAATCTTTTCTGGAATAAAGACGATAACAGGTTCCAGCCTGAGTTCTTCCTGCACGACCCTTTCTTTGGTTGCAGGAAGCTTTTGAAACTGGATTTTCTATAAGGCTTGAAGTAAAATTGCGTGGATTATAAAAATTTAACTTACAGAGTCCAGTATCTATTACTGTGGTGATATCCCGGATTGTAACTGAAGTTTCAGCAATATTTGTTGAGATGACAATTTTCTTTTTTCCTTCAGGAGGATCTTCAAAAACTCTTTCCTGTTCTTCTTTTGGAAGACGCCCATACAGTGGCAGAATGTGAAGTTTTCGTCCTATTGGTGAATAATAAAGTTTGTCTACGCAGTCTTTGATGATTTTTTCACCAGGCAGGAAAACAAGAATTCCACCATCTTCGTTATTATCCAGGACACGATCTACGGTGGTGTAAATTTTATTTAATAACTGGTCACAGCCTGAATCGGTAGTTGTTGTAGAACCTCCAGGAACCGGGTCGTAAACCAGGGCAACCGGATAGGTGACTGTATCAATTGAAACTATAGGAGCGTTATCAAAATATTCACTGAATACCTGAGTGTTCATGGTTGCTGAAGAAACTATAACGTGGAAGTCGGAACGTTCCTTCAAAACTCTTTTTACAAGTCCTAATACAAAGTCAATGTTCAAACTTCTTTCGTGGGCTTCATCAATCATCAGAACTGAATACTTAGAAAGCCATGGATCCAGTTTCATTTCCTGGAGAAGGATTCCATCAGTCATAATCTTAATTCTTGTATCCTGACTGGTTACGTCTTCAAAACGCATTTTATATCCGACAAGGCCTGGATATGGAGTATTCATCTGTTTTGAAATAAATTCACTGACACTTAAAGCAGCAATTCTTCTTGGCTGAGTTACACCAATAATTCCATTTGTTGCATAGCCTGCTTCGTATAAAATAACAGGAATTTGAGTAGTTTTTCCTGAACCTGTTGGACTTTCTACAATTACAACCTGATTATTCTCCATACAGTCCAGAATTTTTTGTTTCTGTTCATAGACAGGCAGCGACTTATAATCTATTGCCATAAAATAATATCCTTTGTGTATTTTTTATTTATATCAATTCGGCGCTTGATGTATTTTGCCCAGTTAGACCTTGGAACTTCCCAAAGGTAATCAATAAAATCTTGATTGAGCGGTTTTACTACATATTCATTTGCCGTATTTATATATGTCGTTACAAAAAAGTTTTCTGAATTAATGAGGGTAGGCGGGTTTCCATTTTCCTGCTTTTTAAAAGTGAGCTTTACCATTAAGCCGTCGCCTGTGTTGTCTCTTTCTCCCGTTGGATTTGTTGAAGTAAGCTGAGGATCTGTTCTCTGGCCGCTGATTGTGTTTCCGTTTGCAAACATTATTACTTTTTGAGAATTAGTTTCATGATTAAAAACATACTTTCTGTCTTTAATAATATGCGCATGATTTGACCATACGATATCTGCACCAGCATCTAAAAGCCTCATGTAATAATCGTCACGAGAATCTGGAATTGTTCTGCTGTATTCAACTTCATATGCATGAACTGAAATTACAAAAAGATCACATGGATTTTTTTGCCTTAGTTCTTTTACCTTTTTTATAAAATCGTTTCGTGCCGTATCTGAGTTTTCAATGTAATTAATATATTCAGAATGAGACGGCTGATTCAAAATCTCTGTAACTGGAAGAAATAAAATTTTCCATCCTTTTTCTTCTATGAGGTTATATGTAAAGTCTGCTTTTTTACCGTCCTTGAGCCCTGAAAAATAAACGTTTTCTCCACGCGCCTTAGACCTTTCTATGAG
>JAEEGH010026845.1_pt1 | contig 11442 bp, 5 predicted proteins | sample 9134181 | NCBI WGS metagenome assembly JAEEGH01 (sample SAMN16246544, study PRJNA631951) | gut metagenome | biome: gut microbiome; feature: rumen; material: DP-attached | host: Bos | place: Iran: Karaj | collected 2018-10 | reverse complement strand
TATATGTTGTTTGACACCATTCACGTATCGTGTCTTCAAATGAGCCTCCGTCAAACGAACAATCTGCAACAATTTGCTTACCAATTCTTTTTACTGATGCAGGAATTGTCAGAGTACCAGAAAGTTTTCCACAACGTCTGAATGCATACGAATCTATTTCTATAACATTTTCAGGTATCGAAATTGATTCCAGATTGGTACAATCCTCGAATGCCTGGTTATCTATTACGGTCACGGTATTTGGTAGAACAATTGTAGTCAAACTGGTACATCCATTGAATGTGCTTCCTGGTATGGTTGTAACTCCGTCCTGAATATCAATCTCCCTAAGACTAGTACAACCTTTGAACACACAAATAGCATCACCCGAATCTACTATAGGGAAATCCCCGGCAATTGTAACTCTTTCAAGCCCAGTACAATTCATGAATATACTTTGCCCTACTTGAACAAACTCATTATGCAGAGTTACAGAAGTAAGTCCATTACAACTGCTAAAAGCCTGCGCATTAATTGTTGTTACATGCTCAGGAATTGTAAGCTCCCCTGATAGTCCTGTGCCGGTGAATGCACCTTGTCCTATAGTGTTAACATTTTGCGGAATATCAATAGAAGATAAGCTTGTACAGCCATTGAATGTATTAGTCTCAATTTTTGTATAGTTTTCATTCTCTGGAAGATGAACAGTTGTTAAACTGGAGCATCCATTGAACGTTGCTCCAGTCATAGTTGTTACGCTGTTCGGTATATAAGCTTCCGTAAGGTTTGTGCATTGTGAGAATGCGCTGTTAGTAATTTCTGTGACACCCTCTGGTATAATAATTCTGGTAAGTCCCGAACCATTAAATGATCCAACAATTTTTTCCACGGTTGAAGGTAATTCAATTTCTGTAAGACTTGAACAATTTCCAAATACACCGTATTGAATTTCCGTAAGACCCTCTGGAAGGGTAACAGAACTAAGATTTGTGCAACCAGAAAAAGCAGAGCTTTTCAATACTGTTATGCTGTTCGGGATTACGACGGATTTTAGTCCTGTACAATCCCTGAATGCATAAGCCCCTAAATTAGTCAGTGTATCAGGGAAAATTACAGATTCAATATTATCACAGCCCCAAAATCCCATAGATTGATCGCTGTTCCAATTATCCGGGATACTCAGATTCTCAATTTTTGATAAATCAAGCGTTACTTTGGCAGAAGGAGTGCTTTGAGCCAAAGCTTTCAAAGCCGTGTTTATATCGTTGAACGATATATCTTCAGTAGTTCCTGACAAGGCAACCGTTCCACTTGATGTCATATTTTCTATATATGATACCGCATTAGAAGCATTAATTATTTCTACAATCTTTCCATCACTGCCTAAAACCCAGTTTTCATCGTCCGTCAATGTAAACTTTCCGCAGGCAGCCGCAAAATCAGCGTCAGAAACGCCGGAATCTTTTTCAAGCACGGTAAGCCCGTCAGAAGGAGATGCTAGCGTAATCGTGGCGACAGGCGCTGCTCCTTCAAGCGCACCAGCGACAGTGATTTTTGCATCCGTATCAAGGTAAACATCGTTCTTTCCGGCTCCTGTACTGCCATTGACACCAGCCGGAATAGATGCCGAACCTTTGATTTTGAACTCGCCGTTCGTACCAACAAAAACAGCTCCACCCTTCTCAGCCGAATTTCCGCTTATTTCGCCACCTTCAACAATGAAGCGACCATAATTATAGATAAATACACCACCCCCTGCGGATGGATTCGCGGAAGTCGCTACGTTGCCTATGATTTTTCCACTCTTAAAAGTTACAGTTCCCTTATTTGATGAATTTTCACCCTGTATCCACATACCGGCACCGCAAGAATCGTCTGTATCATTCTCTATAGTGCCATAAGATATTTCGCCGCCATCAATCGTAAATTGTGTATTAGCATCGACAAACAGATTTCCACCGATTTTCATCACTTTGTTCCCGGTGATTTTTCCACCTGTCATAGTAAATTGTGTATTTTTCAAACGGACAGTACCGCGCGGTGCATTATTCGCGCTAGAGAAACTTGTACCATCATTTTTTTTCGTTCCATCATGATTACAGATACTTCCGCCAGTCATGGAAATAATCGCATAATCAGCATATAGTCCGAATCCGCCATTATTCATATTTGAGTCGGTTAGGGTATTCGCGCTTATTTCAGCCCCATTCTCTATTGTAAGTTTTGCTTTGGAACTGCTTGTGCCCTCTACATAAACACCGCCGCCTTTTTGAAATGCTCTATTGCCGGTAATAAGCGCACCAGTTCCGAGCGTTACGTCAGTTCCAGCTGACATTTGGATTCCGCCACCTTTGTAGCCAGCATTTCCGTTGGTAATCTTAAGGTTTTTGATTGTTACAGGTTTTGTTGTGGCGATTGCCAGTACCGTGTCGCTGGCGGTTCCGTAAAGAATGTCCGTCGTGTTTCCGGTCATTCCGCACAGCGTCAGCGACTTCATTTTGCTGTCGAAATCACTCGTTATGGAGTAGGTGAAGTTCTGCTGCGTTCCAGAAATGTGTATCGTATAGTCTTTGGTACTGTCGCCGGTTGCCTCGATGTATTCTAGCGCCGCTCTAAGCGTGGCAAGCGGCGCATACGGCGTTCCAGAGTTGGTATCCGCAGGGTCGTGCATCTGATGAGTGTTCGCGCCCACATAAATCTGCGACCGGGCGAAAGCCTGAACGAGCGACTCCGTTACAACAAAAGCACCGTCGCCATTTATCGGACTAGAACTGCCGTCAGAAACCCATCTTGTTGTTGTCATATTAGAAAGGACGTTGATTGTCTGCGTGTTAGAATAGATAATCAGCCCAGCTGTGTTCTTGAAATCTATTGTAACAGTATACGCCCCGCTCGGAACGCCCAGCTTATTTATAGTGTAAGTGCCATCAGACAGCGTATAGGTCTCCGGGGAATCAGAAAGTCCGCTTATGACAACGGTCGCGACGGAAACGCCGGATGCGACCGACACAGGAAGTTTTATTGTTCCATAGCCGCTTGAAAGAGGCGCAAGAACAATGGAAATAGGAGCCGTCACGTCCGCCAACGAAAGCTCATCGTTAAAAGTGTACGATCCCTGGAATATCGTCTTAAATTCCGTATCGGTCTCAGACTCTTTTACTTCCATAACGATTGTAATAGTCCATTTGTAACCTACCGGAAGTGCTATAGAAAACGTCTTGTTCGTGCTATTGACGCTGCCCTCTTTAGTTCCTGAAAAAGTGGGGGCGGTTGCAGTTACAGTATACTGTGTCGCCGCAAAAGACGCAGAAGGTACTGCCATTCGCCCGGATGAGCTGACAGTTCCAGTTAAAGTAACAACTTCAGAAGAGGCCGGAGAAGCCACATTTATATCGTCAAATAAATTGCTACATGAAAAAAATACAAAAAAAGCTGAAAACAGGGCAGCTACAACCAACGCACCCCGACACAAAGAACGGCGGATGCAACGCTCGCCTCGAATAATTATTTTAGACATACCACATCCATTATTACGCATATTATCTATTGTAGCACGCAAGATATCAGTTTTCAATAATTTCCGCATGTTGACTTGCTGGCTTATTCTTAGTAAATTCTTTGCATGGTTTGGTTTTTTATAAAAAAGAATTTTTGTGACGGTTGGGATAATCTGATTTGGCTTATGGTATTCAACCTTCTGCTTGTTGCCGTAGGAGTCGGCGGATATTTTGCGATTTCTGCCATTTTCAGCATTGCGACGCTCCCTGAATGGCTGGGGCTGGTTCTTTCCCTCCACATTCTTGCAGCTTGCATTTTCCTTATTTCCACAATATTGTTTTCTGTCAGCGATTCTTGTGCAAAAATCGCCGATTTCAAGTCAGTATCGTTTAAAGAAGTGTTTTCCGGACTTAAAAACTGCTGGAAAGATGCAATTCTTTTTGCTCTTATGGTTACGGTCCTCGTGATTCTTGGTGGTATCGCCATTCCGTTCTATCTTCAGATGAGCTCGCTTTTCGGAGTTTTCCTGGCAGCTCTTGTTTTTTGGATGCTCTGTCTTTGTCTGTTTGCCCTGCAGTGGTTCATGCCGCTGCGTTCGCAGCTCCACGGCGGCTTCCGCAAGACTCTTAGAAAATGCTTTATCATCTTTTTTGATAACGCCGGATTTTCCGTATTCCTGTTTTTCTACTCGCTGATTCTTGCGGTTCTTTCCGTATTTCTGGCTTTCCTTATTCCAGGACTTGCAGGCATTGCGCTTGCCCAGAACAACGCATTCCGTCTGCGTCTTTACAAGTACGACTGGCTTGAACAGCACCAAGACCTTACTCCAAAAGAAGCACGCAAGCACATTCCGTGGGGAGAACTTATCGCAGAAGACCGTGAGACGCTTGGCCCGCGCTCATTCAAAAGTTTTATTTTCCCGTGGAAAGACTAAATATTTAAGGGAAAGAAAAGGGGGCGCGCCCCCTGCGCTCCCAAGTCCTCGCTCGCCGGAACCCGCAATGCGGTCGTCCGGCTCGTTCCGGTCTTGTCCGCTACCCCCAATGCGGGGCGCATCCTTTCGTGGTTGCCCCGCAACGCCCCCAATTCATTGTCAAGTTTATTCTGCAACTGCGTCAGAAACGCTCACCGTGTGATCGTACCAAACGCCTTTTTTTCCGATAAGCGCAAGCGCAAAATCAGTATTAAGAGCATCTACAGGAATGTCAAAGCCAAAAACTTCTTCGGTTGTGCCGTCGCTGTAAGTAACGGTGTCTGTAGTCGGTTTAAGCCAGTCAGACTCATTGTTCGGAGCGTCAGCCGCGCTTCCCAAATACAAGTTAACTATGCTTTTTCCGGTAAGGCTCACATGGAAAACCATTTTTCCGCCTTTTACGGTAAGAGTGCCGCATCCGTTGCAAGCTTCGTTGGCACGGAACATAGAGCTGTCCGTGTTGAAGCGGGCTTTGTAAGTTCCGTCTGCAAGTGCTGCCGCTCCTGCATTTGCGGAGGCGACAACTTTCGTAGAAGCGTTCTTTGTATGCTCAACGTACAAATCCTGAATCGCGTCGATTCTTCCAAGACCGGCAATCTGGCACTCGATTGAGTCAAACGAGCCGGAAGCTTCGAACATGCTCTTCCAGGAATCTTCGTCGTCGCCAGCCATGTCGTTGTTCGCGTGGTCACCGGCAACAACCATAAGCGGGCGAAGAACTACGTTTTTATAGCCTGCTGCGGCGACAGCCTCAATAACGTTCTCGCAGGCTGTTTCTTCCGGCTCGCCCTCAACAGTTCCAACAAACACGTTGTCGTAGCCGAGCTCCGCCATCTGCGCGGCCATCTGGCTGTAGCTTACCTTAGCGGAGTGCGCCGTGCCGTGTCCCATGAAAACAAAAGCCGTTCCGTTCTTCTTCGCGTCAGCAAGCGAGGCAAAGCCTGCTTCTTTCACAGCTTCGGCGGTAATTTCCTGTGCGACAGTCTTTTTGTCCGCGTTTACGACGGATGCGTTTTTGCCAACCTTGCCGAGCAGAGGCTCTGCAACAAGGACGCTCTCGAATTTATCAGCATAGAGTGAAACTGCTTCTATAAGCTCGTCGTATTCTGCGCCGTGCATAAGGTGAGTCGGCTGAATAACAAGCTTCTTAACGCCGTTAGCCACTGCCCTTTCAAGAGCCTGCTCCATGTTGTCAATTTTCACGCCATCACGAGCCTGAATGTGGTTTATGATAATCTGTGCGGTGAATGCACGGCGCACGGACCAGTCCGGGTTTGCGGCTTGAATCGCGTCCTCAATGCTCTTTATGTCGGCAACGCGGCTGTCGTTGAACGATGTGCCGAAGCTTACGACAAGAATCTCGTTTTCACCGATTCCGTCCTGATTAAGCGGATTGTCTTTTGACGCGTCGCCTGTGTCGCGGCCAAAATAGTCAGGGTCGGCGTTCTCGCCTTCAACAAGCTCTTTCTGAGCGTCAGTTAGCGCGTCCCAAGCGGCTTTAGCTTCGGCACATTGTGCGTCAGTTTGCTCGGTGCGCGTCTGTACGTAAATTGCATCGATTAAGTCAGCGACATGAGCTGCTTTTTCTTCGTCAGAAACTGCGGAAGTTGTGGCGCATCCGGCAAACAGAAGCGCGACAATTGCGGCGGCGCATACGCACACCGCGAGTGCATTTTTTTTCATAATAACTCCTTATTGAGTTTTAAGTTTCCATTTTTTCACCGAACAGCTGATTTAGCCGTCCGCTTGTGTGTGAAGCGCACCTGGTCGCATGGCATTTTGCAAAAACGTGCGATATCGCACTACACGCTGTTCGTGGCAAAGGAATTTATTTGACTGGTCGCTTGCGCGACCACCACAAACAGAGTGTTTTTGCCCCATGCCTTGCGCCCTAGCTTGTTATCCCACTTTTCCATCGTTACTTTCCGCACAGGGAACCTGACGGCTTTGCAACTGCTTGCAGGAAAACGCATTTAATAAAAACTCAAAACTCGACTTTTACGATTACGAGGAAGAATACACAAGCGTAGGTGTGCTGCATGCGCGTAAAATGACAGGCGCGATTATGGCGCGTCGTTACGGCAGCTGGGTTTGAGGCAGTTTAGATGTGGAGTACGACCAATTACTCGTGATCTGGAATTGCTTTGCACTTCCTGTACTATCATAACAGGCAGGTTTCCTGGCTTAAAGTTCATCGCGCTCGCCAGCCTTCCCAGACTTTCGTCCAGTGACATAAAACGGTGGGCGCTCCCTTATTACAGTGACGAGATCGTGCAGGATTCTGACCTGCTTCCCTTTTAACCGCTTCTTATACGCTTTTGGCGCATAGAGCGGCACCTGTTACTGTATTCATCTTGTGAATCGTCTTAAAAGTAACTTATCCGCACTATTTGTGCAAGTATGCACGCGCCGGGGTGTAGGGGTCGCCGCCAGGCAAGTCCCTAGGTTGCTCTGCAACCTAAGGACCGAGGCGGAGGAGCCGATTCGCAACAAGCACGAAGTGCGCAGTTTCTAGCGGCCCCGCAACGCCGGAAAACTGTTTAGGTCGCGAAGCGACCGTCTGGTTTCGCGCCATATATAAAATTTAAAAACTTGACAATTCTTCTTATGTGAAATTATCATGGATGTTAGAACAAAACTGGGAAAACTAGTATTTATTAGTCAACCTAAAACCGCTTATATAAAAGGAGAATCGAATGGATTTTACAACGGCACAGTTAAGAAACGTGGCAATCGCAGGTCATGGACAGACCGGCAAAACAACCTTTATGGAACAACTTCTTCTGACGGGCGGGGTTATTTCAAAAGCTGAGTCAACAGCTTCCGGAAAGACAGTAAGCGATTCCGCACCGGAAGAAATTGAAAGAAAGATTTCTGTATACGCATCGCTTTCGCATATAACTTGGAAAGACAAAAATATCAATTTCTGGGATACACCAGGTTCAGCAGACTTCACAGGTGAAGTTATATCCGCTTTCAGATCAAGCGAAATTGCTTCATTGCTCATAGACGGACGCAACGGCGTACAGATTGAAACAGTTAAGCTTTGGCGCGACCTTGACCGCCGCAACAAGAGCCGCATGGTTTTCATCAACAGGGGCGAAGAAGACCGCACGGATGATGCCGTTATTGCAAAAGATATCCACGACAAATTCAACGTAGAAGTTTGCCGCGTAACTATCCCGATGAAGAAGAGTGGTAAATGGGAAGGCGTTATCGACGTTCTTAACGGAAAAGCTTATCCGGTTCCGGCTGCCGGCGCAAAAGAAACGGCTACGGACATTCCGGCAGACTACAAGGAAGATTATGAAACTGCGTTGAGCAATCTTGCCGGCGCAGCGGCAGAAGGTGACGATGATCTTCTTATTAAGTTCATTGATGAAGGTGAGCTTACTCCTGATGAAATTTCAAAGGGATTGAAAGAAGCTTTCAAGAACAACCGCATAATTCCTAGTTTCGTCGGAGCGCCGACACTGAATTCCGGTCTTGTTCCGTACCTGGACTTTATTGCGGACATTGCGCCTTCTCCAGAAGACGCAATTGAAACGGCAAAGAAAGGCGATGAGGACACTGTAACAGTTAAAGTTGGTGACGGCCCGATGACAGCGCTTGTTGTAAAGACGGCGAGCGACCAGTTCTCTGGAAAGCTTTCATACATCAAGATTATTACAGGTTCTTTCGCTCCGGAAACAGAATACTGGAACATCACAGAAGGACGCAAAGAAAAGATTGGAAAGATTTTCCGCTCAATCGGAAAGAAGCTTGAAGAAATTAAGGTTGCCTACGCCGGTGATATCATCATCGCGACAAAGCTGCCTCTTGCAAAGACAAGCGACACGCTCGCCGCGGCACAGGACGCAATTCCGTTCGTCCGCCTGCGCCATCCGTACCCGATTTATTCTATGGCTGTTTCCGCAGACAACAAGAAAGACGAAGACAAGATGAGCGAGCTTCTTGCTCACGCAGCAGAAGAAGACAGAACGCTTTCATACAAGTTCAACCCGGAGACAAAGCAGAACGTACTTTCCGGTATGGGCGAGCTTCATATCACTATTCTGCTCGACAAGCTTAAGAACCAGAACAAGCTTCAGATAAACACAACTATTCCGCGCATTGCTTACCGCGAGACGATTCAGCGCAAGGCGCAGGCGGAATACACGCACAAAAAGCAGTCCGGCGGTCACGGCCAGTACGGACGCGTCGTTCTTGCAATAGAGCCTCTTGAACGCGGCGAAAACTACAAGTTCACGAACGCAGTTTTCGGTGGCGCAATCTCTAAAGGCTATATTCCTGGCGTTGAGAAAGGTGTTAAGGAAGCTATGCTGAACGGCGTACTCGCCGGATATCCTGTAGTTGACGTCGCAACGACTGTTCTTGATGGTAAAGAGCACCCGGTTGACTCTTCTGAACTTGCGTTCAAGATTGCTTCACGTAACGCTTTCCGCGACGCAATGCGCCAGGCGGGCCCGATTCTTCTTGAGCCGATTATGAACATCACTGTTTGGGTTGAGTCGAAGTATCTTGGTGATATTATGTCTGACTTCTCTGGTCGCCGCGGACGCATTCTTGGTCAGAGCGACATTGAGGGTGGCATTGAGGAAATCCGCGCTCAGGTTCCGCAGTCCGAGCTTTTGCGCTATGCGATTGACCTTCGCTCAATAACGAGCGGCACGGGAAGCTTTGAAACGTCATTCGACCACTACGATCCTATTTCTGGAAAGATTGCGGACGACGTTATCGCAGCGGCGAAAGAGTTCATCACGATTCAGAATCTGGAAGAATAAAGAATTTGCTTGGGGAACGACACCTTCCACTTTCTTGTCGAAAGTGGCGGTTTCTTTCCCCAAGAACCCTATTCTTCCATCCCAAAAACAAAAGGCGCAGGTTGGAATTATCCGCTTTGGAATATCCACTTGCGCCTTTTTTATGAAACACGATTGAAAATTACGTTTCCGCCCAGTTTGTTACCAGAGCTTCCGCATTATGTTTTTTTATGGTGAATCGCCGCGAAGGCGCGGAGTGTGGGGCAAAGACACTCTGTTTGTGGAATGCCGTTTAAGCAACTTGTTGCGTACGGCACCTTGATAGTTTCCATACCACAAACAGCGTGTAGCGCAATATTGCGCGGCTTTGAACCACGCTACGCAACTGGGAGGCACTTTTAAAATATAATTACTTATAATGCGGAAGCCCTAGTTTACTACATCGGTATCGTTATTTTCATGTAGGAAAGTGATTTACCCGCCGCCGGGCAAACCATAACATCCTCGTCCGCAGAAAGAATAACCGTGTCCTCTGGCTTTACCGAAAGCTTATTGCCTTTGCTAGAAGAAAGCGTACCCTCGCCTTCCAGAATAAAAAGCACCGCCGACGCTTCTTTTCTTTTTCCCGGCATCTGCACGACAGGCTCGTCTTTGCCCGCGCCAGTCACAACGCATTTTTCAAGCCTGAAGTAATCGCAGCTGAACACACCAGAAAAGTTCCGCACAGGCTCCGGCGCACTGCATTTCGTTACTTCCAATGCTTTAGCCACGTGAATCTCGCGCGGGCGACCCCAGTCATAAAGCCGGTACGTAATGTCGCTCGGCTCCTGAACTTCAAGCAGCCTTAACCCGCCCTGAATAGCGTGGACAGTGCCCGCCGGGATAAACACAAAATCGCCTTTTGAAACGGGAACATATTTCAGGCAGTCCGCAAGCGTACCGCCATTAAGAGCCGATTCAAGCTCGTTTTTCGTATATTCTTTGTTAAGACCACAAACAAGCGTCGCACCTGGAACCGCGTCCAGAATGTACCAGCATTCCGTCTTTCCATACGTATTTTCTACCCGGCGGGCATACTCGTCATCCGGGTGAACCTGCACAGAAAGAGTGTCGTTTGCCTGTATCAATTTTACCAAAAGCGGAAAATCCCCGCCTGTTATTTCGCCAAGCGTCTTTCCCGCGTATTCGGGCAGGGCAGACTTATCAGCGACAGAATTTCCAACAGCGTGGGCAGAAGCTATCCATCGCTCGTAACCCCACACTTTATCAGAGACATAAGGAACAGAAAGAAACATCTATTTTTCCCACAGCTTTTCAGGATAATAGCCACTTTTTATCTTTGCAGCTATTTCGTTTTTGACGTTCTCACGGTCTTCCGGGTACGTCATTCCGAACCATTTTTCAGTCGACGAGCAGAATTTTATCTTGCCCTGCCCTGTCGTAACTATCTGGCTCGCTGCTTCCGGAAGATACGCCTCGCTCTTAAGCGAAGAAACGTTATTCTTTACGAAATCATCCCAGTATTCATGGAACGGCTTGAACGCAGAAACAGAAAAACCAAAGAAGTTCATGGAAACCCATTCATCTCCGGTAAACTCATGCTTTCCGTCTTCGCGCTCAGAAATGACTTTGCCGTCCTCAAAGTAGATTTTCGTATTTTCATGTATAGATTCAAGATATCCGTCTTTTACACGGCAAACGCCTCTAGAAACAGAGCCGGACGGACTCATCGTGTTCTTCAAAACATATCCGACCATCGCGTGTTCAGTAGATTCTGAATTAAGCGAAACAAGATGATCATGCATCGTTGCAAAAGCATCGCGACCGTAGTAGTCATCAGCGTTTATAACCGCGAACGGTGTCTTTATACTGTTTTCCGCGCACAAAACGGCGTGAATCGTTCCCCAAGGCTTTTTGCGCTCCGGTGAAATCAGTTTTTTCTGCTCGTCGGTAAAAAGCGCGTCAGGTGTCTGGAATACATATTCCGCATCAAAATTGGCGGCAACGCGGTCAAAAAGCCGCTCCCTAAAATCTTTCTCAATATCTTTTCTGATAATGTAAACTACTTTTCCAAAACCGCTTCTTTTAGCGTCAAAAGTTGAAAAATCAAGAAGACATTCTCCATGAAGTCCAACGGCATCAATTTGTTTTACACCACCATAGCGGCTTCCCATTCCAGCAGCAAGAACAAGTAATGTAGGTTTCATAAATACTCCAAAATCAACAGGG
>JAEEGH010026843.1_pt1 | contig 11442 bp, 8 predicted proteins | sample 9134181 | NCBI WGS metagenome assembly JAEEGH01 (sample SAMN16246544, study PRJNA631951) | gut metagenome | biome: gut microbiome; feature: rumen; material: DP-attached | host: Bos | place: Iran: Karaj | collected 2018-10 | reverse complement strand
GTAAGCCGACACCATGATGCACTTCAGGGCGGGGTTCTGCATCTCGTTGATCTTCGTCAGCAGCGTCAGACCGTCCATTTCGGGCATGTTGATGTCACTCAGGATGATGTCGAAGTCTTTCTCCTTCAGCAGCATCATGAGAGCCTCCAGACCGTTGTGGGCAAAATGAAAGTCATATTCGCCCTTTCTGATTTTCCTTCTGAAATATTGTGTCAACAGCAACTCGAGATCGTTCTCGTCGTCGACACTGAGTATTTTTACCGGCATAGTGAAAATTACAATTTACTGATTTTACATTAATTATGAGTGCAAAATTACAAAAAAATATCTACTAATGACATAAAGCGTGCGAAATTTATGTTTTTTTAGTGTCCTTTGTGCCCTTTGTGTACAAAAAAGCACTACCTTTGCACCCGAATCGGATAAAATCGTAAATCGTAAATCCGTAAATCGTAAATGACTTTGCATGTCTTTAACCCCGAACACGACCTTGCGCTGGCTTCCGGCCTGAGCAATTTCACCGCCCCCCATGCCGGCCGTCGGCTGAGGGCTGACCTCGGTTACCTGCCGGCTCTCTGGGCTGGCGAGGGCGACTGTGTGCTGGTGGAGCATGTAGATCAGGCTCGTCGGGCTTATGGCAGGCTGCGGGCGAGGGTAGGAGGGTCGCCCTGCCGCTTTGTCGACAAGTCGCAGTTAAGCCACCTTCCCATCGACCGCGTCTCGCCCTGGGGGTGGGATCTCGCCTTGCGCGCCGCCCTCATCCGTTACGGAGTCCCTGCCGAGGCCTGTCCCCCTGAATCAGAGATCGCCGCCGTCCGCGACCTTTCCCACCGCCGTCACGCCGCCGAGGTGCTCTCACTCCTCACTCCACACTCATCACTCCTCGAAATCCCCGTCGAAGCCACCTCCGTCGAGACCGTCGAAGCATGCCTTCTCAAGCATCCGCGTCTGGTGGTCAAGGCTCCTTGGAGCAGCAGCGGAAGGGGTGTCCGTTTCATCGACGGCGAGCTCTCCGACTACCACCGTGGCTGGCTCCGGAACATCATCGCCCAACAGGGTTCTGTGATGGTCGAACCGATGTATCCGAAAGTCAAGGATTTTGGTATGGAGTTCGAGGCACTTCCTGACGGCCAGATCCGCTATCTCGGCCTCTCTCTTTTCGACACCCGCAACGGGGCTTACACGGGCAATATCGTCGCCTCAGAAGAAGATAAGCTTGATATGATAAGTAGTTATGTTCCAGTGAGTTCAATTGTCGATGTTCGAGAGAAACTGATATCCGCCTTGTCCGATGTCTTCACATCTAACGTCTCGTCGCAGTCCTCGCACCCCTACACTGGTCCGTTCGGTGTCGATATGATGATTCTCTCCCGTCCTGACGGTCAAGGTTTTTCCATTCATCCCTGCGTCGAGATCAACCTCCGCCGCACGATGGGCCATGTCGCCATAGACATGGCCAATGCCTTCACTTTTTCACCTTTTCACATTTCCACCTTCCCCCTTCCTCGTGTGATGCAGATTACCCTCTCCGACAAGTACCGCATCCACGTCCGCAAAAAATAAATTACAATTTATTTTGCCGTTCGCAAAATATTCACTATCTTTGCACCCAGAATCATTAAAATTACAATCAATCTATAGTGAACTAAATTATAAACCAATAAAATAATGAAGAAACTATCACGAATTCTGATGATGATGCTGGTGCTGTCTGTCGGCACGGGCATCACAAGTTGTGACGAGATTGAAGACATGATCGACAATCCCGTAGTACCAGAACCCACGCCGACGCCAACGCCGACGCCAACGCCGGCACCGACGCCCCAGCCGACGCCAGAGGAAATCGAAAACCAGCGCATCGCCGAGGCCCAGGCCCTGCTTGAGGAATCACGCCAGGAGGGAGCTCTCGTCAATCTCACCTACACCATCAACGGCGTAGAGCGGGTGGCCTCCTTCAAGCGGGTAGGCGACAAGTATGTGCTCCAGAACCCCAGCACCACCCGTGCCGACGGTGCTGAAGGCGACGAGTATGTGCCCTATCTCATGGACTACGACACCGATGAAGATCCGGAAAACGACCAAGAACTTGACGATGCCGACTTGGACAAGGACATCGAGGAAGAGTTTGAATACGAAGACGGAGACGACGATCTGGATGACGATGATCTGGATGACGACGATAATCTGGATGACGACGACACCGAAAACTTGGACAACGATGCCATCGCAGACCAGCTGGAATGGGATGACACTACCGACGATGATGACGATGCTGCTGACGGCGAAGATGATGACGAGGCTACTGCTGGCACCAGGGCGATGAAGCAAGAAATACCGTTTAAATACTGTTGTTCGATAGCGGGATTTAGAGGCATAACCACGTTGGCAGATTGTACACAAGCCCTCCTGATGCCGAGAACAGCCACCTTTACTCAGAGTTTTGCCATTGTTGCTGAAAGACTTAGAACACGTAGTCAAGAGCCCGTTATGGCCTTCACCGGTAAAATCGAAGTGAACGGCAAGACCTTCACTTATAAACCCTCTGAGGCTGGCACCAGGGCTGTAACTCTTAAGGTGCCGAAATCTGGAACCCTGAGAATAACGAAAGTAGTATTCAAGAAGTGTAAGAATCTCATTTTGGGAAAAGGAAATAAAATGCAGGTGCAAGTGCTGCCCACAAATGCAAAGGTCAAGAAAGTTACGTGGAATGCATCAAGTAGTAGCTGTATTAAATTGGCGAAACCCCGTAAAAAAGGAGATCACCATAATATTATCTCAACGTGCGTGGTGACTCCTAAAAAAAAGAAGACATTCAAAATAACATGCACTGCAAAGGGTTATGGTAGGTATATTAAGTCCTATAAAGTGAAGACGGTCTATGCTGATGCGAAAAAGGTAGAAATCAGTTATAATAATACAAAAGTGGAATCGCTCACTTTCACTGAAAGCGATCAACCCAAGCAACTGAAGGCTACTGTCACACCAAGTAATGCGAATCCGGATGTCATATGGACATCGAGTAAAGAAGACGTTGCCACCGTTGATGATAATGGCAATGTGACACCCAAGGGAGTAGGCACAGCCATCATCACCTGCACTGCTAAAAATAACAAAAAAGCCACCTGCACAGTCACCGTCAATGCAGCGGAGAAGTCCATCTCATCCGTGACGATCAACAACTCGAAGCTCTCCGAAAACAAACTCACGCTGGTGGCGGGCAGTTCGGAGGCGTTCACCGCTACTGTTGGCCCCGAGGGCACGACGGAGACGGATAAGACCGTCAAATGGTCGGTGACAGACGAATGGGCTGGCGGCGATGTGGTCACCATCACCACCGCTGATGACGGCACCTGCACCGTGACGGCCAACCACGAGGGCACGGCCACCCTCACCGCCACGGCCGGCAAGGACAACGTCTCGGCCTCGGTCACCATCACCGTCACCGCTCAGACGAACACCGTCAGCCCCTCTGGCGGCTACAAGAATGGTGGCGACCCGACCAACCCTGGCGGTGGCGCATGATAACGCAGATGTAGAACCTATTAAAGAAGAAACGCATTATGAAGACTTCAATCAAACATATATTCAGCCTTGCAGTGCTGGCCCTTATGACGGTCGCCTGCAGCAGCGAAGATATCACCCAGCAGCAGACAGCCTCGGAGAGCGCCCTCTCGCTGCCCTTCCGTGCCACCATCGGCAGCCCCGCAGGCACCCGTGGCCTCTCAGCCCCCGCCTCTGACGCTGCCGACATCACCGCCAAGTGGATGGCAGGCGAGAAGATCGCCCTCGTACATAACAATACCGTCGATGCAATGAAGGTTGCCAGTGTCGATAACGACGGCAACGCCACCATTACTGGTACCATCACCAACTACGACGAAAACGAGACAGCCTACCTCGTCTATTACGGCTGCGATCCGGCTATTAACGACGATATGACCGACTATAAAGGTATGCTGACAAATGCTTTAGGCGAGGCCGCTGCCTATACCCCTGAGATTATTGCCAAGACCTTTGTCGCAGCGGTTCAGGGGGGCACGCTGGAGTCTCTCTCTAAAGAGTCTGACTTCCGCCTCGGCACGAGCGCCCTCACGAAGAAGGGTGACTACGTGACGCTGACGACAAGCCCCACGCTCGAATCCCAGTTCGCCATCTGGCGACTCACGCTGACCACCGATGGCACCAACGCCCTCGCTGCCACGCAGCTCGACGTCAAGGACGCTGACGACAACACCATCGCCTCTGCCACGATCGATCCTGCAGCCTCGGAATTCTACGTCCTGCTGCCCCCGACCACCAGTGCCACCAACTACGTTTTCTGGGCCACGGCTGCCAGCGGCAACTACTCCTGTACCGCCAGCAACGTCACCCTCGGAAAGGGCAGCTTCTACCTCTCCAAGCTCACCGTCAAAAAGAAGGACGGCAGCATCAGCTTCGGCCAGACCAGCGTCGAGAAGACCAACGCTGATACAGCCTTCAAAAACGACACCTTTACCATAACCGAGGGTAGCGACGGCACGGTGACCTACTCATCCAGTGATACTAAAGTGGCGACCGTCAATGTCAATACCGGCGAAGTGACCATCGTTGGCCCGGGCACCGCCACGATTACTGCCACCGTGACCGACGGGCCGTACTATACCTACGCTGTGAAGACCGCCGAATACACGCTGACGGTGAAACCCACTACGGATATTCAGGACTATACCTCTGGCACACAGAACTGGTAATTAACGCTTAAAATAATGAAAACGATGACAAACAATCATATATTGAAGAGCATGGCCGCCCTCGCATTGGTGGGAGCCATGATGACAGGCTGCTCTAGCGATGACATGTCCGCAGAGACCCCGCAGCCCGCAAATACAAGCAAGACCGTGACGATGGCTATCACCGTCAGCCTCGGTGAGAATGCATCTACCCGCGCCCTAACCGAAGCAGGCGTGAAGACCTTCGCCGTGAACGATCAGATAGCCGTGATTTATAAGAATACGGCTGGCGAAACTGTGAAAGCAGAGAGCGCTAAACTCACCTCCACCGATCTCATCACCCCCAAAAAAGCCACGTTCTCAGTTGCGCTTACCAATCCGAAGCCCAATACAGCCGTGCGCTACGTCTATCCAGCCTCGATGGCAGCCGGCATAGAAGCAGATAAGGCTACTAATGACGACGCTGCGACGATTGATTACTCCCTTCTCAACACTCAGGACGGCACGCTGGACAAAGTCTCCAGCGATTTCGACCTCGCCACGTTCGACGGCAATTTAACTGACCAGGGCGTGCTCCCTGCTGCCACACTCACCAACCGGCTCGCCATCGGCAAGTTCACCATCTATAATAATGATGGCTCCAGCGACCTGACCAGCAAAGTCACCAAGCTGACCATCAACGACGGTACGAACACCTACACCGTCAATCGCACGGCAGCCGCAGGCCCCATCTACGTGGCCATGCAGCCCGTGAGCAGCAGTCAGACCGTCACTCTCAGTGCCACCGTTCTCAATGCTACCGAAGAATATTACTACAAGAGCGTCACAAACAACGCCTTGGCAGCCTCTAATATCTACGACATCAACGTGAATGCTATCAAACAAGTCGACCTTTCAAGACAAACCGCCGCATACGAAGCTAAGAATGGAGATGTGCTGACGGGCGAACTCGACGTGACAAATCATCCAGTGAAGATTTCTATTGCCGACGGTGCCGCCGTGACGCTTAATGGCGTGACCATCAACGGCGTGGACAACTCCAGCTACTCATGGGCTGGTATTACCTGTTTAGGCGACGCCACCATCATCCTGGCCAACGGCTCGACTAACACCGTGAAGGGCTTCTCGAGTAATTATTCCGGCATCTTTGTCGCTCACAATACTTCAGGTACAGAATATACACTCACCATCGATGGCGACGGTTCGCTCAACGCCAGCAGTAACAACAACTATTACGGCTACGGTGGTGCTGGTATCGGTGGCGGGCTATATATCAACTGCGGCAACATCATTATCAACGGTGGTAATATCACCGCTACGGGCGGTGGTCAATCTCCCGGTATCGGTGGTGGAATTGGAGGAGATTTTTCTTGCGGCAACATCACCATCAACGGTGGTACTATTAACGCTACGGGCGGTTCGGGTGGAGCTGGCATCGGTTGCGGTCAGGGCGGATCAGCGCCATCCTCTTGTGGCAACATTACCATCAGCGGTGGTACTATCACCGCTACGGGCGGTTATGGGGCTTCTGGCATCGGGAATAGCTCTGCGGGTATTTGCAGCAACGTTACTATCAACGCTACCGTGACCAAGGTGACAGCCAGAAGGGGGGATTACGGCGCTACCATCTTCGCCGAAAATAAGGTGACCATTGGCGGCACGGTTTATAAGGATGGCGATGTCTACCCGCTCGGAGATTCTTATCTCTACCAATCCGAGTTCATCTATCCGGAGCCGCAGCCTAAACCATAACGTGCTCACAGAGGGTCTGACCCTTTGTGAGGTCTGACTCCCTAAAACAGGGACCCACTTCCAAAGCACCATCGCGATTTGCGATGGTGCTTTTTTGTAGATGCCCGTACGAAACATACGGTCATAACCATAGGGTAACGATTCGTGACGTCAAGCGCACAGCACCTGACCGTGTGACATACTAAAAACAACTAACTGCCAATCCCTTCTGTGTGTGCGCCAAAATTTGGCAGAAAAGTTTGGCTTATTGGAAAACTTGTTGTATATTTGCAGCCAGAAAGATGATGATATGGATGTAGCATTATTCTGGATAAGTATTTCAAGGTTAATAATATTATTGTATGAGAAAAATGAAGAAATGGATGCAGGTCACCGTTCTGATCCTGGGCCTTACAATGACCTCTTGTCAGGGTTTAGATGCTGTTTCGGGCACTGAAGACAATCCGGTTCCAACAAAGGAAGTCACACTTGAGGATGCCCTGAACGACGGGACTATTGTGGTTTTGGCTTTCAACCTGAACGGCGAGGACTTCTACGTCGCCTTCATGAGAGTGGGTGATACCTATGAGTTGCTGGACTATGACAAGGCGCCGACACGTGGTGACGAACCGGCAGAACCGGCAATCACAGAGAAGGATTGTGACTTTAAAATGGAGCACGACAAGGCTAACAACGTGATCAAATTCACAGTTACTGAGAAAAAGACTTCCGACCTTGTGCTGACCGCTTTCATCGACATCAAGACGAGTACCATGGAGGTGATACCAGGCGATCCGAAGTACAAGGTGACTGGTGTGAAGATGAAGGTTTCCAACGTCGAGATTACCAATCTGCTGAAGGAGAAAGGCGAAGGTGTTACCTTGACCGACGCACTGGTGAAAGGTGCAAAGGTGGAGGTGGCCTATTACTGGGAAGGAAGCAAAGAACCGACCCTCTTCACTTTCACCAACGAAGGTGGAACGTTCTCCTGCAAGGTCACGGGGCACAAAGATGATACCTTTGCAAAAGGCAGTCTGAGGTCGGAGGGCAACTTGCTCCGTTTCAGTGCTATCAACTACGTTGATTTTGAATGTTCCCTCGAGATCGACTTCAATGTAGTGGCTAAGTCATATAAGTTCTTCACGGTCTTTCATGACTATTACGACTCCTTCAAAATCAGTGTGAATGACACCGACATCACATCGACACTGACCAAGGAGCCAGGCTAAGGACACAAGGGATAAAGTTATTCTTGTTCTATAGTAATAATCTGTGGTTTATTAGAATCCCGATTTGGCACCGCTGGCGCAGCAAAAGCGGCGCACGTTCCTTTTCTGTGAAGAAATCTGCCTAAAAGCTTGCAGATTACAATTATTTGTCGTATCTTTGCCCTCGAATATCAACAAACAAGAAGAATAACCATTAACAGATATGAAAAAGCGACTTTATCAATTGTTCATGATGCTGGTGCTGACAGTCTGCACGGGCCTCACGAGTTGTGACGAGATTGAAGCGATCTTCGACAATCCTGTAGAACTGACCCACACGGTCAGGATCAACGAGTTTAAGATCACCGGTCCGAGCACGGCCGACATAGGTCAGGTGCTCGTCTTCGGTGTGGATAAGAAGGCTTGGTGCCTGGTGACCGTCGATGCCGAGTCGTACTCCATCACCGGTACGCAGGCCGACATCCCGGAGGCGGTGAGACCTTATATCGACGTCATCTGGACATCGAGCAACCCGGAGGTGGCCACCGTCGATGCCAACGGCACCGTGACCGCCATCGCCCCGGGGCAGACCACCATCCAGATCACCGTGAAGGCCAAGGACGGCTCGATCAGCAAGAGCGCCTCATACGGCCTCACCGTCAATGCGCCAGCCCCGGATCCTGACCCGGAGCCCGACCCGGAACCTGAACCGGAGCCCGAACCGGAGCCAGTCTCTGATACGACCGACGGCAGCGGAAGCATTTACGACAACGATGACTACACCGTCGGCGGCAACCCGTTCTAACTAACGACATTAAAACGAAACGACAATGAATACGAAGAAGATACTGACAACCGCTGCGCTGGCCCTGATGATGTCCGCCTGCAGCGAAGAGTATAAGGAGACCGTGATAAAGTCCAACGGCGGCAACGAGATCACCATCACCGCCACGATCGATGCCGGCAGTGACAGCACACTGACGCGCGCCGTGGCTGAGAGCGGAACGACCATCACCTCCAGCCTGACAGTGGATGAGCAGATTGCCGTGCTGTTCAGCGACGGCACCAATAACCTCAATCGCACCGCCACGGTGAAGAGCGTCGCCGACGGCACGGCCACCATCGAGTTCACCATCCCCTCGACACTGGCGAATAACACCGCCTGCACGCTGGTCTATCCAGCCACCGCCGCCAAGGCCGACAATACCGACGTGAAGACCTATGCAGAGCTCTTCGCCACGCAGACGGGCACTCTCAGCGACGACCTCGATGTGCGCCGGGGCACGGCCACCATCCAGAACAATGGCACCACGGCCAGCCTCTCCGGAGCGACGATGCTCGAAGCCCGGAATGCCATCGTGAAGTTCTCACTCACTGACGGCGCCAACGCCCTCGCTGCCACGCAGTTCGTGATTAAGGACGGCAGCGACAACGTGCTCACCACCGTCACGCCCGCCACCACCGACGGTGCCAGCGACCTCTACGTAGCTATGGCCCCCGCCGATGCCAGCGCCTTCAAATTCGAGGCCACCGTTAACTCAATTTCCTATTCTTATGAGAAGTCCACTGCAACACTCGTCGCTGGAAAGTACTACCAGTCGCCGCTGACGATGACAACGGACGAACCCATTCTCACTGACCTCACTTCCGCCCTCGAAGAAGGCGCCATCGTCGCCATCACCTACACCATCGAAAGCGTGGAATACACCTCCACCTTCAAGAAAGAAGGCGACGAGTACATAGAGCAGAGCACCACCGCTGCCGCCCGCGGTATGACGAGGGCGGAAAGTAGAGGCCGCTATGATGTTGACTTGTATTCTCGTCCAACCACAGACGCGAATTTACTCGGCTTTACGGTGGTTGAGAATGGCAAGATGCAACTGGATGCGGCGATAAACGTGGCCACTTGCGAACAGGCGACGAACTATGCGTCTGATGAGGGAACGACCCTGAAAGTGGTATCGGTCAATGGCGTAAAGGCTCGTACGAAAGAGAATAAATTGGGTGTCGTTTATATTTTGCTTAAGGCTGCAGCAGGAGATGGAAGTGACGTAATATTGGGTGTGGTGAATTATTCAGAAAGTTCTAATTGGAAAATTCTGAATAATATTGCCAACAAAAATGGTAGTAGGTACCTGGAAATAGATCAAACCAACAATCGTGTAAACTTTAGTGTAAACAACTATTCCGGTTACCTGATATATGGAGATGAAACAGATGTGGTACAGCCCAAAGATAAAGTGGGGATGAAATCGAATGCGGCTCATAAAAATTATTACCTGAAGCAGTTTGACGCTGTGACATACAAGGAATTGTCTTGGGATGCTGCTAATCGTCAGGTTGTGACGACAGATAAAGCTGCCAGCTCTTTTAATCACGTTATTTCCTCGTCGACGGGCGTGACCTGGAACGATGGTACGTACGTGGTCAATAACAACGTAACCATTAGTGGCAGTATCACTTGCTCTGGCAATGTCAATCTGATTATCTGTGACGGCTGTACATTGAATGTCGGAGGAGCGATTAAAGGAAATATTTCAAGTAATAATAAAACTGTGTTTACCATTTATGGTCAGGCTGATGCTACCGGTCAACTGGTTTTGATCTCTTCCACGCAAGGTTTCCGTGGGTTTTCCGATCTCGTGATCCATAGTGGAGATATAAAAGCTACTACTGTCAAAAGTAATGAAAAACTTGGTATTACGATGTATGGCGGCAAGTTTACAGCATCGGTATCTGGCTCAACCCCCGCTATTCAAACAGGAAAAGATAGAAATATAACTGTTTATGGTGGCGAGATGGAGGTTGTTGGCGGTAAGGGTGATGGTATTATGGTAGGCGATGATAATACCCCGGCCTCTCTTACCGTTTATGGTGGTAAGGTGACGTCGAGCGCGCCGAATGGCAAAGCCTTAGTTGGAACCTATGCTAGGGGTGATGGAGCCGAGGTAGTCTTATTTGAGAGTACTGATGGATCCAATTGGACCGAAAACTATGGTATCCCCGGTAGCCCCACTATCACTACCGACGCCCCATACATCAAGATACTTGTTCCTACTGGAAATTAAGATAACACACTGGGCCCAGGTCCCGGTGTGCGTTTATTCGTTATGTAGTTTATGTTTTGGTTTTAATGGTTCCTTCGTCTGTCGTGAGATCCACGAAGGTTTGGTTAATTTAATTAGGTGTTTCTATCCTCGTTGCTTGCGAAAGCCGCGAGGATTTTGCAAAACAAATCCCTCGCCGAGTGGCGGGGGATAAGTTTAGCGGCGGAGCCTAGCACCCTGTTGTGCGATTTTGTTTTCCCCATTTCTCTGCGGGACAAAAACAAAAATAGTACTATTAGTACTACTGTTCGATTTATGTTATTGATAGTCAGACAATTATTGGTAGGTCTATTGTAAATTATCGATCTACTTTTATACTACTATTGTACTACTGCTTTTATGAGCTTTTCTATTTTGCCTATAGCCGTAAAGCCTTTTGGCTATAGCCACAAGGTCTTTTGGCTGTAGCCGTACGGTTGTTTAGTGCCTTGTTACTCCCTGTTTACTAGGCAGTTAATACCATTTTAAGGCCTTTGCATTACCATTAACCCCTATCAGAACAATGCAAAGAAGGCATCTTTAAGTCAGATAGGGGTTGTAACGGAGTTCGTAGTCGATGGTCGATTGCGGGCCGTGACCCGGAAGGATGACGGTATCAGCGGGCAGCTTCGCCAAGACATTGGCGAGGCTGCTCATCAGTTGTGTATAGCTGCCGCCGTCGAAGTCGGTGCGGCCGACGCTCATGCG
>JAEEGH010026840.1_pt1 | contig 11443 bp, 7 predicted proteins | sample 9134181 | NCBI WGS metagenome assembly JAEEGH01 (sample SAMN16246544, study PRJNA631951) | gut metagenome | biome: gut microbiome; feature: rumen; material: DP-attached | host: Bos | place: Iran: Karaj | collected 2018-10 | reverse complement strand
GCAATCTGAACAATAACTGCTTCCAGAGTCTGGGCTTCACAGTCATTATGGTGAGCGGCAATGGCATTAATAACCTTAGGATCTTCTCCCATTTTACGTGCCATTTCTGCACCAACTTCTGCGTGGTTCTGATCTGTGTCAGTTTCTGCACCCTTACCAATATCGTGGAGGAGGGCTGCACGCTTAGCCAGTTCTCTGTTTGCACCAACTTCTGCTGCAATGATTGAAGCCAGTTCTGCAACTTCCTTTGAGTGGGTAAGCACATTCTGACCGTAACTTGTTCTGAAGTAAAGGCGGCCAATGGCACGAACACCATCCTGAGGCATATTTGCAATGCCAAGGTCGAAAAGTGTCTTTTCCCCTTCTTCATAAATCTTCTGCTGAATTTCCCTTGTAACCTTCTGAACGATTTCCTCGATGCGGGCAGGGTGGATACGTCCATCTGTAATAAGGCGTTCCAGTGCCACACGAGCAATTTCCTTGCGGACAGGATCGAAACAGCTGATTACAACTGCTTCAGGTGTATCATCAATAATGATGTCTACGCCTGTAAGGGTTTCCAGGGTACGGATATTGCGGCCTTCGCGACCAATAATACGACCCTTCATTTCATCGCTTGGAAGGGAAACTGTAGCAACTGTTACATCGCTTGTAGTTTCTGTGGAAAGGCGCTGCATTGCCGTAATAAGAACATCACGGGCTTTCTTTTCAGCGGCAACCTGTGCTTCCTGATCGATTTTGTTAAGAAGAACCTGGGCATCATGGCGGGCTTCATTTTCAAGATTTTTGATAATGAGGGCCTTTGCCTGTTCTGCAGTCAAGCCTGAAATGTGTTCAAGTTCTGTACGGAGCTCCTCTTCTTTTTCAGCGGTCTGTGCTTCCCTCTTGTCGAGAGCTGCATTACGCTCCTGAAGTTCCTTTTCACGCTTTTCAATTTCAAGGTTTTTCTGTTCTACTAATTCTTCTTTTTTCTGAACTCTGCTTTCGTACTGCTGTACTTCTTTGCGGCGTTCTCTGTTCTCGAGCTCCTGTTGTTTACGCTCTTGGTTGAGTTCTTCCTTTGCCTGATAGCGAGCCTCTTTTTTTATAGCCTCTGCTTCATTTTGAGCATCTTGTTTAACGCGTGCGGCTTTTTGTTCCGCAGCGGAAAGTTGAAATCTGGCATAAATCCAGCGAATAGTCCATCCAACAACGATTCCTGCAACAGGGAGAACTATCAATAACCACCAATTATTCATATTATTCTCCTAGTATAAGAATTCGTTTTATACTAATATATAAATATTGAAAAGTCAAATTAAAAAGCCCTTTTTTACTATATAATGTACAGAAAAAAAGGGCTCTTTTAGGTTATTTTAACAAAAAATTAGTTATTTTTTAAGCAACTTTTATTGCAATTTTCTTAGGCTGTTCTTCCGGACGACGGGCAATCTTAATGCTTAAAACACCATTTACGAAAGATGCCTCTGCATTTGAACTGTCTGCATCCCTTGGAAGGGTAAAGCTTCTCTTAAAGCTGAACGGGGCTCTTTCCCTGATGAGGAAAACTTCCCTGTTCTTTTCTTCAGATTTTTCTTCAGTCTTTTCTTCCTTCTGAACTGAAGCAACTGTTAATGTATTTTCCTTGATGCTGATGTCAATATCATCCTGAGTCATACCAGGCAAGTCAATCTGAAACTGGTAGTTATCTTTTGTCTGCTTTACGTCAACTTTAGGCATTGAGCCTGTGCCTCTTCCACATGAAATGTCAAAAGCCAGTCCGTCATTAAAAAGTGTGTTAAAAAGTGATAATTCGTTCATTTTGTGCCTCCGTGGGATCTTTGTTTTTTTCAGGCTTTCTTTTTGCCTTACGCTTAATTTGTTGCAAGTTATGTGCCAAGTTAAATAAAAAAATCTAAAATCATCATTTTTTTTCAGAAAAGTGAAAAATAATAAAAAAAATGAAAAATTCCCCTGAAATCAGCCGGATAAAGAAAAGAAAACACAATCTTTTTTAAGCTTTTAATTAGCAGGAGGCCCTTGTGAAAGAAAAAATGACTCACTGGGTCAAAATGTCCCTTTTAACTGCGTCAAAATGATACAAAACTTTTTCCCGCTGCAGAATACTGGGATAAATTTTGTCATAATCCTTAAAAAAAATGAGAAAATTAGATTTAATAATTGTAAAAAAAATATTATCTTTAATATTATGACTGCCACTCAGGAAATTTTAGTAAACAACTTCCTCAGATCCTTTACGGATATTTTTACTTTAAAGGATGCTGTAAAAATTTTTGATGCTATTGGCATTCATTGTTCAGAGAGGGAATGCGAAAAGCTTTTAATTCAGAATCCTCTGGTTTTTGCTTTGAAAAATCATCAGTTTATAACCAGAGCCGGAACTTTTTCACATGAAGTGTTCAGCATTAAACCTACAGCCAGGGAAGTTGAAAAAGGTGTTGTGGTAATTGGAAGCCGCTGCATGCCTTTCATTGATTCCAACATTATGACAAGCGCACTGGAATTCAGGATTGAAGGTCAGCTGGTTCCTAAAAAGGCTGCTCTTTTCAGTTCAGATTTTGCCATAGATGCCTATCAGCTTTATGGAGAAGAGTATGCGCCCCAGTTCATTGCTTCTGATCCTGCAAACGAGTCCCTTCATCTGGAAGAAAGAGATTATCTCCTGCCGGCTCAGGTTTATATGACTGGCCTGGATGTGGAATTCCTCAGTACAAACTTTGGTTTTGAAAAAGGAGACCGTCTGCTCTGCTGCATTGATGACTGGAGCGAAGGTCACCTGAATATGATGGTCCTTCATGAACATCAGTGGCTTTTTACAAATAATGAAATTACCGAAGAAAGAATCAACTGGTTCAACAATCTTGAAAAACTTATGCTGGAGTCTTTTGATCAGAACGGACCCTGTGGCAGCATTGAGGAACAGTTTGCCAATGTATTCTGCCAGAACCTTTCAAGTCTGTGTATTTCCAGCTGCGGTTCCATTGAAGAATTTTTAACCTATCACAACAGAAAAGTCGCATTTGAATCCTTTGGCGTAGAAAGCCGGCTCTGGCGCAAGGGGGAAGAAATTCCTGCTGTAGGCAAATGGAATAAGATTGATTTATCAGCCGTAAAAAAATCTTCAGGAAGGCGGGGAGAAGGACGTCCTTTTGCATACGAAACCCCTCCTTATGTCCTGGATCTTTTTATAAGGGATATGCTTTTTCGCCGCAGTGAAAATCTTAATGACATAGTTGCCCTCTATTATCCTAAGGAATACAAGCCTGAACCTAGAGAGGAAAGGGACTTATTATTGCACTTGAAGTCGAGAAATACTATAATCAAAAAGACTTATAACTGGTTTAAGGATCAGCCCTGGGGGCATGTGAGAAGACAGACTCTGGAGCTTTATACCAGGGTTAATTATCTTCTCCTGCAGATTGATAAGGCTGGAGATGTGCTTGAGTATCTTCCTCAACACGAGATAATTGTTCTTTCTCAGATTTATTCTAATCTGCTTAAAATGCTTCAGTGGATTTGTGATGAAGTTTATGAGTATTGTTCAATGGACAATGCCCTGGATACCGTTGAAGGAATGAAGTGGAATTTTGAAGAAATCGAGGGAAGTATAAAAAAAGGGCTGCGGGACTGCCAGCTTAAAAAATTTAAGGTCTATTAAAAAAAAAGGATGTGTAAAATGGGAGATGTGTTTGAAATCTGTTCACTGATTGAAAAAGGTGGAGTTTTTACTGATGTGGAAGGACAGAATTCTGAAGAGGTGTATAAGAACCTTACAGAACAGCTTAATCTTCCTGCCTATCTGAATAAAAAAGATCTGGCTGATGAACTGCAGGCCCGGGAAAATGTACTGAGTACTGCTGTAGGAAACGGAATTGCCATTCCTCATCCAAGAAGACCAATGCTGGAAAGTGAAGCTGATCAGAGGATTTTTGTCTGTTTTCCTAAATCCCCACTGGATATGAATGGTCCTGATAATAAAAATGTGTATGTTATGTTTGTGATTCTTTCTAATTCTTCAAAGGCTCACCTGGCTGTTCTTTCCGGACTGGCAAAGGCTATTAAATCAACAGAATTTCAGCACTTCCTTCAGGGAAAACCATCTAAGGATGAACTTGTTGCTGCATTTAAAAGGTATTCTGAATAGGAATGCTTTTGATATATAAGCCACCTGTGAAATGAACGGGCGGCTATTATTTTTTATTTTTTACCCTATTTAAAGGAGTTTTTTATGGACAAACAGGGAATTGAGGCAGTTGCAAAATCAATCCGCAGTCTTTCAATGGATGCAATTCAGAAGGCAAAGTCAGGTCATCCGGGACTTCCTCTTGGTGCTGCAGAAGTTGCTGCTGTTTTATACGGCGAAATCATGAAGCACAATCCTGCAGACTCAGCATGGAAGGACAGAGATCGTTTTGTTCTTTCTGCAGGACATGGTTCAATGCTTCTTTACAGCATCCTTCATCTGGCCGGATACAAGGTTTCAATGGATGACATTAAGAACTTCCGTCAGGTTGGATCAAAGTGCCCTGGTCACCCGGAGCGTCTGATTACTGATGGTGTTGAATGTACATCAGGTCCTTTAGGACAGGGTATTGCTGCTGCTGTAGGTATGGCTGTTGCTGAAACAATGCTGGCAGCCCGCTTTAATACATCAAAGCACACAATCGTTGATCACTACACATATGCCCTGGTAGGTGAAGGTTGTCTTGAGGAAGGTGTTTCTTCTGAAGCTTCATCTCTTGCAGGTCACCTTAAGCTGGGCAAGCTGATTGTTTTCTATGATGAAAATAAGATTTCAATTGACGGAAGTACAGATATTACTTTCACAGAGGATATTGAAAAGCGCTACCTGGCATATGGATGGCAGGTTCTCAGAGGCAGCATGTACAATATTGGTGAAATTGCTGATCTTGTTGAAACTGCAAAGCGCGATGAATCAAAGCCTACACTCATCATCCTTCACTCTGTAATTGGTAAGGGTGCTCCAAAAGAGAATACTGCTGATGTTCATGGTGCTCCTCTTGGTGAAGATGGATGTAAGGAAGCTAAAAAGAATCTTGGTCTTCCTGAAAATGAAAACTTCTATGTTGTTCCAGAAGCATACAAATATTTTGAAGGCCGCCGCGTAGAATTTGCAAAGGCTGAAGAAAACTGGAAGAAGGAATTTGAAGAATGGTCTGCTGAAAATCCTGACCTGCGCAAAAAGTGGGATGCTTACTGGAATGGTGAACAGACTGCTGATGCTGCTGCTCCTTCATATAATGTTGGAGACTGTCTTGCAACCCGTGACGCTTCCGGCAAGAGCCTTAACTGTATGGCTGACCGCTATGAATGGCTTGTTGGTGGTTCTGCTGACTTACAGGGTCCAAATAAGACAAAGGTTAAGAATGATGATGGAACTTATACTCCAGAAAATCGTAAGGGCCGCACTATTGAATATGGTATCCGCGAATTTGCAATGAGCCAGGTTATGAGCGGTATTAACCTTCATGGAGGATTGAGAGCATTTGGTGCTACATTCCTGGTATTCTCTGATTATTTCCGCGCTTCTCTCCGTGTTGCTGCCCTTAGTGAACTGCCAAACATTTATGTACTTACCCACGATTCAATCTACGTAGGTGAAGATGGTCCAACCCACCAGCCTATCGAAACACTTGCTTCTCTCCGCTGCATGCCTAATGTTCAGGTACTTCGTCCGGGAGATGCAGAAGAATCTCAGGTTGCATGGGAAATGGCACTTGCAAGCAAAAATCATCCTGTATGTATGGCATTCACAAGACAGGGAATTGGTGTTTATGCAAAGGCTGATTCTAACTGGAAGGAAAATGCAAAGAAATATGGTGCATATGTAGTACAGGAAGGTTCTGCTTCTCCAGATATTACAATTCTTGCAACAGGTTCAGAAGTTGAAATGTCCCTTAAGGCAGCAGCTCTTGTTGCTGATAAAAAGATCCGCGTTGTTTCTGTTCTTGACAAGACAATGTTTGACAATCTTTCTGAAGAAGAACAGAAAAAGATTATGGGCGATGCAAAGCGTACTGTAGTTGCAGAAGCCGGATGCCGTCAGGGTTGGGAAGGTTATGCTAAAAAGGCTGATATCTTCACAATTAACCGCTTTGGTGAATCTGGTCCTGCTGCTAAGGTTGCAGAATTCTTTAACTTTACACCAGCTGGCCTGGCAGAAGTTTTAAAGAAGTAAAGCTTTCCTAAATAAATGACGGGGCATTCTGTTTTAGAGTGCCCCTTTTTTTTTGTCAGAAAGAGATGATTTCTTCAAATACGCTCAGGGCGTACTGATCTGTCATTCCGCTGATATATTCGATTATGCATTTTTCGAAACTTGCAGGATCATCAACATCAAAAACTTCTTTTGTCTGGTAGTGCAGGGTAGTTTTACGGTCTTCGTCCCCTTTTGGCTTATAGTTTGTATATTTTATGAGCCAGTCTACAAAGGTTTCAGACAGTTTTGGAGCGTATTTAAGGCAGCGGTCCATAGTTCCGTTTTGTGCATAGACCTGGGTCTGAATTAAGGTTCTGTAAATCGTTCCTAAAACATTTTCTGCATACTTTTTAAATTCAACAAGGCGCCAGTGATTATAAATATTGGCAAAACAAAATTTCTTTAATTCCACAATAAAATTAAAATATGGATCAGAAAAAGAAATTCCCTTTTCCGGACTGGAATTTTCACAGAGATCTACAATCATATCATTTATAAGAACTGTAGTGTTTACTGCAATTCCTGAGCGGTGAACCGGGGCTGGTTTTTCCGGGGGCAGCCTCTTCTTTATTGTTTCCCAGCCTAAGGTACTGCCTACAATTTCCCTCAGCTGTCTGTAGCAGCCCATGTCTATTATGTGGTAAGCTCCGGCGTCTTCAATATCCCTTCCAAGAAAAGCGATTTTATCTGAAACTTTAACAACACAGCCTTCCCAGGTGTAAGGTGAAACCAGTCCAGGCCGTCTAATGTCATAAAGGTTCATGGCCTCTTCCCTTGGTTTTAGTCCCTGCTGATCAATTTCACCGCAGTGGCAGATAAGGCCGTCCCTTACTCCATAAGTTAAATCCAGGGTACATTCATTTCCTTCCGGGTCGGGAAGAGTTTCTATGTAATCTGCAAAGAAAAGACTGTTTCTTTCATGCCAGAATTTTTTTGGATAATTTTTTGCATCATTATCTTTTTTTATCAGTGCATTAAGAATTTCTTCTCCAGTGTGTCCAAAAGGTGCGTGACCTATATCATGGCCGATTGCAATTGCATCAGTAAGTTCTCTGTTAAGTCCAAGGTATTTTGCAATAGTTGTGCTGACACTTGCTACATGAGTAACGTGTTCAATTCTTGTACAGATGTGATCGTTGTGTGGAGCATAAAAAACCTGGGTCTTGTGCTTCATTCGCCGGTAAGCCTGGCAGTGGAGAAGTCTTGTATAATCTCTTTCAAAATCTGAGCGGATAGAATTTCCTCTTTTGTAAAGAGAATTTTCTCTGCTTACAGCCTGCTCAAAATTAGGATTGTTTTCATCCATTCTTACATTTATAAAAGAATCTTTCATAATGAAAATATTAGACTTACTTCTTTTTTTTTACAAGTTCATTTATAGTTTAATCAGAGAGGAATTTTCATATGACCACTGATGATAAAAAGAAATGTCTCCGGCAGAAGGCCAAAGCTCTGCTGAAAAAATTAAGCCTGTCAGAAAGAATGTTCCAGTCCCGCTTTATTGAAAATTTTCTGTATGAAGAGGATTTCTACAGGAATGCAGATTTAATTCTTACATATCTTCCGGCAGAATCAGAAGTAAATCTGCTGAGTTTAATTCCCAGGTCATTTTCTGACCAGAAAAAAATTGCTGTACCACGAGTTGTAAAAAATTCCAGCAATATGGATTTTTATTTTATTGATGGTAGTGATGAAAGCTTTCTTGAGAACCAGTGTCATTCCGGGGCATTTAATATTATTGAGCCTGATGAAAAGCGGCCTGTTTTTAATATTGATGGTCAGGTTGATTTTACTCCGGAGAAGATTCTTGTTATTGTTCCCGGTCTGGCTTTTTCAAAAAAAGGAGAAAGGCTGGGGCACGGAAAAGCATATTATGATATTTATCTTGAAAGGTTAAAAAAATTCTGTATCAAAAAAGGAACCTCCCTTACAATCTGCGGTGTCTGTTTTGACTGTCAGCTGCTTGAAGAGGTTCCCTGTGATCAGAGGGATTTTCTGATGGATAAAGTTTTAGCCCCATGTCTTTTGTAAAAACTATTTTGCATCCTTTGAATACACTTCGTAAGTAGGAGTGTCGGGAAAATATTTGTCAGCAATTTGAATCATTTTTTCCAGACTGGCCTCTTCTACAAGCAGATAGTCATTTAAGTAAAGGGCTCCGTTTCCTGTAATTAATCCCTGCTGAATAAGCTGGGCCGTTCCTTCATTTGACTGTGTTCTGGAAAGAGCTTTCAGTTCCCATCTGGTTATGATGTTTTCCAGCAGCTGACTCTGGTATGGAGGAAGTTTTGATAAATCAATTTCTTCATCAACCTTTGTGAGATTAAGTGAAAAGTCTTCATAAGGAAGAGGGTTGCCGTCTCCATCCAGATATTTTTCCGGATTTTCCTGTCTGTCTAAATTATATTCGGTCTGCTTTTTTAAAGCTTCTTCTTCTTCCTTTGCCCTGACAGCCTTTTGTTTTTCAACATTTTTATTGTGGCTTAAAGCGTCCTTAATTTCTTTTTCCCGGTTTTTTGTAAGTTGATTTTCAGTTTTTAAATCTTCCTTCATTTCCCGGACTGCTTTTTTGTAGGCTTTTAAAAATTCTCCGCTGTACAAAATTGCAGGAGTTTTTATGCAGGCCAGAGGTACAGTATTTGTTGCTTCAACTACAAAAGTTCCTGCCTGACCGCTAAGCTTCTGATTCATTCTGTTTCTGAGTTCGTAAAGAAGGGCATTGAATATTTCCCTGCTTGCATCATCTGCCGGTGCAGAAATCCAGAACTGAACAGGATCCTTAAACTCTGTTGTTGGAACAAGAATTGGAACTGTGTCACCTGCCATCTCTGCCGGAATATCTGTGCTGTAGGTGTGCTTAATTGTAATTCTGTCGGTTTTAGATTTTATTGCCGGCTTAATAAGTTTTGTATTTTTTTTGCCTGCTTTACCTTTTAAAAGAGTAAAGTTTTTTTCACAGACTGTTCGGGCATCTTGGTAATCTATATCACCAACAATTACCAGAGAATAATTTGAACTGTTAATTAACTGGGCATATGCATCGCAGAGAGTTTGAAATGTTGTTCCGCTTAAGATTGGTGTGGCAATGTCATAATTTTTTTCCAGTCCTGTTCCCTTGTAGAGAACTTTCAGGGCAGCCTGTGACATTTGAAAATCCATATCACTGATTTTTGTATTCCACTGGCCGTAAAGTTCATACATAACTCTGTCCGCTGTAGAAGGAAAAATATCTCCGTAAATAACTGCATTTACAAAAGCTGTCAGGGCATTGTCCAGATCTTCTTTAAGGCAGGAAATTGTAATGTAAGATTTAAGGTCTGTGGTCCAGCTTTTTATTTCTGTTTCTCCCTTGAATTTATTTTCTGCTTTAAGTTTATTGATTTCAGTCTGGAGATTTACAGAAAGATAATTCACTATAACAGTCCGCTGGTAATGTTCCTTTGCCGGGGACGCTGCTTCACCTCCGTCAATGCAGATAGAAATAAGTATTCCCTGACTTTTAGGATTGCTTTTTATTACAAGAGGAATACCATTATTTAAAGTGAACGACTGAATCTGCTTAGAGTTTACTTCATAAAAAGACTGAGCCGGTTTTTTATTTAAGACTTCACTGTCTTCTTCAAGGGCAAGGTCTTTTTCTTCTGCAAGTGTAAGGTTTTCATCTTTAAGGGCCTTTTGTAAAACAAGCTGATCCCTGTACCATGAAGCGTTTTTCCGCGTTACAGTTTCAAAGCCGTTTGCTTTATATGCATCTTTATCTGCTTCATAATTTTTTGTATTCAGGAGAACAAAAATAAAAGGTTCTTCTGCCTGTACTTTCCTGTATATTTCTGCAGCAGACTGATTTTTAATTTCTTCCTGCAAAGCTTCAAAGTGACTGTAAAAAACTTCTGAATCCAGTTCCGGGTGAAGGGCCCAGTAATCGGCAATAAATTCCATTCCTCCAACTGCTGAACCTGATCTGGTTTTGTAACGGGAAGAAATTTCATTCTGTGCCTGGGCAAGAGACTGGGGTGAAAGAGATGCTGCGGCTTTTGCATTATTTACAAAGTGCATTACCTGTTCTGCCGTAGAAGGCAAAACTTTTGGTTTAGGTCCCATGGTAAAGGAGTACGGCTTTTCCAGCAGTGCCTGTAAAATAAGACGGGAAGATTCACTCTGCTGAACACTGGCCGAAGTGAGGTAATCGTAGCTTCTTAAACCAACAACCGGATCTCCTATTTCATATTCTATATATGTTGAACTTGAACTGTTGAATCCTGCACTTAAAATATCTGCCTGACTCATTGAAAGAGACGTGTACTGAACAACCAGCTGTGTAAAGTCTGGAGAAAAAGAATCATCTATTATTACAAAACGTCTTTGTGTACTATCTGAATTTTTATTTTCATTGGAATTGATTTTTATCTGTTGAGAATAATAATCCTTCCAGGAAGAAAAAGTTTCCAGGGCAAGATTATAAACTCTTTCGTGACTTATGTTTCCGCTGATGAAAAGGGCGCAGTTCTGAGGAATATAATATTTTTTTGTAATTTCAGAAATAATGGTTCTTACTTCAGATGTAGTCTTTCCTGAAAAAAGTGCAGGGTAAATTCCTGTGTCGTGTTTCCATGGAGCAGCAGCAAAAACTCTGGAATCAATTGCGCTGTTAATTAATCCAGTTGTACTTTTTTCTTTTTCCAGTACATCTTTTTTCATCTGACTGTAGCAGGAGGAAATAAGTTTATCTGAAAAAGATGGATGAATTGCAGTTTCCGATACCGCTTTAAAAAAAGTTTTCAGGGCTGAAGGGGGAATTGTTGCCGAATAAGTTGAACTTTCCTGGTTTGTTGAATATTTCAGTTCAACTGTGTCAAAAAAATCCTTATAGTCAGCCTTCATCTGCCTGGCGAAAAGTTCTGTATAAAGGGGGAAGAATCCTGCCGTTCCAGGAGTTTGTGATGAAAAGCCTGCTCTGGACATAAATTCTGCATGGAGAAGGGCACTGGAAGAATCTTCCCTCACAAAGATTGTCATACCGTTTGAAAGGGTAATTATATGAAGATTAGAATATTCATTTTCCGGACTGGTAAGGGACGCAGCTCCTGCCGTAGAGAGAAAAAAGCTGAATGAAAGAGAAAGCAAAACTAACTTTAATGAAAGCTTCTTTTTAAATAATTCGAGTTTCATATTAAAAATATATCATATTGAATCCTAAAAAAAAACATCTTATAATTTGAAACA
>JAEEGH010026835.1_pt1 | contig 11445 bp, 10 predicted proteins | sample 9134181 | NCBI WGS metagenome assembly JAEEGH01 (sample SAMN16246544, study PRJNA631951) | gut metagenome | biome: gut microbiome; feature: rumen; material: DP-attached | host: Bos | place: Iran: Karaj | collected 2018-10 | reverse complement strand
AGCCTTGTGTCGGGGCAATCATGCTTACCTCGATATCCGACAAAAGGCGTCCGCGCATAGAGCTCTTGACACGTCCGGTGATGATTTCGAATTCCTCGGGAAGGTATGTTGGATAGCGCAATTTGCCTTTCTCCATGTCCTTGATGCTGTGGAGGAAAGGTTGTCCGAAGAGTTCGTATTGGATGGCATTGGTCGGGTCGATGGGTGCGGCTGCATCGTCGGTCACCGAAGCGGCGAGAACGGTGTTGGCAGGAGCACGGAAACTCACTTCCACAAAGGTGCGCTGGCTGTAGCTGTCCTTGTCGGTCTTGATTTCGGGATGATAGACGCGCGGGTTGTGGTCGGCCTTGAGCAGCGAAGTGCGGTCGATGGGATGATAGGCATCCTCCTGCGTCGTTTGCGTCAGCAGCATCGGGTAAGCGCCGTTGCTTAGCTCACGGGCATTGACCACCTGCACGTTGCGCTTGAAGAAGTATTGTTCGCCCGCATTGAGCATCCATCGCGTGTAGCCGACGAGGGTGTAGATGCCCGAAGGCAGCGTCGGGTCGAGGGGAACGTAGCCGCGCATGGTTAAGACGTCACGTTCGGGCTGCATGTGGAGCTTTGCGCGATAGACGAGGCTGTCGGTTTGGCTCAAAAGTTCGACGTAGAGGAAACGGCTGAAAAGGGCGGGCTTCATGGTGAGGCCATCGACGATGAAGGGACGCAGCCAGATGGTGTCGCCGCCCACATAAAGGTTGCGGTCGGTCATGATGTGCACCTTTTCCTGCGGCATTATTCTGTTTTGCAAGGAAAAACGCTCCTGCACTTCGTCCTGTGCAGAAAGAGAGGAACTCAATAAGAATAAAGAGAAGACCAGTAAATGCGCTGTTTTCATAGTTTTGATGATTTGTTTTCAGTTTTAAGACCATTTCAATGCCGATAGTTTAAAGAAAATACTGCAAATTTGTGTTGGAAAAATAGAAAATGGCTTTTAGATTTGGAAATATTGAGCAGAGTGAGTAACTTTGCGGCGCTTTTCGAAATCAAAGAACACTCTCGAAACGCGGAAGTACTCTGTCGGCCGTTGAAGTACAATCTCGAAATGCGGAAGTACTCTGTCGGCCGTGATAGTACACTCACGGAATGCGGAAGTACTCTGTCGGCCGTGATAGTACACTCACGGAATGCGGAAGTACTCTGTCGGCCGTGATAGTACAATCTCGGAATGCGGAAGTACTATGTGGGCCGAAGTAGTGCAATCTCGGAACGGGAATGTTTCACTCCGTAACAAGTAGAGCAATCTTGGAGCGCTAAAAGTACTCTGTCGGCCGAGATAGTGCAATCTCAGAATGCGGAAGTACTCTGTCGGCCGTGATAGTACAATCTCCGAATGCGGAAGTACTCTGTCGGCCGTTGTAGTACAATTTTAGCAAATTACTAACTGTTTATATATGAACCAATTTACGAAATAAAAAATCATGTCAATTCATGATAATTCGTGTTAAGAAAAACCACATATAATTATCGTTAATTTTGGTTACATACTTACTTTCATTTCCTTTTGAAGAAAAAAGAGGCTGAAAATTTGGTAAATTGGATTTATGTTCATATCTTTGCATCGAAAAACAGCAACTAAATTTCTACTATGAAAACAGTTTCGAAACGAAAGATAACCTTATGTCTTCTCATGTCATTGATTGTCACGACCGGGCTTGAGGCACAGAATCAGAGTTTTGTTCTGGCTAACGACAGTACACACAATATTGGCGGTTCGACCGTAGTCATCGACCAGAAGAGGATGAACCGAGGCCTGATGACCAATTCCCTGCAGGCTCTTACGGGACAGGCCGCAGGCTTGAATGTGCAGACATCGGGTGCCAACCGCATGGCGATGTTGAACAGCGTGCGTCTGCGTGGAACAACCTCGCTGACCGGTGGTAACGAACCTTTGGTAATCATCGATGGCGTCTATAGCAACCTTTCAGCCCTCTCGGGCATCTATCCTGCCGACATCGAAAGCTTCACCATCCTCAAGAATGCAGCCGAGACAGCGCCCTACGGCTCGCAGGGTGCTTCGGGTGTGATTGTGGTCACCACCAAGAAGGGACAGGGTGCGCAGTTCCACATCTCGTACGACGGCAACATCGGTTTCGAAGCAGCCTACAAGCAGCTCGACATGCTCGATGCCAACGAGTATGTGGCTACGGCACGACAGCTTCACAAGCCCTATGTGGATGGCGGAAACGACACCGACTTCCAGCGTGCCCTGCGACGTACGGGCTTTGCACAGAATCATCACATCGCATTCAGCGGCGGCAGCAACAAGCAGCACTATCGCGCCTCGTTGGCCTACATGGGCGAGAACACGGTGATCACGAACAACAGTTACCGCAATTTCGCAGCCAAGCTCGACGTGTCGCAGAAGGCCTTCGACGACATTCTGACCATCGACCTCGGCGTGGTGGGAAGCAGCCAGCGCAACAACGACATCTTCGACGAACAGAAACTCTTCTATTCGGCTGCCACACAGAACCCTACCTACCCCAACGGCCCGAATGCCAGCGGAGGATGGGACTGTAACATCAATGCCACGCAGATCAACAACCCGCTGGCGTTGCTTGTCGAGGAGGACAAGGATAAGGTCCTGAACTTCAATTCGCACATCAAGCTCAACTACCGCATCGGCAAGGATTGGAATGTGACGGCCTTCGGTTCCTATTCGTTTGTCTCGTCAGAGAACTCGCAGTTCAAGCCCACCTGGATATGGGCACACGGACAGGCCGATCGCTCCGAGACCAAGAACGAAGCCTGGCTGGGCAACATCGCTGTCAACTGGACACATGACTGGGGCGTCCATCACCTTGCCGCGAAACAGATGACCGAATATCAATCGCACACCACCACGGCCTTCAATGCGACAGTCAGGGGATTGAGCCACAACACGGTGACCAACAACAACCTTGCGGCAGGCAGCATGCGGCAATATGGCGCCACCGGAAGCAGCTACATGAACGATGCCCTGCTCTCGTTCCTGACGCAGGTCGATTACCGCCTGATGGACAAATATACGGTCACCGTCAATGCGCGTCTGGATGGAAGTTCGATGTTCGCCGACGACCACAAATGGGGACTCTTCCCCTCGCTTTCGGCTACATGGGATTTGCGCAAGGAGTCTTTCTTCGATGACTTTGACTGGCTCAGCCAATTGAAGCTTCGTGCAGGTATGGGCATCTCGGGTAACCTGGGTGGCATCACGGCCTACAATACCCTGGCCCTGCTTTATCCTACGGGCCTCGTTCCCTGGTATGGCACTGCCACGGTGACCTACACACCGAAGACCAACCCCAATCCCGACCTGCATTGGGAGCGTCGAGGCTCGTACAACATCGGTGCCGACATGGGCTTCTTCAAGAATCTTGTGGTGCTGACTGTCGAGTATTACCATTCGAAAACGCGCGACATGCTTTATCTCTATGATGTGCCTGTGCCACCCTACACCTTCGACAAGATGCTTGCCAACCTGGGTCGAATGAGCAACAAGGGCTTCGAGATGGGCATCGGCTACTCTCCGATCCATAAGCGCGACATGGAGCTCAACATCAACCTCAACATGTCGTACCAGAAGAACAAGCTCATTTCGCTGAGCGGCAATTACAACGGCACTTATTTCTCGGCTCCCGACATGTCGAGCATTGCAAGTCTGAATGGCGCTGGTTTCCACGGAGGCAACAACAACATCGTCTATCAGATTGTCGGTCAGCCGCTGGGCGTGTTCTATCTGCCCCACTGCCTGGGTCTTGTCACACAGGACGATGGGACCACCTGCTACGAAATCGAGGACCTCGACGGCAACGGACGCATCAACATCGAGGATGGAGGCGACCGCTACATCGCAGGACAGGCCACCCCGAAATGGACCTTGGGTTCGAACATCAGCTTCCGTTACTACGACTTCGACATTTCGCTGCAGATGAACGGTGCCTTCGGACACAAGATCTACAACGGAACGAGCCTTTCGTACATGAACATGCGAGGCTTCCCCGACTACAATGTGCTGACCGATGCGCCCAAGTACAACATCAACGACCAGACGGCCACCGACTATTGGCTGGAGCGAGGCGACTATCTCAACTTCGACTACATCACTGTGGGATATACTTTCCCCCGGAAGCTGTTGAGCCGTCACATCAGTGCCTTGCGCCTGTCTCTTTCGATCAACAACCCGGCCACCATCACCGGCTACAGCGGTTTGACCCCAATGATCAACAGCTTTGCCGTGAACAGTACAATGGGCATCGACGACAAGCGAAGTTATCCACCCTATTGTTCCTACAGCTTAGGGTTCAGCATTCAGTTCTAAATCAATTAACAATTAATAATTAACAAATAACAATTGATTGTTGTGAGACCATATATTTTGATTCTTGGTACGGCGATGGCAGGTATGGCGCTGACATCCTGCCTCGATGAATATCCCAGAGGAGAGGTCGAGGAGGCCGAAGCCTACACTTCGGTAGCATACATCGAACGCGACCTGGTGGGTGACCTCTATAACTATATAGGTGGCGACAGTCCCAGCCATGGCCTGCAAGGGACGATACGAGGCGTCTATGACTGGAATTCCGTGACCACCGACGAGCAGATGATGCCTGTGCGTGGAGCCGACTGGGACGATGGCGGCTTCTGGAACCGTCTCTACAACCACCGGTGGACGTCGTCGGACGGCGAGTTGAGCAGCACGTGGAAATATCTCTATGAGGTGATTTCGCGCTGCAACCGTTCGCTCTATTTCATCGACCGCTATCGTTACCGACTGGTGCTTACCAACGAGCAATACGAGGCTTTCACCGCCGAAGTGAGGGGCTTGCGTGCCATGTTCTATTTCTATACGATGGACATGTTCGGCAACATCCCGCTGGTGACCGACTACAATACCCCGGTGTCCGACATCCGGCAGAGTCCCCGCAGCGAAGTCTTCCGCTTTATCTTCAACGAACTGCAGGAAGTGGCTCCTTACCTGAGGGGCGAACGCAGCAACGAATTTGGAAATTATTACGGACGCTTTACCCGTCCGGTAGCGTATTTCCTCCTGGCCAAGCTTGCCCTGAATGCCGAGGTCTATAGCGACAATGACTGGACCGATGGAATTCGCCCCGATGGCCGTTCACTCTATTTTTCAGTAGATGAAAAGCAGCTGAACGCTTGGGAAACAGTCGTGCACTATTGCAAGGAGATCTATGATCTGGGGTATCGGCTGGAGGAGTATTACGGCACAAACTTCGCTATTCACAATGAAGTGTCGAAGGAGAACATCTTTGTCATACCGATGGACAACAACCTCTACAGCAACCGCTTCAACTACATCTTCCGCAGCCTTCACGCCGCTCATGGTGGTGCCATCGGTTGGGGTACGGAGAACGGCACCTGTGCCACCATCAGCACCATGAATGCCTATGGTATTACTGTAGATAATCCAAGCAAGCGTGATCCTGGGGAAATTGACTCGCGCTACTATATCAACTTCCATTCTGACACCGTGCTCGTCAAGGACCAGAAGGTGAACGATGGCTATGGCAACGTGCTGGTGTACCATCCACTCGAGGTAGCTGAAAACCTTACGGGTTCCCCCTTCGAGCGCAATGGTGGAGCACGCATGGCCAAGTATGAGACCGACTTCACAGCCAGCGAGGACGGCACGCTGCAGAACAACGACATCGTGCTGTTCCGCTATGCCGATGTGTTGCTGATGCGATGCGAAGCCATGCTGCGCGACGGCAGGGCAGGGGCCCTGGCCGACGAATTGCTTAACCAGGTGCGCCGTCGTGTCTCGATGGACGACCGCACCGCCACTCTCGAGAGTGTGCTTGAGGAACGCATGCTGGAATTGGCATGGGAGGGTTGGCGCCGCAACGACCTGATACGTTACGGTCGGTTTACTCTTGCTTATACCGACCGTCCGCAACTGGATGCCGACGTCAAGGGCTACACTATCGTGTTCCCTATTCCCGGCGAAACACTTACGGCCTGCGGCAGTGCCCAGAATCCCGGGTATTGAGGACTTAAATGTAGAATGAGGAGTTTTACCAATGACAGACGAAACAAAATATATTGAACGGCTTGAGGAGCATGAGGTGAAGCCCACGGCTATTCGCATTCTGCTGTTGCGCACGATGATGGCGCAGGAAGAGGCTTTCTCGCTCCAGAGTCTTGAGGATGAACTGGACACGGTCGACAAGTCCACCATCTACCGCACCATCACGCTGTTCCTGACGCACCACCTCATCCACGCCATCGACGACGGCACGGGCATGTTCAAGTATGCCGTGTGCAGCCCCGACTGCCATTGCGGTGAGGACGACGGCGCCATCGACCACATGCATGCCCACTTCAACTGCGAGCGCTGCGGGCGCACCTTCTGCCTGCAGACGACGCAGGTGCCGCTGGTGGCCCTGCCGGGCAACTTCGAGATACACAGCATCAACTATGTGCTCAAGGGCCTGTGCCCCGACTGCGCAGGGAAAACACACTAATAATTGAAAAAAATATACGATTAAAGCAATATGAAAACGATAACACGCTGGCTGCGGAACATACTGATTTTCTTCTTCACCTCGACACTGCTGGCCGTGGTGATACTCAAGTACATCCCCGTGTACATCACACCACTGATGCTCATTCGCTGCGTCGAGGCGATGATTGACGGCGAGACGCCCGAAATCAACCACCACTGGGTGCCGCTGGAGCGCATCAACCACAACCTGCCGCAGGCCGTCATGGCCAGCGAGGACAACCTGTTCCTCAAGCACAACGGCTTCGACCTGGAGCAGATCCAGAAGGCCCAAATCGCCGCCCAGGAGGGCAAGCGCCAACGCGGCGCCAGCACCATCAGCCAGCAGACCGCCCGCAACGTGTTCCTGTGGCAGCACCGTTCATGGCTGCGCAAGGGGCTGGAGGCCTACTTCACCTTCCTTATCGAGAAAATCTGGGGCAAGGAACGCATCATGGAGGTCTATCTCAACTCCATCGAGATGGGCCGCGGCATCTATGGTGCCGATGCTGTCGCGCGCATCAACTTCAACACCACGCCCGACAAACTGACCAAGTCCCAAAGCGTGTACATCGCCGTGTCGCTGCCCAATCCGCTCGAACGCGACAGCGCCCACCCCAATGCCAAGATGAAGCGCCTGCACGGCATCATGAGCAAGCGCATGAAACAGATCGACCAGTTCCCCAAGGAGCTCTGCGCCCAGTGAACCGGTCCCTGCTGTTCTAGATATTACAGGATTACCACGATGACAGGTTGTCGGGGTTGGTGAAGTCAGGAACCTCGGGCAACTCAGGAGCAGGCAATGTCTTAGGCCTAATGATGACGGCATCACCATATATGCAGTGATAGCCGTAGCCGGCCGTCTGCTGGATGTTGACCACAGCATTGCATCCCAGTTCCTCGGCTTTCTTGATCAGTTGCTTGATCTTCCCTTCTTCGCCCTTGAACGCCGAACTATCCTGTATCAGCCCCCGGGTCTCGACAATCTCATAACCGGGAATCTCCCTCAATGTCGTAACAAATCTCCTCTCAATCATAAACAATGTGATTATTATCTAAGTATTTCTCCACGCCATAGAGCGCCAAAAAACTCAACAACCGGCCATACCTCTATATCTCTCATTGTGCGACGCGCAGTATCCAATGACACAATAATCCTACGGGATGACGAATGTTCCTCAGCAAAAGCCTTAAGTCCCTTAAGATGACGCGTCTGCACCTCTTGTGATGATTTAATCTCAATAGCCACCTCGGCATCGCCATAAACCAAATCCACCTCATGCCCCGATGCCGTACGCCAATAGGACAGTTGTTTTCGCTGACGCGTATATGACAGATAGGCTACCAGTTCCTGCACCACAAGATGCTCCAGGGCATGACCAAAGTCGGTTGAACCAGGCTCCATATGGCGACGATTACACAAGTAGTTGACTATACCCACATCAAAGAAATAGAACTTGGGTGCCTTGATTAAACGCCGTTTTTTCACTCGTGAAAAGGCTGGCAGCATATAGCCTATCATCGTCTCCTGCAGGATATTGAAATAACCTTTAACAGTGACCGAACTTATGCCGCATTCACTAGCAATATTGTTATAATTCAACATTTCCCCACTCGACAAAGCGGCGACCTCAAGAAAGCGGGTAAAAGAGCCCAGGTTTCTTGTCAAAGCCTCGGCCTCAATCTCTTGCTGCAAATAATTGCCAATGTATCCCTCCAAACGATACCACGGATCATTAGCAAGATAGTGGCGAGGAAGCATCCCATGATTGACAGCTCGAATCAAGTCAAAATCAGGAATCTCAGCACTCACAAGAGGAAATAACCGGCGAGTAGCGGCACGCCCACCAAGCATATTGGAGCCCAAGCGCCTGAGTTTTCGGGCACTGGAACCGCAAAGCAAGAATCGCACACCACGATTCACAATAAGCCATTGAACGGCATTAAGCAGACTCGGCAGCATCTGCACCTCATCAATAACAACAAGGTCATCGGCCGTATATTGCTCTAATTCTTCAATCAGCAATTCTGGACGGCGTTGCATTCGGCTATAGACATCTGGTAACAACAAGTCATAATACTTGATGCTGGGATAGAGCATTTTTATCAACGTGCTCTTGCCTGTCTGCCTTGCTCCCCACAAGAACACACTATCTTCATCCAATTCTGGAATTGTCAACAAACGTCTCAGTATCATACGTTTAATTCAATTATAATTGTTTGACAAACAGGTCATAAAATTCTGACAATCTAAATATCCACTTTAAATTATCATGATATTCTAAAGCGGCGGTTTAAATTATCAGCATTTTTGTACCATATGCGCATCATGGCGCCAGGTGTAGTTGCCCATGCAATTCCCCCTATTGTCTGAGGGGGAAAACGGGTTAAATGTCGGCGGCGCGGATCAGCGAGGCGATGGTCTGCCAGAGGACGGCGAGCGTTGCGACACCCATCATCATGTTATAGACGATGTCGCGCACCGTGATGGCGCCCCAATCCTGGCCACGCCACATCATCAGCCAGCACAGCGCACACGCCACCAGGGCGATGGCATAGACCACCGTGGTGGCCCATGAGCCATGGGAGCGCTTCTCGGGCAGCTTGTTGAGCACGCGGCGGGTGAACCAGGGATTCTCTCCGGGGTCATGCGCGCCCTGCTTGAGCACCTGCGCCAGTTTCTTGTCTTCTTCGTTGGTATTCATATCCTTATAACGATTTAATTATCGATAAATTGTTTCATCTTGCCTTTTGCCCGGTGGATGAGGGACTTGACCGACCCCTCGGGCAGCTGCATGATTTTGGCCACCTGTTTGAGGGGCTGGTCCTCGATATAGAACAGGGTGACGGCGACACGCTCGTTGTCGTTGAGGCGCGCCAAGGCTTCCTGCACCGTCATCGAGGCATCGATAGCATCGGCAGCGGCCGTGCTGACGTCGCCCAGGCGGGCGATGTCCTCGACATGCTCCTCCTGGTGGCGGCGGGTGTGGTTATAGAACTCGTTGTAGGCAATGCGGTATAGCCAGGTGCCGAAAGACGAAAGCCCCTTGAACCCGCGGATGCCCACATAGGCCTTGATGAACGTCTCCTGCGCCAGGTCGTCGGTCAGCATCTCGTCGCCCGTGGTCAGGTTCAGCAGGAACCGGCGCACGCGCGGCTGATAAGCCTCGACGAGCCTGCCGAATGCGTCCCGGTTGTCGGCCAGGGCGCATTGCGACAGCAGTCTTATTTCATCAAGCTTGGATAGCATCACACACTCCGTTTTAGTTCAACACAACCAACGGTGCATCAATAGGGCTGATAAGGCTGGTTCTCGTCATCGGAACGATAGTCCTCGTCCATGGGCGGGGGCACGGGGATGCCTTCACGCATCGGCTCACGTTGGGGCTGGGTGGCGCGTTGCTGCTCAGCACGTCTCCATGCCTCTTGCAGCGCCTTCTGCTCCTTGTAGATAATGAAACCCTTGCACAGTCCTACGAATATCAGCGCCAAACCTATCGGAGTGAAGGGATTTGAACCATCGATGGCAATACCGCAGAACAGTGATGCTGCACCCCACCCCAACCATGTGATGGCAGGTCTCATAGCACGCCAGTTGACCATGTCCGTCATGATGATGGGCTGCTGGGGCGTCATGCCCTCAAGAGGCGTACCCACGGGCACCTGGCCGGGCTGCACAGGGGGAGCAGCGGTGACGACGGGCTGCTGCACATAGATGGCGCTGCGCTTGACGTCGGTCAGCGAGAGTTCATTGAGGGGATAATTGTTCTCGATAGCCTTCTCGATGACACGGTACTTGTTGCGGCGGTTCAAGAAGCGGAAGAACAGCACCAGGGCTACCAGTCCAAGCAAACAGAAAGAGCCGCTGATGGCCCATTGTTTGGCCACACTTGCCCACTGGTTGCTGATCTCTTTAATGTCTTCGGGAGCAAGTTCGCCCCTTTGGTCACCAAATTCCACGGTGGTACCAGAACCTGAGGTCAAGGTGTCGTCAAGCGCCTCGTTGATACGGTCGCGCACTTTCTGGGGAATTCCGCTCACGGTGATTTCTTCGTCGCCATCGGTCACGACAATCGAGTCACCCTTGAATGACACATGTGTTTTGCTGGTGGGCTGTGCCGTGACAGTCGGTACGGCTGTGGCAGTAATTGCCAGCATCAGCATCATCGCCAGTGTTAAAATCGTCTTTTTCATTGTCTTATTGTTTTAGTTGTTTTTGTAATTGCTAACATCTTAGAGTTAAAGCGCTAAAAGCTCTTTTCATGCATTAGACGCACCAGTGACTCAAAAAAGTTGCACAAAGATGAAAAAAAAAATTCGAATCAACTTTCATTCCACAAAATTAAGAACGTCTGCATGCCTCGAAGAGGCTGACGGGTCGAAGACCCGACTTTGTTGAGAAACACCATGCAAGTGGGTCGAAGACCCACGCAGCTTGGTGCGATGCAAACCGCACTGCAAGTGCCTCGAAGAGGAACTTCAAGTCAACCGATATTCATTCCACTCCATTCCCGACAGTTCAAGCATTTCTTTATACTCATCCTCAAACGACCTCACCTTGTGATGCTCACGTTGATTGATGATGTAATTGGTGATGGCTTCTCTATCCCTGGAGCTGCATGAAAAAGCCCCATATTCTTTTCCCCATCCACTGAACTGCGGAAAATAGACTTGCTGCTTGGCCCACTTGCTGCTACCCTGCTTGATATCTCGCACGAGGTCGCTCAAAGCCACTGTCGGGGCCAACTCGATGAGCAAGTGAACATGGTTGCCAATGCCATTGATGCGATAAAGATAGCAACCACGGCTCTTGACTATGGACCAGATATAGCGGTATAGGTGCTCACTCGTCTCGTCAGGGATTGTCATCTGACGACGATATGTATTGATTACAACATGAAACATTGAACTGACTG
>JAEEGH010026831.1_pt1 | contig 11445 bp, 10 predicted proteins | sample 9134181 | NCBI WGS metagenome assembly JAEEGH01 (sample SAMN16246544, study PRJNA631951) | gut metagenome | biome: gut microbiome; feature: rumen; material: DP-attached | host: Bos | place: Iran: Karaj | collected 2018-10 | reverse complement strand
ATTGATGACAAGGCTCAGGCTACACAGCCTAAGGCTGCTACAACGCAGAGTGCAGCAAGTCGTGTATTTGCTTCAGCTCAGCCCACACCGGCTCCCGCGCCTACACCGACACCGGTTATTTCTACACCGGTTACACCGATCGCGACGGTACAGCCTGTGCAGCCGATTATTTCACCTATCTCAGCTGTTACTGATGCTCCTGCCGCATCTGCGACACCAAGACCGGGGCTTTCAATTAACAGACCCAGCGAGATAAAAGCAACAGTGGAACCCAAATCTCTCAAGATTCCGGATTTCCTTCAGCGCAAGTAAACCAAAAACTTCCGCATTGCTGCGGAAGTTTTTTATATCATAGGAAATTGCTTTCCTATGATATAAAAACGCTCCGCTATGGATGCGACCGATGCGCAGAAGTATTATGCAAGCCAAAAGAGTGACGCGCATATGCTGAAAGCCGAGGGCTATAAGGCGGATTTTCTCGTTGTTACATATGTTGATATTCAAGGCATAAAAAGTCTTCTTAATTCATTCTTCGCTCCAAAACTCGCCCATAAATGGGCTCAAACAGTTGGAGCGAAAGCAGAATGAATTAAGAAGACTTTTTATGCTCTTGAATATGGCACCATATGTAAATACTTCGAAAATCCGCCTTATAGCCCTTGACTTTCAACATACGCGCTGGTTACGGCTTTTTGGTACTTGAAAATCTCAGGCATAGGTTCTGGAACAGGTGGGGGGATTTTACTGTAATGAAGAACATAGGCCTGAGATTCTGAGCTAGGCGTTTATAGCTATATTCGCAGTAGGTTAGCGTTGAGAGTTGTGCTCTATTCAAGGGTGGCGATTTCTTTATTCTTCAGTTTTAAAGTGGTCAAAGTTTTACAATTTCTCGGAATACGTTTCTCAGGATACATCTAAACAGATTAGAGAGGTATAATTGGTGCTGTTTATCTGTGATTTGGAGACTAATAAGGTGGAGAAAAGCTTGAAAACCCAGATAAGTAATGATGTTTATGCTGTTTTGATCTGTGTTTTTATCAACATTTATGAGGGTTATATCAAAAAAACACAGATAGATAGGTCTGCTTGTGCAGCTTCTATCTGTACTTTCGGGCTTTTGTTGCAAGAAAAGGCCTAAAAATCACAGATAACCGGGAATGCTTTAATGGTTTCTATCTGTGTATCTACGATTTTCTTGCTGGAATCCGTTTAAAATTCACAGATAATTAGCTCATAGTATGTATTTTTTATTTGTTAATCTGCTGTATATCCTTAGGGGACAACATTCGCTGATGTGTATGATTTCTTGATTTGGTAGAGAGGGATATAATAAGATTCTAATACTTTTATTAAAGGATACACATGATAATCAATATAGAAAATGTACTCAAATAGCAAAATTAATAGAATCAGATTGCTCTCATGAGCCGGATATGAGATTAGCATTATTATGGAGTTGCATTGTCTAAACGTGCTCAAAAACCTACACGTTAGCCGTATGCATTGGTGGAATGATTACAGATACATTTAGGTAATCATGCATTTTCCATGCACTAACTTTCAAGAGAATTGGAGCCGATTTGTAGATGGAATTTGGGGATTGTTTTTTCAGAGGGATAGATTTATGAGTGTAAAAAAGCGGGAGACTTCATTCTGTCCTCGCTCCAATTGTTTGAGCCTATTTATGGGCGAGTTTTGGAGCGAAGAATGAAGCCTCCCGCTTTTTTACGCCATAAATCTCCCTCTGAAAATCCCCTGCTCCCTAAATCTATCTGCCAATTTGCTCAAAACCCTACACGTTAGCCGAAAGCACCGGTGTTGATTATAAATTGTGTGGAAAAATACGAAAAATGATGATACAATAATTTGTGGAAATGGATTTTGCATAGGCAATATATTGTGGACATAGTGGAGGATTCTGTATGAAGTGCCCATTCTGCGGAAAAGACGATACAAGAGTAATTGATTCAAGACCCGCTGATGAAAATACTTCAATTAGGAGGAGACGTGTCTGTGATTCGTGTGGTAAACGATTCACGACGTATGAGAAAGTTGAGACGATTCCCCTTATTGTCATTAAGAAGGGTGACATCAGGGAACCTTATGACAGAGCTAAGATTGAGGCAGGCGTATTCAGAGCATGCCATAAACGACCGGTAAGCGCAGAACAGATTACAAAGATGGTTGACGCTGTTGAAACGGAAGTTTTTAATATGGAACAGAAGGAAATACCCAGCAGAGCTATTGGTGAGATAGTTATGGACAAGATGAAAAATCTCGATCCGGTAGCTTATGTAAGGTTCGCCTCTGTTTACCGTGAATTTAAGGATGTTAATACCTTTATGGATGAACTTAAATCGGTTCTGAAAAAAGAGGCTGATGGCATCATCACTGATACGACAGATAAGAGCACACCGCTTCTTAAAAAGGAATAAACTATAGCCTTGACATTTTTTTGTCAAGGCTATAATCTTGAACAGAGCACTTAGCGAGGTGTTTTCGAGCTTAGTGCGAGTCATGGGGATGAACTTGATGAGGTTTTACACGAATTTAGTTCATATCCCAGAACAGAGCACTTAGCGAGGTATTTTCGAGCTTAGTGCGAGTCATGGGGATGAACTTGGTGAGGTTTTACACGAATCTAGTTCATATCCCGGAACAGAGCAGGCGTGAAGCCGGCTCATATTACAAATTCAGGAAGGAAGATATTAACATGATTACAGGAAGGCATGGCAGAAAGAGTATCTGCTCACTTCTGACACTTGTGTTAACTACACTGACTGTTGCATTGAGTGGATGCTCAAGCGACAAGACAGGGGATTCCGCTAACAACTCGGGCGCAGGTTCATCTGCAGCTACTGAGTCTGCAAATGCGGGAGATACTTCCAAACTTATCGTGGGAATACCTCAGGATATTGACAGTCTTGACCCCCATCATATGACAGGGGCAGGTACGAAGGAGGTAATGTTTAACGTGTTCGAAGGACTCGTTAAACCCGATGAGAACGGTAATCTTAACCCTGCTGTAGCCAGTGAGTACACAGTATCAGAGGACAATAAGGTTTATACCTTTACACTCAGAGATGGAGTAAAGTTCCACGACGGAACCGATGTTACGGCAGAGGATGTAAAGTATTCTTTGGAACGTAACGCGGGAGTTGACGGCAGCGAACCGCTTATTTCTTCTTTTTCAGAAATTGCGAGTGTAAATATTGTAGATGATAAGCATATTGAGGTAGTTCTCAATAAGGCTGATTCGGAGCTTTTGCCACAGTTTACGGTGGCAATAATTCCTAAGGCCAATGAGAATCCCGAGACCAATCCTATCGGAACAGGTCCTTACAAGTATGTTTCCAATGCTCCGCAGGAGAGTCTTGTGGTTACAAGATTCGATGATTATTGGGGAGAGAAGGCATATATCAAGGATGTAGTATTCAAGATTGAAGCTAACTCAGATGCGATCGTGCTTGACCTTGAGGGCGGTTCAATCGATATGTATGCAAGAATCCCTTCGGCACAGGTTGCACAGCTTTCAGACAAGTTTGAGATCTATGAGGGAACAATGAATCTTGTTCAGGCTCTTTATCTCAATAATGCTGTTAAGCCTTTTGATGATGTGAGAGTTCGTCAGGCACTTTGCTATGCGATAGATCCGCAGGAGATCATGGATTTTGTTTCCGACGGAGCAGGTACAGAGATCGGTAGTGCGATGTATCCGGCATTTACTAAGTATTTTTTGCCTGAGCTTAATGATACTTACAATCAAGATATAGAGAAGGCTAAGGCTCTTTTGGCAGAGGCGGGATATCCGAACGGATTTGAGTTTACGATAACAGTTCCGTCCAACTACAAGCAGCATGTAGATACTGCACAGGTTCTTGTAGAGGAGTTTAAGGCTATCGGAGTTACGGCAAATATTCAGGAAGTTGAGTGGAATACATGGCTCAGCGACGTGTATACTGACAAGAAGTATGAGTCGACGGTTGTTGGTTTCGATGCTTCTACAGTATCTGCGGGAGCTCTTCTTGCAAGATATGAGTCGACTTCAAGCAAAAATACATTTAATTACAGCAACAAGGACTTTGATGAGGCACTTCACAAGGCTATGGAGACAGCCGATGATGCCCAGAAGACCGAGTATTACAAAGAGTGTGAGCGCATCCTTTCAAAGGACGCAGCAAACGTATATATTCAGGATCTTCCCGAGTATGTGGCACTTAATAAGAAATTTACGGGATATGTGTTCTATCCTATATATCTGCAGGATATTGCAAAGATAAGACCTGCCGAATAAGTCATTTTGAGATTTTGCGAGGAATATGCACATGAAATATATCATTAAAAAAGTCATTTCTATGATAATTACTTTAGTGGTTGTTTCGCTGTGTGTATTTCTCGCTTTTAGTATAATCCCGGGAGATCCGGCGATCAAAAAGCTTGGAACGGAGGCTTCTCCCGAGCTTATTGCTCAGACAAGAGAGCAGATGGGATTGAACGATCCCGTTATAGTAAGGTATTTTAGGTGGTTCGCAGCTTTTTTGCAGGGAGATATGGGAAAAAGCTACAACTACAGCGTTCCCGTTGCGGGGATGATATTAAATAAGATACCGATCACGCTGACTATGGCGATAATGTCTTTTTTACTTACGATCGTGGTCTCGATTCCAATGGGAATCATAACCGCCAAACACGAAGGCGGCATACTTGACCGCGTTGTCACGGTGGTAAATCAGGTGATCATGGCTGTTCCGCCGTTCTTTTCAGGAATACTTATTACTTTTATTTTCGGAATGATATTCAAGCTCTTTAAACCGGGAGGCTTTATATCATATAGTGAAGATTTTGCGGGCTTTGTCGGATATCTTATTTTTCCGTCAATCGCGGTGGCTCTTCCAAAGATTGCCATGACGGTAAAGATGCTGAGGGGAAGCGTCATAGATGAGGCGAAAAAAGATTACACAAGAACCGCTTACAGCAGAGGAAACAATACAAACGGCGTTCTTTACAGGCACGTCCTTAAGAATGCACTTATTCCTGTTATAACTTTCCTTGGAATGCTCCTTGCGGATATGATCGCGGGAAGTATTGTAATCGAGCAGGTTTTCGGAATTCCGGGGATCAGCAGGATTCTTCTTACAAGTATAAGTAACAGGGATTACCCTGTGGTTGAAGCAATAATCATGGGAATTGCGATGATAGTTATTGTCACCAATCTTTTGGTGGACATTATTTATAGAATTGTTGACCCGAGAATAGGGATTGAAGAATGAAAGAGAAGATTACCGAGATTTTTAGGAAAATAAAAAAAGATCCCTATATGTGTGCGGGTGTGATCATTACGGGAATTATCCTGCTTATGATATTGGTGGGACTTTTCTGGATGCCGTATGAACCTACCAAGATGAATGCATCTGAGAAGCTTAAGGGAATTTCTTTTAAACATATAATGGGAACCGACAACATGGGGAGAGACGTGTTCAGCAGGGTTATGTACGGAAGCAGGGTGACGTTCCTTATAGCTCTCGGAACGGTGTTTATCGGTGCGTTTATGGGAACGCTCATCGGTGCTCTTACGGGCTACTACGGCGGTTTGTTCGATGAGATTACGATGAGGGTTATTGATGCGATGTTTGCGTTTCCGAGTATTTTGCTGGCGCTTGTAATTGTCAGCGTTTTCGGAACGGGATGGATGCAGCTTCTTTTTTCACTTGGAATTGCTTTTATCCCGAGTTTTGCAAGAATCGTAAGGGGCGAAGTGCTTCGCTGCAGAAATACGGATTATGTGGAGAGCGCCAAACTTCAGGGAGTATCTGATATCAGGATGATATTTGTACATATTTTGCCCAATATAAAGGGCGTTTTGGCTTCGTCGATACTTATCGGATTTAACAATGCGGTGCTTGCGGAGGCGGGACTTAGTTATCTGGGAGTCGGCTCACAGCCGCCTTATGCAAGCCTTGGAAAGATGCTTTCTGATGCCCAGCAGTACCTGTTCACAACGCCGAGTTATTGTCTTTGTCCCGGACTTGTTATTGTTCTTATGGTTTTGGGCTTTTCGTTTTTGGGTGAGGGAATCAGAAGATGGGAGTAATACTTGATGTAACTGATCTTCATATAGAATTTCACGATCACGGCTTTCCGGAGGTTGCTGTGGAAGATTTCGACCTGATGCTTGAAGAGGGCGAGATTGTAGGTATCGTTGGCGAGTCGGGCTCGGGAAAGAGTATGAGTGCGCTTGCGATAGCGGGGCTTCTCAGCAGACATTCGATAACCAAGACGGGTAGGATCATGTTTAACGGAGACGACCTTCTTACCTGCGACAGAAAGACTTTGAGGTCGTATCAGGGCGATGAAATCTCGATGATATTTCAGGAGCCGATGACGAGTCTCAATCCGGTCAAAAGAATCGGCTGGCAGGTTGAAGAATCTCTTTTCATCCATCATCCTGAGATTGACAAAAAGAAGCGTAAGGAAATGGCGATAGAAATGCTTCTGGCCGTGGGACTAAATGATGCGGAGAATATTTATCATATGTATCCACACGAGCTGTCGGGCGGCATGAGGCAGAGGGTTATGATAGCCGCCGCGATGATAGGAAATCCCAAGATCCTGATAGCGGATGAGCCTACGACGGCACTTGATGTGACTGTTCAGGCGCAGATTGTCGAGCTTCTTAAGAAGATAAACAAAGAGCGCGGGACGTCGATAATCTTTATTTCTCATGATCTGAGTCTTGTAAATCAGCTCTGTGAGAGGGTTATCGTGATGCAGAAGGGAAATATTGTAGAGAGCGGCGATACTGCGAGAGTTTTTGGCTCACCGCAGGACAGTTATACAAAGAAACTGATCGCGGCGATTCCGAAAATTGACATAGGAAACTGATTATGAGCGAGGATAAGGTTTTAAGGGCTTCTAATCTGAATGTTTTTTATAAGAACAGAAAGAGAAAGCTCTTTTCCAAAAATAAAAAAATTCAAGTGCTGCATGACGTGACTTTCGATATGGAAGAGGGCGAAGTGCTTGCTATCGCAGGTGAGTCGGGATGCGGTAAGTCGACGCTTGCAAGGGCGATTGTCGGAATCAATAAGGATTACACGGGTGAGCTCGTGCAGAAGTACGACGGGCCGCAGATGGTATTTCAGGATCCGTACAGTTCGCTGAATCCGGCAAAGAAGGTGGGATGGCTTATGGAGGAGCCACTCAAGGTTGATAGGAAGAGAAAGTGGACGAAGGAAGAGCGCATGGCTAGGGTAAAAGATGTCATGAAGGAGGTTGAGCTTCCGATTGAAATGCTCGACAGATATCCTTCGCAGCTTTCGGGCGGACAGAGGCAGAGAGTGTGCATCGGTATTGCGCTTATGAGATATCCGAAACTTTTGATTGCGGACGAGCCTGTTTCTGCGCTTGATGTGACTATTCAGTCACAGATAATGGAGCTTTTGCGGTCACTTCATAAAAAGCTTGGAATATCCATTATTTTCATATCTCACGATCTTAGGGTGGTATACAGGATCAGTGATCATGTGATGATCATGAAAGACGGTGCGATAGTTGAGCATGGAAAGACGGATGAAGTGTACAGACATCCGCAGGCTGAGTATACCAAGCGGCTTTTGACGGCGGCGGGTATCAGAAAGTGAGATTTGAAGCTTCTTGTATGGAGATGTGTTTGTGTAGGTTAGTTTATATGCGAGATTTCATACTTTTTTAATAATTTGGGCTTAATTTATGGGCTTTTCTTCCGATATATATTTTAAAAGGGCGACAGTACGTTACCTTAAACGATTACGTTTTTTATATCATATGAAATTGCTTCCCTATGATATAAAAAACGCTCCGCAGGGATGCGCAGCTCGCGGAAAGGAATATATTGCTTGTGCAATCCGCTCGCGCGCTGGCATTTCACGAGCGAAATGCTTTTTAAAGTAACTGATGTGGCAAGGAAAGGAGGCTTGGTATTATGGCAATTAACAGAGTTAGCGGTTATGGTGGAAGTAGTGCTTACAAATTTCCGACAACTGTGGGTAATGACGCGAGGGATAATACCGAGTTCCTTAAAAATGACGAAGTTAAGGCCGAAGTACAGGATGATGCAAAGGAAGAGCTTTCGGAGGATTCTTCTGTCAGAGGAAATGCATCGATTGATAATGTTGCGATTTCTTTTGGAATATATGATGATGCCTCAAGAAATCTCTTTAAGATAGACGGCTTGTTCTCAGAAGACATGGTGCAGGCCATTTCCGGAATGCAGAAGGATCAGATTCTTCGCGAGTATCAGTATTTTGTCGGGGATGACCTTTCCGGAAATAAGAGCAGTATTGTTGCAAGTACCGAGGACGGGCTTGTTATAAAGAAGAATTGAGCAAATATAGGTCTGACCTGTATTTTCACTTGAATATAGGAAAAGCGAAAGGGACGTGCATGACGCGTCTCTTTTTTTGAATAGGAGATAAGAGTGACTAAGAACGAATAAAAGAGCTGATTTAGTCAACGCAGCTCGCGGAATGCTAAATAATTGCTTTATTGGTGAATAGAAGGTACAATTTATACCAAACGACTAAATTACCGTAATAATACATAAACAGAAGAGGTGGCAAACTATGAATCATACAGATGGAAATACTATGACATGCGGACTGATAGGGAATCCCGTGAGACATACGTTGTCTCCTCTTATTCATAATTCGATTGCTGATATGAAGGGTGTTAATCTTGTCTATGTTCCTTTTGAAGTGCCGAAGGGCGGTGTAAAGAATGCTGTAAGGGGGGCGAATGCACTGGGAATAAAGGGACTTAATGTCACTGTTCCTTATAAGAGCGATGTTATCGATCACCTTGTCGAGGTGGATCCGCTTGCAGAGGGAATCGGAGCAGTGAATACGCTTGTCAGGACTGAAGGCGGATTTAAGGGCTACAATACCGATATGTCGGGACTTTACCATGCCATGCAGGATGAAGGAATCGTGCTTGACGGAGAGTGCGTTGTTATCCTCGGTGCCGGCGGAGTTGCAAGACCTGTTGCTTATCTTTGCGCTACGAAGGGCGCTGACAGGGTATATGTTCTTAACAGGACATATGAAAAAGCTGAGGCTGTTGCAAAGGAAGTGAACAATGCGCTTGATGAGAACCTCGGTGAAAAGATAATTCCGATGCCGCTTGATGATTACAAGGAACTTCTTGATAGAGAAAAGAGATTTTTTGTTGTTCAATGTACTTCGGTAGGTCTTTTCCCTGATGTGAACAGTGCGCCGATCGAGGATGCGGAGTTCTATAAGCATGTGTACGCGGCGATAGATGTAGTATATAAGCCGCTTGAGACTAAGTTTATGAAGCTTGTTAAGAATGCAGGAGGAAAGGTCTTTTCCGGACTTAAGATGCTTCTTTATCAGGGAATCGACGCGTTTGAGCTTTGGTTTGAAGATGAAGGAATAAAGATAAGCAAAGAAGAGGCGGACATCATTTACAAGTCACTTATGATGGAAGTTCTCGGCGCTACCAATATTATTCTTGAGGGCTTTATGGGAAGCGGAAAGAGCACGGTTTCGGAGCTTATTTCCGACAAGCTTGAGCTGGAGCTTATAGATACCGACGAAGCTATAGAAGAGGCTGAAGGCAGGAAGATTTCTGAGATTTTCGAGCAGGACGGCGAGGAAGCTTTCAGGGATATGGAGACCGAGCTTATGGAAATGGTCATTTCCGAGCACATGAGAGAGACTGTTATTTCGCTTGGCGGCGGGCTTCCCGTCAGAGAGAAGAACAGGGAGCTTCTTAAGAAGGTTGGCAAGGTCGTGTATTTAAGGACGGCGCCCGAGACTGTGTATGATAGGCTTAAGGGCGACGACACAAGGCCTTTATTAAAGAGCGAAGATCCTCTTGCAAGGATAAAAGAGCTCCAGGATAAGCGTGGAAAGATCTACGAAGAAGTTGCGGATATCATTGTTGATACGGACGGAAAGACACCCGAGGAAGTTGCGAATGAGATAATCGCGGCGATTGGGTTTGCGGATTAAAAGGAATATAATAAAAAGCACTTTTTAGAAAGAAATATAGAAGTGAACAAGGTTAACTATTCTAAGGAACTGGAAAAGAGAATACAGGAGTTTCAGAAAAACGGCGAGGTGCCAAAGCTTCTTTTGCATGCGTGCTGTGCACCCTGTTCTTCGCATTGCCTTGAATATCTTCGGGAGTTTTTCGATGTGACGGTATTTTTTTACAATCCGAATATCACTGAGCGCGAGGAATATTACAAGAGGGTTGCCGAGGAAAAAAGACTGATAGAGGAGTACAACAGGCAGGTTGATGCGCAGGATTTTGCCGGGATGCACTCGGATGAGCGCGCGAGGAAGATAGGTATCATCGAGGGTGAGTATGACGTGAAGGAGTATCTTGATGCCGTGCGTGGGCTCGAGGATGTTCCCGAGGGCGGTGAAAGGTGCAGAAAATGCTTTGAACTGCGGCTTAGAAAGACTGCTGAGATTGCGGCAAAAGAGAGATTTGAGTATTTTACGACTACGCTTACGATAAGTCCTTTGAAGAATGCCGATGTCTTGAATGAAGTCGGGGTGCAGGCTGCGGAGTTTGTGAATGAGAAGATTGAAGCCGGAGAGATGGAGTCTTTGGATGCCGGCGGCGAAACTCGTGGCGACAGAGCAGTTTGGAACGGCGGGAAGGTAGTTTTTTTGCCATCTGATTTCAAGAAGAAGGAAGGCTATAAGAGGTCTATAGAGTTGTCGCAGAAATTCGGGCTGTACAGGCAGGACTACTGCGGATGCGGGTTTTCAAAGGCGGAAAGAGACAGGCAGAAGACCGAGGCGGAGTGAAGCGGCTGTATATGCGTCGCAGAGCATTTGGCGTTGCCATAGATAATAGATTTTGATAAAATCGTGTAGTTGGTAATCTGAAGAAATATCGTATCGGTGTTTCTTTTCACGGAAATAAAAAGCTTTTAGAAAGAAGGTTTTGATTTGGATAAAGTATTAGAGATTATTTCAAAGGAAGTCGGAGACGCGTTTGAGAAGGCGGGATATGACAGGGAACTCGGAAGGGTTACCATTTCGAACAGACCCGATCTGTGCGAGTATCAGTGTAACGGTGCCATGGCAGGTGCCAAGAAGTACGGCAAGGCGCCGTTTATGATCGCTGACGATGTTGCTGCAAATCTTGCGGGAAATGAGATGTTTGAGAAGGTTGAGTCGGTTAAGCCGGGATTTCTTAATATCATTGTGAGCGGTGATTTTGCAAGAGGTTATATCGTAAAGATGCTTCACGAGAAGCACATGGGCGTCACAATGCCGGGCCATGAGCCTACATATATCATTGATTACGGCGGACCTAACGTTGCAAAGCCTCTTCACGTAGGACACCTTCGTTCTGCCGTTATCGGAGAGAGTATTAAGAGGATTCTCAGATATACAGGAAACAAGATCATCGGTGACGTGCATCTCG
>JAEEGH010026826.1_pt1 | contig 11448 bp, 9 predicted proteins | sample 9134181 | NCBI WGS metagenome assembly JAEEGH01 (sample SAMN16246544, study PRJNA631951) | gut metagenome | biome: gut microbiome; feature: rumen; material: DP-attached | host: Bos | place: Iran: Karaj | collected 2018-10 | reverse complement strand
TGCTTTGTCATCGACGAGCTTCACCCAATTGCCTTCATTGTGCAGTTGGAAACGCTTGCCAGTGAAGAAGTCCCAACGATCATCCGGCAGGCCTTTCAGCCATTCAGGCGGATTGCCGCGCGTCATTTCGAAATCCGGCGGCTCTAGTCCGTCGAGCAGACGTTTGCCGTAATCTCCGTAGGCGCCGCCTTCGCGGATGTTGCCGACATCGTACTTTTTGCACAATTCATCGAATTCAATGGCCAATTCTTTTGCAGGCTTCGGCAGATTCTTCAGATAGTTCTTGCCTGTGTAACGGTTCCAAATCTTCACCGTCGGATACGCCATCAAGCAGGCAAGATCAAGGCTAAGACGTTCGCGGCGAACACGTTCCGATAGCACTTTATCGTCTTTGACTGCATCTTCTGCCAGTTTGTAAAGCGTCAATGCGTCATCGAGTTTCTCCAGCGTCAGCCATCCAGCGACGCTGCCGTTGTAGCAGCGCAGATTGTAACCACTCTCCTCCACCGTGTCGCAGAGGAAGTCGATGTACTGCAGCAGGAACGGACCGGCCGCGCCATAGTAGCCGTTGAAGAATTCGCGCATGAGCGCTTTTTCGTCTTGGTTCGGATTCCACAGAAGATGCGCCACCAGCCATGCACGCGGGCGAACAAAATCACCGACGCTGCATGCGATATCGCCCTGTTCGAACGCGCCAATGGCATGATGGTTTGCGAAGAAGCGGATATCTGGAGCAAGACCGCGCCAGTTCGGCTGCGGCAGCATGTAATTCGTGAAGTTCGTTATATAGTTCCAAATGTAGAGGTTAGGTGCTACGGCACTCCAATCTTCAATGTCCTTTCGGAAACTCGCGTTAGCGGGCCCTGTCTCCAGCGGCTGTGCGAAATTCATCTCGATACTGCACAGGCGGATGACGACATTTTTCGCAGGCTTCGTGACTTTCGGCGCTTTGCGCGTATAGACATACGCCAACGTCTCAATAAGAAATTCTGGATATTCCTTTTCAATCTCTTTCGCGACAGCGTTCACGAAGCGAATCAGCGGACCAGACTGACTGCCTTCTATCTTCTCGATTTCCAAGCACTTCGGGCATTCGCAACGACCATGCCAGTCGTTCTGTGAAACGGAAATCACGCCAGCCGTCGGATTGCTGCGGATTTTCTCCAGACAGACTTTTACGAACTCCTTCGTCATCTCTTCATTCGTCAGGCAGAGCTGCGTCCAGTTCGCCGTGCGCTTTCCGCCGACCATGGAATACCATTCAGGATGGTCTTTGAAATACTTTTCCGGCGGTAAAAATTGGAAGAACGTATGACACCAACCGATGATGGACATCTTGCCGCCCCAATCATCGGAAATCTGCTGATGATGGCCGTTGGCCTTCAGTCGCGGCGCCCATTTGGAATCGACGGCGAAGCGGTAGAACGGCTCGCGGCTGACAATCTGCGGCGAATACAGATAATCTTTCGTTTCAACGACTAACGTCGGTTTCGCAGGGAAGAAATTTTCTGTGGGGGTCCACCAGCGGATGCCGACGTAATCTTCCAAGAAGGTATAAACGGCGTATAGCGGGCCGCGCGGCATGCGACCGTTCAGATAGACGTCACCATCTTTGAAACGAATGGCCGTTGTGTCCGCCTTAGCAGTCGTGAAATCGACGTCTGGAAATGCGGCTTTGCCTGCATCTCCGATGACGAACGCAGGCTTTCCCTGTGGACGCGCCGTTGCTTCGAAGATTTTGTATTCTGTTCCCGTCACCCACTTTAGATGTTCCGCCAGTTCGTATGCGGCGTTTTTCAATACGGCGGCTGGTTTGTCTGGAATCACGATCACATAGTCACTTTTCCCGTTATCGGAAATTTTCACCGTCTGGGCGCTTGCGAGACCGCACAGCAGCAGCCCGCACAGAATGCATGTCATTTTCATGGTCGTTCCTTTGTTCTTTAACTATTATTTTATTTTTTTTATTAATACCGCTCAGCAATTTCTTTAAACGACAGCCATTCGACTTTGTCGCCGAAATAACGTGTAACTCGTTCCATCAGAACCTCGAAGCCGTCCAGCCCATAGAAACGCCCATCCGAAAACAGTGATTGCCAATGGGCGATGAACACGAGAGGACGGTCTGCATCCAAAAGATTCACAAACTGCCCGCTACGACCGTCTTCGCTGATGATACCATCGATTCCATCCTTAATTCGACGCTTCACATCGGCGTCGTTTCCAGGGGTGTTGCCTGGCCAGAAAGCATCAGGAAAATCACGTGGGATGGACACAACCTTTCCTGTTTCGGGAGAGTCGCACATCACTATCGGAGCTTTGATCGTGGATTGATTGTGCAGAAAATAGAACGTCCGATCTCTGTTCAATGTCCGTTTGAACGCCATGCCAATGCCTTCGGCGTAGTTCTGCTCATTGTCGATTCCTGTCATCCACGGCGATGTCACGCCATCTGGAATCAAATCAACATTGCACAGGATGTTAATGGCGTAACTGACATAGTCGGCGATCTGTTCGGCTGAAAGTTTGCTGAAATAGATGTCCTCTTGCATGCCAAGAAAACGTTGCGCCTTGACGTCAAACGCAAAATAATGCGAAATGATTTCAGGCGTCAGCGAAAACATCGGCATGATTTTTTCACGGACCACCTTTACGAACTTCTGGACATGCTCCCATGGGCAATGGCTCAGTCCTTTATCCAAACGCCCAAGACCGGCCGGCATGGGAACGACGGAGAATTTTCCACGGACACCATTTTTCTCACAAATGGACGCGAAACGCTGAACCATCTCTATGGGCACGATCAGTTCATGTTCGCGCATCAAATCATGAAAATAGTAGAGGTTGACGGGAGAACCGTCATCGATTATCAAGCTAATAGGAGTTTTCGCCATCGTGTTGCCTCATAAAGGTAATACAATATTATAAATAAATTATCACGTAATTTATCAGCCGCTCCATGGAAATCAACTCCAACGGCGTTTTTTCCATGAAATCCATTTTCTGGGGTTGCCGAATGGAAAACATTTCCCATGTTCAAGCCAGCCTGTCTTGAAACTCGCCGCAATGGCGGTATGTTACTTTTATCTTCAAGTTATCGTCACCCCAAACAACCAACAAAGGAGCTATCATGAAATCACCATTGTGCTGTTCCCTACTGCTCATGTCTCTTGCCGTCACAGGCGCACAGCTTCCGGACTTGTTCGAAGGCGAACAAGTCATCTTCCCCTCCTCTGTCAGAGGAAGCCAGATGTTCTCCGCCGTCATCGTCACGAAGAACAAGCATGTCATCGTTTTCGACGGCGGTTGGCGGGAAGACAACGCCAATCTCATCAAAATCGTGAAAGAATTCTCGGATACGGTTGATCTGTGGTGCATCACCCACGCCCATGGCGACCACTTCTGGCAACTTGCCGAATTCATCGAAAAAACGCCGGATGCCCTGAAAATCAAGAAGTTATGCTATAATTTCATCAGCGAGGAATGGATTCAGGAAGCAGACAAGCGTGAAAAAGGCTGCCTCAAGGAAGCCATGACCACCATCACGCCACTGAAAACATCGAATATCCCGCAACAAATCACCAAGGCTGGCGATATCTTTGAAGTCGATGGTGTCAAAGTGGAAGTCCTCAACGATCCATATTCAATACAGACTGGCAATCCCATCAACAACGCATCCGTCGTCTTCAACGTCACTATCGGTAGCAAGAAGATGTTGGTAACAGGCGACTTGGGTGTCGAAGGCGGCAATCGTCTCCTCGAACTCTGCCCGGACAAATTGAAGGCCGATATCGTCGTTCTCGCCCATCACGGCCAAAATGGCGCCAACAAGAATTTCTACGAAGCCGTCAAACCGTCCATCGCCATTTGGCCAACTCCCAGATGGCTTTGGGAAAACGACAATGGCGGCGGCCCCGGCTCCGGCCCGTGGCGCACAAACTACGTCAAATGCTGGATGCAGGATCTCGGCGTAAAACGCCAATACAACACTATTAAAGAAGTAAGGCTGAAATAATTTTCCCCCTAGAAGCTCTTGAATCCACTAACCACTAACCACTAGCCACTAGCCACTAATGAAATCCCTTTCCATCATGTTCTCTGGCCAGGGGGCGCAGGCCCCCGGCATGGGCAAAGATCTTTATGACGCCTCGCCTGCGGCAAAGGCCATCTTCGACCGCGCCAACGAGATCCTCCATCGCGACATCGCCAACCTCTGCTTCAACGGCTCCGTCGAAGATTTGACGGCCTGCGCGAACTGCCAGCCCGCCATCTTCACGATGTCACAGGCGGCCATGGCCGCCTTGAAGGAACGCGTCGGCGACTTCCGCCCTGCCGCGACCGCCGGCCTCTCTCTCGGCGAATATTCCGCCTTAGTCGCCGCAAATGTGTTGTCGTTCGACGATGCATTGCGTCTTGTCGCCAAACGTGGCGAACTCATGGACAAAGCCTGCCGTGGCACACAAGGCGGCATGGCCGCCGTTTTGGGCGGCGATCCGGACAAAATTGCCGAAGTTTGCGCGGCCTGCGGCATCGACGTCGCGAATTACAACTGCCCGGGCCAGATCGTCATTTCAGGCGAAAGCGCCAAAGTGGCGGATGCCGTCGCGAAGCTCACGGAACTGGAGTTCCGCGTCGTGACGCTGCAGGTGGCGGGAGCCTACCATTCCCGCGTCATGGCTCCTGCGGCGGAAGCATTTGCAGAAGCATTGGCGGCCTGTACGTTCTCCAAACCAGCCTGCCCCATCGCGCAGAATTTCCCAGGCGATTTTGTTGAAACGCCTTCCGAAATCAGTGAAAACCTCCGCCAGCAGATTTGCGGCTCCGTTCGTTGGGAAGCCTGCTTGCGGAAACTCATGGCGAAAAGCGAAATGCTTGTCGAATGCGGTCCGGGCAACGTTCTCTGCGGCTTTGTGAAACGCACAGACAAAACCTACAAAGCATGTCCCATCAATTCCGTTAGCACATTGGACACCGCCGTCCAAGCCCTTGCCTGACATAAAACTCCATAATCGCAAATGCCTCCAACGGAATTTGTTCCGTTGGAGGCATTTGCTATATACGGAACAATATTACTGTCAATCAATTTCTTGATTTTCACCTAGAGCTTTCGCATGACATCCTTTGCATCTCGCAAAGCGACGACAACCGCCGACAACCGCCTTTGGCGGTGCTCATGGCTTACGGCCAATTGCTTATGGATTCAGAGCTTCCGCATGACATCCTTTGCACCTCGCGAAGCGATGACAACCGCCGAGCCGCCGGAGCCGTTGGATTTTCAGTATTCAGAATTCATTTTATTAAAACAAATCCTTCAGCGAATTGACGGCCCGGCGGCGAGGCAATTTTTGAGTTTTTTGTGTATTTTGTGGACTGTTTTGTTGTTAAAATTCGTGTCCATTCGTGTCCATTAGTGGTTCTTATCAAGATAGTTGCGCTACCAGCGTTTCAATCGCCTCGTCCGTCGTGAGATACGTGCACGCCAGACGCACCACATGGGTTGGTTCGTCCCAATAATGCGCATCAAAGACTTGCGTGACTTGTTTCAATTGTTCGGGCGTCAAAATACAAAAGACCATGTTCGTCTCGACAGGATAACGAAGCGGTATTCCAATCTGCCGCAACCGCACTTCCAGACGTTTTGCTGCTTGATTCGCAAGTCGCGCATTTTCAAGCCACAAGCCGCTCTCCAACAGATATTCCGCCTGTACACCTAGAAACTGTGACTTGTCCAAATGTTGCATCGACTGTTTCTGCAGATATGGGAGACTGGCGCCCCACTCTTCCCGTCTGAAAACGACCATTTCCCCAAACATCGCGCCTGCCTTCGTGGCTCCCCAAGAAAATGCGTCAACTCCCGTGCTTTCAATCATTTCCGAAAGTGTCGTGTTCAATGCCACGACGGCATTTCCTATGCGTGCGCCATCAATATAAACCGCCATTTTCAGACTATGGGCATAGTCGCACAACGCCTTCAACTCGTCCAATGAATACATCGTGCCAAACTCGGTTGGTTGCGTGATCACAACAACCTGAGGAATATAGCCAAATCGTCGTGCAACTTTCAACCGCGCCGCGATAATTTCAGTCGTCAACTTTCCATCGTCGCATTCACAGTCCAGAATCTTGCAGCCCAACGTGTATTCAAACGCACCACATTCATGCGTATTGACATGCGTCTGCGCCGCACAGACAATACAGCCATTTCGCGGTAGCATCGATTTCAGCGCCAAGATGTTAGCACCTGTTCCATTGATGGCGTACGTTGTCCAGATTTTCTCCGTGAAAAAAATCTGCATCAGTTCCACGGCATGGCGCGAATGTCTGTCACGTCCGTCATTGTCATCGATTGGTTCATCGTTGACGGCGACAATCCGCGCCAGAATATCCGGATGGATGGTCGTCCAAACTTCACCTCGAAAATCTTTGCGTCCCATTTTTTATCCTTAGAAGTAGCGACGGCGTCCACGCCGTTGGTAGACGGGACACACGCGCCACTTCAATTAATCATTTACAATCTTGTAGTAGAATTCCGCGTCCGCTGGGCGAATGTTCGTCAAATCGCCGCGATAGTGGCGCAGCGCCGTCGGAATATACGGATGCTTCAGCAGTTCCGCTTCATTCAAATCGATGCCAATGCCAGGCCGATCAGGAATCTCCATGCAGCCGTTGCGAACCGTTAAGTCCTCATCGCAGAGCAACTTACGATACGGCACATCCGTCATCATCATTTCCAGCATGACGAAATTCGGAATGCATGCGGCAAGTTGCAACGTCGCCGCATTCGCCACTGGGCCCGATGGATTATGCGGACAGAATCCGATATGCCGCGTCTCCGCTTCCGCCCCCAAGAAGCGCATTTCCATGATGCCGCCTGCGTGGGAAATGTCCGGTTGAATGTAGTCGGAGCAATTCAATTCCATAAACTGACGGTATTCATATCGGTTGTAGAGCCGTTCGCCCGCTGCTAACGACACGCGAACACGGTCTTTCACTTCCCGCATACCTTCCTTGTCGTCCGGCGGAATTGGCTCCTCAAACCAGAAGACATCGTATTCCTCCAGCCTACGACCGATTTTCACAGCCGTCGGAATATCGAACCGTCCATGCCCTTCAATGAGCAATTGAATGTCCTCTCCAGCCGCCTCCGCGACCTTTTCGATACATTCCATGGCTTGGTTCAGGTCATGCTTTGAAATCTGCTGCCATGCCTTGCCGAACGGATCCCACTTGCAGCCCGGAAACTTCAGTTTTTTCAAAATTTTCGCCTTCTCCGCGAATTCGTCTGGCGTCTTTGCAGGCGAAAACCAACCGTTGACGTAAATCGGAATCGCATCGCGGACTTTTCCGCCAAGTAGTTGATACACAGGAACATTCAACTCCTTTCCCATGATGTCCCACAAGGCGATTTCAACGCCTGCGAGAGCCGACATCAGCACGGGGCCGCCGCGCCAATAGGCGTCGCGGTAGCAGTCGTGGCGGAACGCTTCAATGTTGCGCGGATCCTTTCCAATGAGATAGCCCTCCAAATCATGGATGGCGGCCTCCACCGTATGCTCCTTGTATTCCAACGTCGCTTCGCCCCAACCATACAGGCCAGCATCCGTCTCCACTTTCACAAAGACGAAATTCGTGCGGAACGCATTGCAGACAAATGTCTTAATTGCAGTGACTTTCATCGTGAATCTCCTTTATGGCGCATAGTACATTCCGCCGTTGACCTGCAGCGTGTCGCCCGTCACATATTCGTTCTTCAACGCATACACGACTGCCGCCGCAATTTCTTCCGACTCTGCTGGCCGTCCCAACGCGATTTTCGATGCTTCGGCCGCCGCCTGTTCAGGCGTCAGTCGTTTCATCATGTTCTCCGTCAAAACCATGCCCGGGCAAACCGTGTTCGCACGGATTTTATATGGCGCGCCATTGGCTGCAAACGCACGCGTAAGTCCATGCATGCCAAGCTTTGAGACGTTATAGGCGATCATGTGCATTTCAGCCGGCGTGAACGCCCGCACGGATGATATGTTCACGATGCACGATCCCGCCAGCAACTTTGCCTGCTCGAAAAATGACATGGAGCACAGATACGCGCCTTTCAGATTGATATCCATCACCAACGAAAACCAGTCGCCATTCGACATTTCCGGCTTGCGGAAATACGGATCGACACGCGCGTTATTAATTAAATAGTGGATGGGCGACAGTCTCGCGAACATCTGCTTCACGGCCGCTTCATCCGACACATCGCACACAAAAACGGATGCCTTGCCGCCTGCCGCGATGATTTCATCCGCCACAGCCTGCGCCTTCGCGGGGCTATGTGCGCAATTGACAATCACTTCCGCTCCTTCTGCGGCCAACGTCTTTGCAATGACTCGTCCAATGCCTTGTGACGCACCCGTCACCAATGCTTTTTTCCCTTCAAATGACATGCGATTTCCTTTGTTGTGATTCATGGTTGTCCAAATTGAAAATGATGATGTTTAATCTTATATCCACAACGCGAAAATGCAAAGAATCATGCATAAATCTTCCAAGGCTGTTTGTTTGAAATCCCTCCAGAAAGAATATATTTAAATAAATGTCATTTCGTCCCTTTAGTCCCCTTTGTCCTTTTCCCCTAAAAATGAGACCGGATTTTCTTCTCCATTCCAGCGAAGCGCAGGCTTTGTATGAAACAGTGGCTGGCCTGCCGCTCATCGATTGGCATAACCACTTGTCCGTGAAGGATATCCAACAGAACAGAAGATTCCGCACGATCACGGAATTGTGGGTAACTTCCGATCCATACAAACATCGCGCCATGCGTATTTGTGGCGAAAAAGAAACGCTCATCACTGGCGATGCTGACGATTTCGACCGCTTCGCGGCATGGAGCCGCACGTTTCCGCAACTTGCGGGAAATCCACTCTATTTTTGGAGTATGATGGAATTGGAATGCGTGTTCGGCATCACGGAGCCGTTGAACGAAAAAAACACCCGCGCCATCTATGAACAAGCAAACGAAATGCTTGCGCAGGAAGGATTTACCGCAAAAGGCATCTTGAAAAAATTTCATGTCGAAAACGCCGCGCCATGCGTCGGATTGACGGATGATCTTTCCGTTTTCAACGGCCTTTCCGGCATCGTTCCGAGCTTCCGTGGAGATGACGCCCTGAATTTGCGGTTGCCGTCAGATTGGCAGCCAAAATCGCTTGATGATTTTTCAGCATGTCTTGTAAAACGCCTTCAAGATTTGAAAAATCATGGTTGTCAATTCGCCGATCACGCACTGGACAGCGAATTCGTTTATTGTCCAGATGACGGCCGTAATGCCGCGCGTTTCGAATCATGGTGGAACGGCGAACTGCCTGAATCAGAAATGCATCATCTTCAATCGGAAATACTTCGGATATTGGCCAATGAATACGCGCGGCTTGGTTGGATTCTCCAACTGCATATTGGAGCTTTGCGTCGCACAAGCGACCGATTGCGCCGCGTGGCAGGGCCTGCCGGCGGATACGCAACGATTGGCAATTCCACCGATATGGCATCGTTGACGGCGCTTTTGAACGATATGGAATACGCAAAAAATGGCATGCCGCGAATCATTCTATACCCGTTGTCGCCGAACGACTTGGCACCGTTCGCCTGTCTGACGGGTTCGTTCACAGGAGACGGCGTTCGCGGGCAGGTTCGGCTCGGCCCCGCATGGTGGTATTGCGACCATCGGCACGGCATTCGCGAATGTCTTGCCGCATCCGCCGCATTCGGCGTGCTGTCCGTCCATCCAGGCATGACGACCGATTCGCGAAGCCTCCTGAGCTTCGTTCGTCATGATTATTTCCGACGCGTTTTATGCGATTTTCTCGCGGAACAAGCCCGACAGGACGAACTGCCGCGAAACATGGAGATTTTGATAAAATTGGCATCTGCATTGTCATATGACAATGCCAAACAATTGATTACGGAGACGATAAAATGAGCATGGAATGGAATGGCAAAGTGGCGGTCGTCACGGGAGCAGGCGGAACGCTCTGCTCCGTGATCGCTGAATTTCTCGCACAAAAAGGCATGAAAGTCGTTCTAATCGGCCGAACGAAAGAGAAGCTTGACAAGACAGCGACAGCCATCCAGACGCATGGTGGCATTTGCCGCATCGAATGCGCAGATGTAAATGATGCATCGGCTCTGTCCGACATCGCCAATCGCGTTGCGGCGGAATGGGGTCCCTGCCGCATTCTCGTCAATGGCGCAGGCGGCAACAACATTAATGCGATGACGACCAATACCGCTTTTGATCCGCGGGAAATCACTCCCGACAAGCCAGAGGACATGCGTGGCTTCTTCGATCTTGACATGGATATCAGCGCTACCGTCTTGAAAACCAACACCATCGGTACGGTCATCCCCTGCCAGATTTTCGGCAAACAGATGGCGGTTGCAGGCGGCGGTTCCATTCTCAATTTCGCGTCCATGAATACCTATCGGCCTCTTTCACGCATACCCGCATACGCCATGAGCAAGGCCGCTATCGCGAATTTCACCCAATGGCTCGCCGCCTATCTTGCTCCTGCGAACATCCGCGTAAACGCCGTGGCACCAGGCTTTTTCGTCAATGAACGAAGCGTCAAATATTTACGGACTCCCGACGGCGGCCTCTCGCCGCGTGGCGAAAATGTCATGCATCACACACCCATGAAACGATTTGGCGAAGCTCCCGACCTATTGGGCTGCGTTGAATGGCTGCTCAATGACGAAAAGGCGGCTTTCGTGACTGGTATCACGGTACCAGTCGATGGCGGATTTCTTTCCAGCACAGGAGTTTAGACCATGAAACTCGGATTGATGTTGCCATGCAAACGAAACATCCAATGGACGCTTGCCGCCCAGCTTGGCGTGGAAGCAGTCGTCACAAAGGCCGCACCGGAACTGAGTGGACTTTCCGATCCATCTGATTACGAATCACTTAAATATATTCGCGATCAGTTCAAAGAGACTGGACTAAATTTGTATGCGCTCGAAGGCGATGAATTCGACATGAGCCGCATCAAGCTCGGCCTGCCTGGTCGTGATGAAGACATCGAAAAATATCAGAAGATGCTAACGAACATGGGCCGTCTTGGCCTTAAGTTGCTCTGCTACAACTTCATGGCAGGAGTCGGCTGGTTCCGTTCGCGCAACGATTTAAAGGAACGCGGCGGCGCTTTGACGAGCGGTTTTGACATCGCTGAAATCGACAACAACGTCCCGTTGAAACTCTCCGAAGAACAGCTTTGGGTCAATTACGCCTATTTCATCCGCGCCGTAATGCCGGTGGCCGAAGCCGCCGGCGTGAAGATGGGCCTCCATCCGGACGATCCGCCACTGTCGCCGCTTTTTGGCTACTCCCGCATTCTCACGAGCGCGGATGCTTATCGCCGCGCCATGTCGCTAAGCGACAGTCCCTCGCATGGTATCACGTTCTGCCAA
>JAEEGH010026825.1_pt1 | contig 11448 bp, 14 predicted proteins | sample 9134181 | NCBI WGS metagenome assembly JAEEGH01 (sample SAMN16246544, study PRJNA631951) | gut metagenome | biome: gut microbiome; feature: rumen; material: DP-attached | host: Bos | place: Iran: Karaj | collected 2018-10 | reverse complement strand
TCGCTTGTGGAAAAAAATGGGGATAACCCTCCATGATAAGTATAGTGTATCCGGCATGGTTACGCAAGAGCGACGGCGAAAGACAGGCATAAAACTTGACTATCACTCCGGAACGCCTATAATTATGATAAGGGAATACAGGCAAAAGAACCGTATCCGGAGGGGACAGCGCGTGAAAAAAATCGTCGTCGTATCCATGGTCAAAAACGAAGCCGATATCATCGAGAGCTTTGTCCGGCACGCATTCAGCTTTGCTGACGAAATGATCCTGGCGGACCACATGAGCTCGGACAAGACGCCGGAAATCCTGAAACGATTGCAGGAGGAAGGCTTCGCCCTCACCGTGCGGAAGTATTACCGGACGGAGCTGGCCCACGCCGAGGTGATGAACGACCTGCTATGGGAAGCGATCCGGGCGCGCGGAGCCGACTTCGTGCTGCCGATGGACGCCGACGAATTCCTCGTGAACACGGACACCGCGGAGTCCTGCCGCGCCATCCTGGAACGCCTTGACCCGAACGTCCTCTACAAACTGGAATGGCGCAACTACGAGCCGCTCCATCCCCACGAGGGCGATGATACGTTCCTGCTGACGCGCCCCTGCCGGCGCGGACGCGATTTCGCCTCCGGACAGAAGATCATCGTCGGGGCGTCGCTGGCCCGGCGGAAGCCCTTCCGGATGATCCAGGGCTGCCACTACGCGTATTGGGAAACGGCCGAGGGCCACGTCAGAGTCCCCTGGACGACGGCACCCCATCTGCATACGGCGCATTTCCACTGGCGCAGCGAGGAGCAATACACCACCAAGCTGGCCACGAGCTGGATCAACAACGTCGCGAAATACTCCGTCAACACGCCGACCGCCGATTTCCTGAAAAAGGGCTACCATGCGCTGATGCGCGGCGAGCCGGTCGAGCAGGGCCAGATGATTTCCCGCGCCGAGGTCTTCGACCTGCGGCCCTTCGTGCCGCCGCAAACGCTCCGCTACAGCCGGGACGTCCGGCCGGACGCCTTCCGCAACCTCCTGGCCGCCAGCGAGGCCCTGGCGGAAACCTACCTCGAATCCAAAGTCCTGGCGCGGAAGAAGATCGTAACGATGGTCGTTCCCTACGGCGGCGACAGGAACGCGCTGACGGAATCCCTGCGCCTCGCCGGCGAGCAGACCTATCCCTATAAGGAAATTTTCGTCCTCTGTCCCGGCGATACCCCGGCGCCGGAAAATCTGAGCGATGCCGCCCCGGACGCGGAAACCCCGCTGACCGTCCTGCGGAACGGGGCAACGAAGGACGTTTTCGACCAGCTCTCGGAAAAGGCGCGGGGCGATTACGCGCAGTGGCTCTTCCCCGGAGACGCCATGACGCCGGACAAGGTCATGAAGATGACGGTCTGTCTGGAAATGCAGGACTTTCCCTTTCTCTTCGCCTTGACGAACGGCGACCGGACCTTTGCGGAATGGACGCCGTACACGGATTTCATCGTCGAGCCCCGGCCGGAGTTCCAGATGATGGACCCCAACGTAATGTGGCAGCGCCTGCTCTGGATGGGCAAATACCCCTCGGGGGGCGTCACCGGCCTTCTGATTCGCCGCGACGTGATGGAGAAGCGGCAATGGCTGCGCGACGGTTTCCTGGAGGAACGGCCGCTGCTTTTGACGATGTTCCGCTCGCTGCTTCAGATTGAACCGGGGGAGGATGACGAGAGCTCCGTGGCCATCCTTCAGGAAACCTACTGCTCGCGGGACTGGGACCAGATCGACCTCACGAACTGGATATGGCACCAGATCGAATGGGCCTGCCTGCTCTCTCTGGACCGGCCCCTGCTGGACGGGGAGGTTTACCGGGACGCCGTGCAGCGCATCCGGAGCAACGAAGCCATCGCGGCGCCCCGCCGGCAGAATATCAGCGCGGCGCTCTGGCAGGAATACCAGGCGGCGCTGGCCGCCCTTTGACGAACAAAATCAGACGTTTTCCGATGCCGCTGCCGGCACCCCGCGAGAGAAACCGGCAACGGCCTTTCTTTTTCCCTACCTTTGCGCGCCGCGACAAAGCGCGGGAAAAACGCGCCGAAGAAACGATGAAAATTATTTTCATAAAAGATATTGAAATATATTCTCATTTGCGCTATAATGGACCCATCGTAACGGGCGGGAAAACGGGCTCGCCACTACCAGGGGGGCGCAGGCGGATGGGGACGGCGGAGTTCGAGAATCTTCTGGGACGGCTGTGCGCGCCGACGTTCCGGGCAATCAAGGCGGGAAGTCTGGTGGCCCTGCCGAAGAGGGACGGCGACGATATCGCCGGGCAGCTGGCACGGTACGTTCCCTGTCTGGCGAGAAGCGGCACCGCGCTCTTCTGTCTGGCGGACGGCCCCTCGCGGCTGCTGGTGCTGTTCTACCGCCCCGCCGCGCTGGAGCGGGCCCTGGCCCGGCCCGGCGCGCGCCATCTGCTGGAACGCTGCGGCGATCCGCGGAAAGCGTCGCTGGAAAAGCGGCTGGCCCACCTGAAACGGCGGCTCGCGGAAAGCGAGACGTTTCCCCACGAGATCGGGCTGTTCCTCGGCTACCCGCCGGAGGATGTGCGCGGCTTTATCGAGCATCGGGACTGCGACGTGAAATGCGTCGGCTGCTGGAAGGTCTACGGCGACGAGGCGAAGGCGCAGAAGACGTTTCGCCTGTTTCGTAAGTGCAGCGAGGTCTATCGGCAGCGATTTCAAAACGGTACGCCGATCGAGCGGCTGACCGTTGCGGAACACAGAGGATCGGGGAGGGAATGATGGACAGACACGAGGAGATCAAAGCGTCGTATCGGGCGCTCGGCGGCGGGTTCGCGAATCTGTACGATGGCATTATCACGCGCTCCACGTTAATCGGCAAGCTGATGGACAGCCTCGTCTGGGGACTGGACGCTTCTCTTGCGGCAAAGTGGATCAATGACGCGCTTGCACCGATCCCGGAGGATTTCAAAGGAACGCTTCTGGAAGTTCCGGTCGGGACCGGCGTTCTGACCGTCCCCGTCTACAAGAGCTTGCCGGAAGCGCAGATCACCTGTCTCGATTATTCCGCGGAGATGATGAAAAACGCCGAACGGCGGGCGGAGGCGCTTGCGGTGAAAAACGTTTCGTTCGTGCAGGGCGACGTAGGCGCGCTGCCTTTCGAGGATGAAAGCTTTGACGTCGTGCTTTCTCTGAACGGCTTTCACGCGTTTCCAGACAAGGACGCCGCGTTCAAAGAAACCTGTCGTGTATTGAAGAAAGACGGGATATTCTGTGGTTGCTTCTATATTGCGGGAGAGTTCAAACGGACCGATTGGTTTGTGAAGCACATGTATGTGCCGAAGGGCTTCTTCACGCCGCCGTTTGAGACGAGGGAAACGCTCGAAAAACGGCTGAAGGACCTGTATGCCGAGGTGCGCGTTTCCCCGGTCCGGGCCGAGGGCGTGTTCTGCTGTGTGAAGTGAGGAGAAGCGTATGTGGCTGACGGTTTCGGAAGGGCTGTTGATCCCGTTTCTCGGGACGGTGCTCGGTTCGGCATGCGTGTTCTTTATGAAAAAGGAGCTGAGCCGCGCCGTACAGCGCGCGCTGACCGGCTTTGCGGGCGGTGTCATGGTCGCGGCGTCGATCTGGAGCCTGCTGATCCCCGCCATGCAGCAGAGCGCGGGGAAAGGGAAATGGGCGTTCCTGCCTGCGGTGATCGGCTTTTGGCTCGGCGTGCTGTTTCTGCTGCTGCTCGACCACGTCATTCCGCATCTGCACCGCAGCATCGGACAGGCGGAGGGTCCGAAAAGCCGCCTGAAGCGAACGACCATGATGGTGCTTGCGGTCACGCTGCACAACATTCCGGAGGGCATGGCGGTCGGCGTGGTCTATGCGGGGCTATTGAGCGGTTCGGGCGAGATCACGATCGGCGGCGCGCTGGCGCTTGCGATCGGCATTGCGATCCAGAACTTTCCGGAAGGCGCGATCATTTCCATGCCGCTGCACGCGGAGGGAAAGACCAAATGCCGCGCGTTTCTGGATGGCGCGCTGTCCGGCGCGGTGGAGCCGATCGGCGCGCTTCTGACCGTGCTGTTTGCAAGCCTGCTTGTTCCGGCAATGCCGTATCTGCTGTCGTTTGCGGCAGGCGCCATGCTGTATGTGGTCGTGGAAGAGCTGATCCCCGAGATGTCGGCAGGCGAGCATTCCAACATCGGCGTCGTGCTGTTTGCGCTCGGCTTTACACTGATGATGGCGCTGGACGTAGCGCTCGGATAGTTTTTTAAGGGAGGTCAATATGTACAAGGTTACGGCAAAAATCGAAGGCATGATGTGCGGCATGTGCGAATCGCACATTGCTGATACGATCCGCAGAGCGTTTCCCGATGCGAAAAAGGTGAGCGCGTCGAGAAAGCATGACGAAGCGACGTTCCTTTCGGAGGGCGAGATCGACCGCGGGAAGCTCAAACAGGCGATCGAAGAAACCGGCTATACGTTCGTTTCGGTTTCGGTCGAGCCGTACGCAAAACGCGGTCTGTTCGGGAGATAAGGGGACGCGGCATGATCTGGTGGGTGATTCTTTTGGAAGCGGTCGCGTTTGCAGCGATCTTTACGGCGATCGTCTTTACGGCGTATCGTGGAGATAAGATCTACACCCCGGAGGCGATTCACAACTATCCGCCGGACATTCAGGAGGAATACTTCAAGACGCATGAACACGTCGACGTCTCGATCAAGTCGAAACGCGTGTTCCTGACAAAGAGCCTCGGTATCGTGATCTTCACGGGGATTTTGTTCGTCTGCGCGCTGCTTGCGGGCGCAAAAACCTTTTGGGAGGGCTTTCTGCTGACCTCCGGGCTGATGGTATGGATCGGCGCGTACGACACGTTTTTCCTCGACTGGGTGCTGTTCGCAAACCTCAAAGGGTTCCGGCTCGAGGGCACCGAGCACATGGACAAGGCGTATCACCAGAAGTGGTTCCATTTGAAGGGCATGCTGTTTCCGGGCGTCGTGTTCGCCCTGATCCCCGCGGCGCTGGTGGGGCTGTTGATCATGATCATTCGATAAGGATACCTTTATATGAAAGCGCTGAAAGGACTGAAAAAGGATTACTGGCTCTTTTGGTTTGCGTCCTCTCTGGGCATGGGCGCGAGCAATATCCTGCAGTATGTGCTGTCGCTGTATGTGCTCGATCTGACCGGTTCGGCAACGCTGTTTGCGTCGATGCTGTCGATCATCATCATCCCGCGGCTTCTCTTGACGCCGCTTGCGGGCGTAATGGCGGACCGGGCAAAGAAAAGCCGCCTGATGGCGCTGATCCTGCTGGGCGAGGCGGTCGTTTTAGGCGTTTACTTCGTGCTCGGGCAGATCACAACGATCGGCATTGCGCTGATCTATGTTCTGGTCATCGTATTGGAGGCGGGGGAGATCTTCTACGGCGGATGCGAAGCGGCGATCCTGCCGGAGCTGGTCCCGCCCGAAAAGCTCAAGGACGCGATCTCCGTTTCCAAGGTGGATGACGGCGTTGTGAATGTGGCGGCGCCTCTGGCGGCAGCGCTGATCTACGACAATCTGAGCATCTCCGTTGCGTTTGCGGTGATTGGAGAGCTGAACCTGCTTTCCTTTGTGCTGCAGATCCGGATCCGTCCGAAATATGCGGCGGAGCGCACTGCGGAAACGCACAAGCCATCCGTCTGGAAGGATTTCAAGGAGGGCATTCGCTGCATCCGGCAGAATGCGTTTCTTCGCGGGTTCCTCAGGATCATGCCGCTTGCCAACGCCTTTTTCGGTGCGACCTTCTCTGTCAGCATCGCGTACCTTTTGCGACAAAGCTATGCGGTGGACGCGTGGACGTACAGCGCCTATTGCTCCGTCACCGCTGCAATGAGCATGATCGTTCCGCTGTTTGCCGTGCCGATCGTCAAGAAGTATCCCGCGAACAAGCTCTACTTTGCGGCGACGCTGACGATCGCGGCGGGCATTCTTCTGATCGGCGTCTGTGCGGTGCTCGGTCTGTATCAGGTTTTGCCGATCATGGCTTCCGTCGTGCTGATCGCAGTTTTAGACTGCGTCACCATTGCTGCGGCGATCCCGATGCAGATGACCTCGTCGATCATGCTGCAGACAAGCGTGGACAAGAACCTTTTAGGACGCGTTTCGGCGGTGCTGCGGATGATCGGGATCGCGTCCGGCGCATTGGGCGAGATGCTGTTCGGCACGCTGAACGACGCGACCTGGGTCTGGCTGCCGATCTTTCTCGGCGCGGCAGGCGTCGCAGCGGCTTCACTATTGTTCCGAAAGGTCATGATCGCACAGGATCATCCGTCGGATGAACATCAAAAAAAAGGAGAATAACCATGGCAAGAAAGGATTCGGACAATCAAAAGAAGTCGATGAGCCTGCTGTTTCGCGGCAAGGCGATCTTCAAGCCGCTGAACACGGGACGGATCGACGAACGCGTCGCCTGCGTGCGCGAGTGGGTCGCAAACATCTTCTTTTACACAAGGAACGGCACGACCGTGATGATCGACGCGGGCTACAACTATGAACGGCTCAAAGAAAAGATGGGCTGGCTCGACGTTGACCCGGCTTCGATCAAACACATCTTTATTACGCACCAGGACACCGATCACGTCGGCGCGCTCGAGCCCGACAGCGAGCAGCTTTTCAAGGACGCGACAGTCTATATCGGCGAGATCGAAAACCGGTACTTAACAGGCGAGGTGCGTAGAAAAGTTATGCATCGGCTCTATAAGCTTCCGATTGTGAAGATGAACAACCCAAAGGTCCTGCTGCGGGACGGGCAGATCCTGGACGTCGATGGGATCAAAATCGAATGCATCCTCGTTCCCGGGCATACCTGGGGACACATGGTATACCTCGTCGACGATGAATACTTGTTCAGCGGCGACACGATCTGGTTCGGCGCGGACGGCGGCTACAGCTTCCTTTCCACGCTCGCCGAGGACAACAAGCTTGCGGTCAAATCGCTTGAAGCGCTCGAAAAGAACCTGCGCGCGTAAGATGCCGCTGAAGATCATCACCGGGCACACCGGCTGGACGGACGATCTCGACTTTGCGTTTCTGCATCGGGACGAGCTGTGCAAGCCGTTTGCAAAGAAATACGTCGACCCGTCGGCGCCGTATGACGGCTATGTGGAGGACGACGACACAGAGCAGGGCGCAAGGAAGCGCCCGCTCGGAAAGGTAAAAACAAAATGAAACCGGATTATAAGAACTGGATGCCGAAGGGCATGATTTGGACATCGGCCGCTGCGACCGCGCTGTTTCTGATCCTGTGGGTCGTGTTTGGGCTCACGGGGCTCGTCTCGGGCATGGCAAAGACCGTGCTGTTTATCGTATTCCTTGCGCTGACGATCATCGCGCTATGCGTGACCGTCTGGATGCTCCTGCTGTATTGCGCGTTTTCCTATAACGGCAAGCGGCAGATGTCGAAGCAAATCATCGAGGGCGTTGCGGAGCATGTGAAGCTGCCGGACGGCGGAACGGGACTGGACGTAGGCTGCGGCAGCGGAGCGCTCACGATCGCCTGCGCGAAGCGCAACCCGAACGCTTCGTTTATCGGGATCGACCGCTGGGGCAAGGAGTATGCTTCGTACAACAAGCCGCTGTGCGAAAAAAACGCATGGGCGGAGGGCGTCAAAAACGTTACGTTCCGGCGCGGCGATGCCTGTAAGCTCGACTTTGCGGACGAGACCTTCGACGCGGTCACAAGCAATTACGTCTATCACAACATCCCCGGAGACCGGCAGGCGCTTCTTTTGGAAACGCTGCGGGTGCTGAAGAAAGGCGGCACGTTCGCGATCCACGATATCTTTTCAAAACCCAGATACGGCGATATGCAGGCGTTTACCGAAAAGCTCAGAGGCATGGGTTATGAAGACGTCCGGCTGATCCCCACGGACGACGGAACGTTTATCCGCAAAGGAGAAGCGGCATTGATGGAGCTGAAAGGTTCCGCGCTGCTCGTCGGAAAGAAATAAGCATATGAAGATGCACATCGAGAAAAACACCGTGCAGGAAACGCTGATGATCCCGCTCTTTGGGCGCAAGCTTTGTACGGAGCAGTTTCCGAATCTGTTCCGCGACGACAAGGCGGTCGGGCTGATCAACAGGATCGACTACGATTTTTCGGCGCTCGAAAAGCGAGCAAAGAGCACGGCGTACCGCTTCGGCGCGCTGGAGGTCGCCATGCGCGAAACCGATCTGATGATCGAGGCAAAGGGCTACCTTGCAGCGCACCCGAATGCCGCGCTGGTAAATTTGGGCTGCGGGCTCGATCAGACCGCGGAGAACTGCGACAACGGGACATGCAGGATCTACAACCTCGATCTCCCGGATGTGATCGCGGTGCGAAATACGCTGCTGCCGGAAAGCGAGCGCATCCGAAACATCGCGGCGGACCTCAACGATCTTGCATGGTTCGACGCGATCGACGCAAGCAACGGCGTGTGCTTTCTTGCCGCGGGCGTGTTCTATTACTTCAAAACGGAACAGATCAGAAGGCTTCTGAACGCAATGGCAAAGCGCTTTCCCGGCGGGCGGCTGGTGTTCGACGCGGTAGGCAAACGCGCGGTAAAGGTCATGCTGAAAACGTGGGTGAAGGAGGCGGGCATCACTTCGATCTCCGATTATTTCAGCGTGGACAGCATCGAAACGGATGTCCTGCCGTGGATGGAGCATGCGGCGGTCTCTTCGCGCGGGTATATGCTCGGCTACAATGACCTTAAGGACCCGTCGGTGCCGGGACTGTTCCGACTGATGGCAAAAGTCGGCGACGGGTTGATGAAGATGCAGATCGTCCGGATGGACTTTACGGAGTGAGTTATGCAATATTTGGGACTGCCCGCGGGCATGTGGATGCTCTTTCGCCGCTCGTTTCAAAGGAACCTGACCGACTCGCTCGGCATTGATCGGCGCGAGGCGGCGGAAATGACGAAACGCGCGAAAGCGAAATACAGGGAGATCATCAAAGGTTTGCCGACCTTTGAAAAAGGCGACCGGTTTGTCGTCAATATCGTAAACTGCGCCATGTTCGCGTCGTTCTGCCTTGAGATGAAAGGACAGCCGTCGCCCGAGCAAATGACCGTTTATTACTGTGAATCCATGACGACCGGCGCCATGAAACGGTTCTGCCGCATGGGCGGCAGACGCAAGTTCAAAAAGCGCGATATCGCGTCCATGCAAAGGACCGCGGCGCAAAAAGCCGCGGACCGGAACCGGTATTCGTGGAATATGGATTTTCTGCCGTACGCGGACGGTTCAGGTTATGAGGCGCGGTTTTACCGCTGCGGCATCTGCACACTGATGGGCGAGCTCAATCTTTCCGCCTACATTCCCGCCATGTGCCGCCTTGATTACACGATGAGCGAGCTCGGCGGCGCGGACATCTTCGTACGGGAGTACACGCTTGCGTCCGGCGGACCGTACTGCGGCTGCGGGTACAAAAAGAAAGGAGTGGAACCATGGGACTGTTCAAAAAGTATGTGAATCAAACGAGAAAGCCGGAGGGCTTTTTAGGCAAGCTGATGATCGGCGGCATGAACGGCGGTCACGCAAAGCTCGCCGATTGGGGCATGGGACACCTTGCGGACATTTCGCCCGAGGCGATCGTTGAGCTCGGATGCGGCGGCGGGCGAAACGCAAAAGCGCTTTTGAAACGGTATCCGGACGCAAAGCTCACAGCCGTGGACTATTCGGCGCTGTCGGTCGAGAAAACAAAGGACTATAACCGGGATCTGATCGCCGCGGGCCGCTGCACCGTGCTGCAGGGCAATGTGAAAAAACTGCCGTTTGCGGACGGATCGTTCGACCTTGCGACCGCGTTTGAAACGGTCTACTTCTGGCAGGGGATCGAAGCCTGCTTTACGGAGGTCTGCCGTGTTCTGAGACCCGGCGGGACGTTTCTGATCTGCAACGAATCCGACGGCACGGATGAGACCGGTCTGAAGTTCGAGAAGATCATCGACGGCATGAAATGCCATACGGCCGAAGCTCTTTCGTCGGCGTTGAAAGCGGCGGGCTTTTCAAGCATCACGGTCGATCATTTTGCGAACAAACCGTGGATCACGGTGCGCGCGGAAAAGTGAGGCGCTTATGCTTTTAACGCTGTTGCTCTCGCTGATTTTGATCGCGTCGATCTTCGGCGCGCTCAGCGCCGCCGTCGGGCTGATCCAGAACAGAAAGCTCTTTACGACCGCGCCGAAGGACATCCAGGAGGCGGCAAAGGAGCATCCGGAACGGTTCCCGGGGCAGCATGTGCTCGGCTGGAAGCTCGCGATCCTTTGCCTCATTTTGGCGATCGGCACGTTCGTCTACGGCGGCTGGAACGGGATCAGAAACGGTTTCTCGTTCTGGCAGTTCTTTGTGCGCTTCCTCGTGATGCTTTACCTTTGGAAGGCGTTCGACATCGTCTGTCTCGACTGGCTTCTGCTGACGAAGTCGCATTTCTTTCAACACTTCTATCCGGAAACGGAGGGATGCGCGGGCTACCGTTCGTTTGGTTTCAACCGCAAGGGACAGATCATCCGCATCCTCGTTTTCCCGTTCGTCGCGGCTGCGCTTGCCGGGATCTGCCTGCTGATCGGCTGAAAGGAGCCGGGATATGAAAAAGACGACCGAGGATTATCTCAAGACCATTCTGCTTCTTTGCGAACGGGAGGGCAGCGTGCGCAGCATCGCGCTTGCCGAAGCGTTCGGCGTGTCAAAGCCGACCGTATGCAAGATCGTGAAAGGTCTGCTTTGCGAGGGCTATATCACAAAGGACGGAAGCAATGAGATCACGCTCACCGAAAGAGGTGAAAAGCTGGCGAACGAAACGTTGAAACGCAACCTGACGATTCAACGTTTTTTGATCGGTCTGGGTGTGGAGCGATCCGTCGCCGAAGCCGACGCCTGCAAAATGGAGCACGTCATCAGCGCGCAGAGCTTACGGGCGATGGCGGCGCTGTCCGAAAACGGTTTACACTCGGATCCGAAAAGTGTATCGATGAATTGTCAAACTAAGTGCAGCGCTGAGAGATAGAATAATCAAGAAAACCATTCGTTCTTACGGACAGTTCGCGACTTCGGCGATCCAGGTCGCGCATTGGTTGACCGGCTCCGGGTCGTTTGTGAAGCCCATGGAATGGTAGAGCGCGATCGCGGGGGCGTTGTCGGCGTCGACGATCAGCATCATGCGCTTCGGGCGGTTCTCCTCGATCGCCTTTGCGAGAAGCTTTCTGCCCCAGCCGCGCCGCCGGTATTCCTCTTTGACCAGAAAATCGAACGGCTCGTTCTCCTCGTTGTTCTTCGTCACGTCGATGTAGCCGATCACGGTCCCGTCGTCCACTGCAAGGAACACACGGAACGTGTCGAGCGCTTTCACGACCTTGTCGCCCGTCCAGTAGCGGTCCGTGTCGTGCATGGCGATATACTGTTCCTCGTACTGCGCGGACAGCGGTTCGACGCCCGTCGTGT
>JAEEGH010026824.1_pt1 | contig 11449 bp, 9 predicted proteins | sample 9134181 | NCBI WGS metagenome assembly JAEEGH01 (sample SAMN16246544, study PRJNA631951) | gut metagenome | biome: gut microbiome; feature: rumen; material: DP-attached | host: Bos | place: Iran: Karaj | collected 2018-10 | reverse complement strand
TGCGATGGCGGGATCACCGAGGAAGCCTGCGTCTACGATCTTCTGGGCCACTTCATCGGAGGCGGTGTTCACGTCATCGATGGAAGCCTTGAGATCCTGGAGCATGGCCTTGAGATCATTGGGTTTGCTCTCTACGAATTCGCGTCTCGCCACCAGAACTCCCATGGGGAAGTCCTGACCGACTGCTTCGTTCCAAAGGCTGTTCATGTCGAAAAGCTTGGTGACAGCGTCGCCGCCCTTGGCCTGAGCCACGGAAGCGAAGGGCTCCGGTACCATGGCGATGGTTCCGGGAGTGGTGAGAAGCTGAGTGTTAACGTCAGCGTGGTTGGCAAGCCATGTCACCTGAACGTCCTCGCCCATGGTGAGGCCGTTGGATTCAAGTACTGCCTGGAGAGCGTACTCGGGAGTGCCGCCCTGTCCGGCTGCAACTATAGTCTGACCCTTGAGGTCCTGAATGTCGTTTACCTCGACTCCGTTTCCGAGGATGGACAGCACACCCATTACCATGGGGCTCACGCAGACCACCATGCCCTCGGACTTCTGATAGAGGACAGCAGCCATGTTGGAGGGAAGACATGCGATGTCTACTTCTCCGGAGAGGATCTTGGGAACAGCGTCAGTGGGGGACTGGAAGATCTCCACATTGTAGTTGGGGTTGTCCAGAAGATCCACCATGCCCATTCCGGTTGGGCCGTTCATGACGGCTACATTTATGGGTTCCGTTATTTCCGGTGTTGTTTCTTCGGGTTCGTTGGTTCCTCCGCCGCATCCTGTCATGAATACCATGGAGAGGATCAGGAGGAGAGAGATGATTGAAATAAGTGTCCTGGATCTCATTTTATTAAATTCCCTTTCGTGTATATTATTCGTATTTTTTGAACCGAACTCACATATTATACACCCAAAAGCCCACGGCAAACATAAAAATATTCAAGTACTAAATTTTGTACACAAAATACTGGGATTTTGGGGCTTTATCGCATTGAAAACAGAAGCAAAATATGCTTTAATTAATTGGCTGAATTTTGTCAAATCGCAATAATTGCTGTGAAAGGAGATACGACAATTGGACAGACTTTTTTTAAGGTCTCAGGATGAGGTACAAAAAACTGTCTCCGGCATCTACAGTGATCTGGAGAGAAGAATCGTTGCCAGCCCTGTTGGACAGTGCCCGGTAGATCTTACCGCATCGTTCCTTATGCTGGCTCACTCCCAGTCCTGCGGTAAATGTGTTCCCTGCAGAGTAGGCTTAGGCCAGCTGCAGCTCATGCTCGGACGCATTCTGGATCTGGACGTGCAGTGCGACATCTACGATCTCGCCATTCTGGAGAGGACCGCTAAGACCATCGCGGAGACCGCTGACTGCGCCATAGGTTCTGAAGCCGCCAAGATGGTGCTCAGAGGACTGAAGGAATTCAGAGAAGACTACGAATATCACATCAAGTACAATACATGCAGCCCGAGAGTCAGAGAAGCTGCTCAGTCGGTGCCCTGCATGAGAACATGCCCGGCCAACGTTGACATCCCGGGTTACGTGGCTCTGGTCAAGCATCAGAGATACGACGACGCTATCAAGCTTATCCGCAAGGACAATCCGTTCCCCACGGTATGCGCGCTTATCTGTGAGCATCCCTGCGAGATGAGGTGCAGGAGAAACCTGATCGATGCTCCCATCAACATCAGAGGCATCAAGAGGTTCGCTGCTGACAACTGCTCCGAGAACGTTCCCATCCACGAAAAGATGGACGACACGGGCAAGAAGATCGCCATCATCGGAGGAGGCCCCTCCGGTCTTACAGCCGCATATTTCCTGGCTGTCATGGGTCATAAGCCCAAGATCTTCGAGAAGAGAGAGCAGCTGGGCGGAATGCTGAGATACGGCATCCCCAACTACAGACTTCCCAGGACCAGACTGGACTGGGACATCAACGCCATCCTGTCCGCAGGAGTGGAAGTTGAGACCAACTGTGACATCAGCTCCGTTGACTTCATGAAGAAGATCAGGGAAGAGTATGACGCAGTATACATCGCCATCGGTTCCCACGGCGCAAAGATGCTGGGCATCGAGGGTGAGATGTCCAAGGGCGTTATCCCCGCAGTTGAGATGCTGAGAGGCATCGGCGACAACAAGCTTCCCGCCTTCAAGGGTAAGTCAGTCGCCATCATCGGCGGAGGAAACGTTGCTATGGACGTTGCCAGAACATCCAAGAGACTGGGCGCTTCCGAGGTGACCATCGTCTACAGAAGAAGACAGCAGGACATGACCGCTCTTCCCGCAGAGGTGGCAGGAGCCATCGCAGAGGGATGCGAGCTGGTACAGATGCTTGCTCCCGCAAGGATCGAGACAGACAAGGAAGGATACGTCAAGGCCCTCATCGCTCAGCCGCAGATGGTAGGACCCATGGACAAGTCCGGAAGACCCGCACCGCTGAGAGCTGACAAGCCTGAGGTCAGGATCCCCTGCGACATCATCATCTCCGCAGTAGGACAGGCCACAGACTCACAGGTCTTCGAGGAGTTCGGAGTACCCGTTTACAGAGGCAACATCACCGCAGCCGAAAACACCAACGTTGTAGAACTTGACGGAGTGTTCGCCGGAGGAGACTGCGTAACAGGACCTTCCACTGTAATCAACGCCATCGCAGCAGGTAAGGTGGCTGCCGCCAACATCGACGCTTATCTCGGATACGATCACAAGATGTCAGTAGATATCGAGATACCCCTTCCCGACCACAAGGACGACATCCCCACAGGAAGAGTCGAACTTAAGGAAAGATTCGCAAGAGAGCGTGACAAGGACTTCGACGAGGTCGAGGAACCCAAGAGCTTCGAAGAAGCCATGCAGGAATGCTCAAGATGCCTGCGCTGTGACTATCACGGTTACGGCGCCTTCAGAGGAGGGAGGGACGAACAATGGTAAACATTACTATAGACGGTCAGAAGATCGCTGTGCCTGAAGGCACCACAATAATGAAAGCCGCTGACGAAGTCGGCATCAAGATCCCCCATCTCTGCTATCTTGAAGGTGTCAACGACATCGGAGCATGCCGCGTATGCGTGGTTGAGATCGAGGGAATAGACAAGCTTGCCACAGCCTGCAACACACAGGTGGTGGAGGGTATGGTCATCAGGACCAACAGCCCCAGAGTACGCTGGGCCAGAAGGATCAACGTAGAGCTGATCCTCTCCGACCACAAGGCCAACTGCCCGTACTGCCTGAAGTCAGGAAACTGCACGCTGCAGAGTCTGGCCAATGACCTGGGTCTTTTGATCCCGGACTACAGCAACACAGCTGAAAAGATGAACTGGTCCAGAGAGCTTCCCATCGTAAGAGACGCCTCCAAGTGCATCAAGTGCATGAGATGCGTCCAGATCTGCGACAAGGTACAGGGCATGGGCGTATGGACCATTCTGGGCACAGGCTACAGGACCACCATCGGCGTGAGAGACAACAAGAGGATCGACCTCAGTGACTGCACCCTCTGCGGCCAGTGCGTAACACACTGCCCGGTGGGAGCTCTGAGAGAGTGCGACGACCGTCTGAGACTTCAGAGAGCCATCGCTGATCCCGACAAGATAGTTCTCCTTCAGATCGCACCTGCTGTCAGAACAGCATGGGGCGAGCAGATCGGCCTGGGCGTCAAGGAAGCGACCCTTGGCAAACTGGTATGCGCCCTCAAGAAGATCGGCGTGGACTATGTGTTCGACACCACACTCAGCGCAGACCTGACCATCATGGAGGAAGGATCCGAGTTCCTTCACAGGCTGAACAACAGAGACAAGTATCAGTGGCCCATGTTCACATCATGCTGCCCGGCATGGGTAAGATATGCCAAGACACAGTCACCGGATCTTTTGCCCAACCTTTCAACGGCCAAGTCGCCGCAGCAGATGTTCGGAACCATGGCCAAGACCTATATGGCCAAGCGCCTGGGTCTTGATCCCGACAAGATATACTCAGTATCCGTAATGCCCTGCACCTGCAAGAAGTACGAGAGAACTCTGGTAGAGGAGCAGGATTCTGGCCACGGAACAGACGTTGACCTGGTGCTAACCACAAGAGAGATCGACCGCATCATCCGTTCCGACGGAATCGAGCCTGATGAACTCGAAGACATGCCTTTCGACAAGGTCTTCGGCGAAGGCTCCGGCGCAGGCGTGATCTTCGGATCCACAGGCGGAGTTATGGAAGCCGCTCTCAGAAGCGCATACTTCCTGGCTACCGGTTCCAACCCGGATCCCGATGCGTTCTCACAGGTGAGAGGTTCCGGCGGCTGGAGAGAGGCCACATTCAACCTGGCTGGCCAGGAACTGAACATTGCCATCGTCTCAGGACTGGGCAACGTCAGAAGACTGGTGGATGCCATCCACTCCGGCAAGGAACACTACGATTTCGTTGAAGTCATGGCCTGCCCCGGCGGCTGCGTAGGCGGCGGCGGACAGCCCTTCAGAGACGGAGAAGAGAAGGCCTCCGAGAGAGCCGGCATCCTCTATTCTCTGGACGACGTCAACGACATCAGATTCTCCCACGAGAATCCCACGGACGCAGAGCTCTATCAGGACTTCCTGGGAGCACCGCTTTCCGAGATGTCCCACAAGTACCTCCACACAGAGGTCAAGGACTGGGATATGGAGATGCACTTCGACCAGGATGCTCTGGAAGACCCCAGAAAGACATATCTCTACGATTGATAAAACGAAAAAGCGGCTGGAGCGCCAGCCGCTTTTGGTTTTTTTGGAGGGGGAGCCGTCTTTGGGGATCATGGCAGCTTGTTTTACTGTATGATCCCCAAAAATTGAAATTGTACAGTAGGGTGGCTCCATGTTTTACTGCACAGAATGGATTATTTGATTTCATACAGTAAAATTACCATCAAACCATGGGCAGACACAGGGAAAATGCACCTTTCGGACCGTAAAACCAGGTTTTTTTACTGTATGATTTCGAAATATTGAAATTGTACAGTAAGATCCGCAGCGCCAGGACAAAAAACGACATCCCCGCCCGCAAAATGTAAAAAAAGACCCCGCGTCCGCCGCGGGGTCTCTCTATATCCTATTTCCTGAACGCGTTTTTGATGTAGATCACGCCCACCACCAGGGACAGCACCGTGCCCACCAGTGTGAACCTCTGGATCCAGCCCGCCTGACCCGTGAAACGGGCGTAGAGGCAGAAGGCTGCCAGCAGGAAGAAGAAAAGTCCCTGAAGGAGATACCTGGTCTTAGTGCTCATTGGCGAATTCCTCCATGATCTTCACTGATGCGGAGGCGCCGATGCGGTCTGCGCCGGCTTCGATCATCTCAAGACAGGTCCTGAGATCCCTGATGCCGCCGGAGGCCTTTACCTGAGCTCTGTCGCCTACGGTAGCCCTCATGATGGCCACATCCTCAGCTGTGGCTCCGCCGGTGGAGAAGCCTGTGGAAGTCTTTACGAACTGAGCGCCGCCCTCCAGAGAGAGCTTGCAGGCCTCTGCGATCTCTTCCTTGGTGAGGAGACAGGTCTCCAGGATGACCTTCACTGTGCCGTTGAATGCGGAGGCTGCGGCTGTCACGGCCTTGATGTCGTCTCTTACGTAGTCATAGTCGCCGGACTTGAACTTGCCGACGTTGAGGACCATATCCACTTCGGATGCGCCGTTCATGAAAGCCTCCTTGGTCTCATAGGCTTTGGATTCGGAAGTGCAGGCTCCCAGGGGGAATCCTACCACTGCAGCCACCTTCACGTCTGTGCCCCTTAAGTTGTCGTAGCATCTCGCCACGTAGCAGGTGTTGACGCAGACTGAGAAGAAGTCGTGCTCTCTGGCTTCGGCGCAGAGAACGTCGATCTGTTCGTTGGTAGCCTCGGGCTTCAGAAGGGTGTGATCAAAATACTTGTTAAGCGGTTTCTTAAGTTCTGTCATTTCTTTTCCCTCTATATAATTCAGTCAAAAGCTTTCGCTGACATATTTTGCGCCATCATTATATCACAAGAGGGCAATTGATAACAAGGCATTAGGGCAGTTTATACTTGAATGTCAGCGGTCATTGGGATAAAATAATAAATTGAAGAAGTTTTTGTTTAAAGAACAACAAGTCTTCAATTCAGGGAGGCAAAACATGAAAAAACTCGTAACGATCTCAAGACAGTACGGATCAGGCGGCCGCACCATAGGCAAGATCCTGGCGGACATCCTCAACGTACCGTTTTATGACAAGGAAATAATCGACATGGCCGTGGAGGAGAGTGGATATTCCAGAGAGGTCATCGAAGGAGCTGAGATGAAGGCCAAGTCGGGATTCGCCTACAGTCTGGCGTCAGCACTCAGCTTCACCGAGGGAGGCGGCGTGTCCAAGGATCTTTCGGTGAACGACAGACTTTTCCTGGCCCAGTACAGGGTGATCCAGGAGATCGGTGCCTCAGAGGCAGGCGTGATCATCGGCCGCTGTGCAGACTATGTGCTCAAGGACAAGCCCGGCGTGACCAACGTGTTCATCTATGCTGACCTGGAGGACAGGATCAGGAGAGCCGTCATGGAGTACGGAGAGAATCCGGACGGAGCCAAGAACGCTGTGCTTGCGGTGGACAAGGCGAGGTCCAACTATTACAACTATCACACTGAATACAAGTACGGAGACGTGAGAAACTATAATCTCTGCATCAATTCCAGCTACATAACTGAGCATGAAGCAGCAGAGCTCATCGCCGACTACGTTGAGAAGAGAAAATACATTGAGGAGGCATAGAATGAAGACAGGAAGAATCATGGCCGAGGGTGAGAACGTTACACCCAGAAATGTAGGCAAAGCGATCACGGGCCTTCTGGCTCTTGGACTGGCTGCCGGCGTCGCGCTGGTGGCGGGGACCAACATGATCATGAGCACTTTGTTCCCGGAATCAGCCGAGAAGGAGGACGAGGAATAAAATGCAGAACAAAGGAACGTATTACATAACCACACCCATATATTATCCCAGCTCGAATCTGCACATAGGGCACACCTACTGCACGGTCATGGCCGACGCCATGGCCCGCTTCAAGCGCCTTCAGGGATATGACGTGCACTTCCTCACGGGAACCGACGAGCACGGACAGAAGATCCAGGCCAAGGCCGACGAGAAGGGCGTGAGCCCCCAGGCCTATGTGGACGAAGTGGTGGCAGGCATCAAGGAGCTCTGGAAGACCATGGAGATCTCCTACGATGACTTCATCAGGACCACGGAGCCCAGGCACATGGAGCGCGCCCAGAAGATCTGGCAGAGAATGTACGACAAGGGCGACATCTATCTGGGCAAATACGAGGGACTCTACTGCAGAGACTGTGAGTCCTACTGGACCGAGAAGCAGCTGGTGGACGGCAACTGCCCCGACTGCGGACGTCCCGTGAAGAAGATGTCCGAGGACGCGTATTTCTTCAGGCTTTCCGCCTATGCGGACAAGGTGCTCAAACTCTATGACGAGCATCCCGAGTTCCTTGAACCGGAGACCAGACGCAACGAGATGAGAGGATTCATCGAGAAAGGGCTGGAGGACACCTGCATCTCAAGGACAACTTTCGACTGGGGCATCCCCGTACCCAACAACCCGGAGCACGTGATGTATGTGTGGGTGGACGCTCTGTCCAACTACGTGACAGCCCTGGGCGGACCGGAAGATTCAGAGCAGTATCTGAAGTACTGGCCGGCCGACGTCCATCTGGTAGGCAAGGAGATCGTAAGATTCCACGCTGTGCTCTGGCCCGCTATGCTGATGTCAGCAGGTCTTCCCCTTCCCAAGAAGGTCCTGGGCCACGGCTGGCTGCTCCTGGGCGGCGAGAAGGTATCCAAGTCCAAGGCCCTGAAGGGCAAGGACGTGGTTGACCCGGTCATCCTCATAGAGAGATACGGCATCGATGCGCTGAAGTACTTCCTGCTCAGAGAATACACCTTCGGACAGGACGGCAACTTCACCAATGAGGTTCTCCTCAAGAGGATCAACTACGATCTGGCCAACGACCTGGGCAACCTGCTTTCAAGGACTGTTTCCATGATCGAGAAGTACTGCGGAGGCGCAGTGCCCATGTCCAACACCCACGATGACATCGACCAGGAACTGGAAGATATGGCTTTAGCCTGCCGCGGCAAGGTGGAGACTGAGATGGATCAGTTCGCCTTCAATATGGCTCTGGAATCCATCTGGCAGGTGGTGAGACGCGCCAACAAGTACATCGACGAGAAGGCTCCCTGGATCCTTGCCAAGGACGAGAGCAAAAAAGCCGAGCTGGACACTGTCATGAACCACCTGGCAGAGACACTGAGAATAGTTTCAGTCCTCATCTATCCCTTCATGCACACCTCATCCGACGAGATCAGGAAGCAGCTGGGACTGTGGTACGCCGACGTGCAGTGGGAGGACGCAGATCAGTTCTTCATGATGTACGGCGAGCAGGTAAAGCGCGGCAACGCACTTTTCCCCAGGCTGGACATCGACAAGGAACTGGCCGAGCTCACTGAGATCGCAGAGGAGATGGACAGGAAGAAGGCCATGGAATCCGTGACGGATCCCGTTGAGAAGGCCATCCTGAACTCCGTTCCCCTGAAGATCAAGGACCCCATCGAGTTCGATGATTTCGACAAGATCGACCTGAGAGTGGGAACCATCATCAAGGCGGAGAAACACCCCAAGGCAGACAAGCTCCTGGTATTCCAGGTCAAGATGGGAACAGAGGTGAGACAGGTCATCTCCGGAGTCGCAGAGAGCTTCACCCCCGAAGAGATGCTGGGCAGGAAGGTAGTGGTTGTGGCCAACCTGAAGCCCAGGATGCTGAGAGGACTGGAGTCCTACGGCATGATCCTTTACGCCGGAGAGGACGGAGACCTGCATACGGTGGGATCCGACGCTGAAGACGGATCATCCGTAAACTAGGCACAGAATGGAAAAGATACTTTTCGATTCACATACACACATAAACAACGAAGACTATACCGAGGAGGAACGCCTGGAACTCATCAGCGAGATCCAGGCTTCTCCCGTAAGGTATGCTGTGGACGTAGGATTCGACATGCCCAGTTCCAGAATGGCTGCGGAACACGCGGCGGAACTGGAGTTTTGCTATGCGGTGGTGGGGGTCCATCCCCACGACTCCAAGTCCATGAAGGAGGAAGACCTTCTGGAACTTAAGGAACTGGCGAAGCAGCCGAAGGTGGTGGCCATAGGCGAGATCGGACTGGACTTCCACTATGATCTCTCGCCCAGAGATGACCAGAGATACTGGTTCAGGAGACAGATCAGGCTGGCCAACGAGATAGCCATGCCCATAGTGGTCCACTCCAGAGAGGCGGACAGGGAGACCATGGATATTTTGCTGGAGGAAGGGGCTTTCTCTGATGAGAGAAAAGCGCTTTTCCCGGACGGCATGCCCCATGTGGACATCCACTGCTTCTCGGGATCCGCGGAGTTCGCCAAAGAATATCTTAAACTTGGCGCAGTGCTGGGAGTGGACGGACCGCTGACCTACAAGAACAACAAGAAGACAGTTTCTGTGGTGGAGACGGTGCCCCTTGAGAGCATCCTCATCGAGACGGATGCGCCATATCTGACGCCGGTGCCTTTCAGAGGACACAGGAACAAGAGCCCCTACGTGGAGTACGTGGCCCGCAAGGTGGCAGAGATAAAGGACATCTCCTACGAGGAGGTGGCTGCCACGACACTGGATAACGCCAGGAAGTTTTTCCTGATCGGATAGAAATGGAATTCAAGAAAAAGATCCTCCGCACAATTAAAGAACAGGATCTGTTCAGAGACGGAGACCATCTGGTCCTGGGGTTTTCCGGCGGACCGGATTCTCTGGCGCTTTTTTATTCTCTCCTTGAGATCCTCCGGGACAACCGGAAGACGGGAGGGAAATACGGGCTCAGCTTCACCCTGCATCCGGTCCACGTGAACCACAAGATGAGGCCGGGAGCAGCCGAGGAGGATCAGGCCTTCTGCGAAGAATTCTGCAGGAAACTTTCAGAGACAGAGGAGGGGGTCTTCCCCCTGAGAGTCTTCACCGAGGACTGCAACGCCCTGGCTGCAGAGCTTAAGATTACCTCCGAGGAGGCCGGAAGGCTGGTGCGGTACAGATCCTTCAGACAGGTGGGAGCCGAGGTACAGGAGAAATACGGCTGTGGACCTGACCAGATCAAAATACTGGTGGCCCAGAACATGAACGATCAGGCGGAGACCGTGCTCTTCAGGATACTGAGAGGCACAGGCACCGACGGCCTGTCGGGCATCGCCCCAAAGAGGACCGACGAAAGTGGATATTCGGTGATCAGACCGCTTCTCAATGTTTCAAGGCGCGAGATCGAGGCATATATAGAAGCAAAAGATCTGGAGCCCAGAAGGGACCTGACCAACGACGAAGCCGTCTACACCAGGAACAAGATCAGGCTGGAACTGATCCCCTTCATCGAGGAAAGGTTCAATCCAAACGTGACGGAGACACTGTCCAGACTGGCGGACGTGGCCAGAGAGGACAAGGAATACCTGCACGACCAGGCACGCAGGGCCTATGAAGAGGCCTGCACCGGAGAGGGAAGACTGGATCTGAGGAAACTGGAAGCCATGATGCCTGCCCTGAGAAGCAGGGTGTACATGGCTGCGCTTAAGGACAAGGGACTCACGGAAGACGTCACCCTGAAACACCTTAAGGCCATCGACAGTCTTAGGTACGCCATGGGTCACGGAGGTGCGTACACCGAGCTTCCGGGAGGCTACAGAGTGATGAGAGTGAGACGCGAACTCGTGTTTTTTGCGCCGGGCGAAACAAATGAGCCTGGTTGATAAAAACAGAAATTTGTGTTAGAATACAAAAAAGATTATTAAGGAGTAATAAATTGAGAGGATTTTCTAGAAACGTTGTAGTCTATCTGCTGCTGTTCGCGATAGTCTTCGGCGTGGCGTTTTTCTTCGGAAACGGAGGGAACGGCAAGGAGGCTACGGTAACGCAGACAGAGGTTGAGCTAAGCAAGTTCATCAGCTATCTGGAACGGGACATGATCAAGGAGGTGGAGGTCACCAACACCCTGGTCACCGGCAAGATAGATGAAAAGACATATGTATACTGCTACGTTCCATCAGCCTATGAGATAGCCATACTGGATGAGGACTACTTCTTCCCCATGGCGAAGGAAGGAAAGCTTGTATATTCCAGCACCAAGCCTGAGACCGGATCCTTCTGGCTCAGCCTGATACCCAACGTGCTCATGATCGGAGCGATGATCTTCCTTCTGTACATCATGATGAACGGCGCGGGCAACGGCAAGGCTTTCCAGTTTGCCAAGTCCAGGGCCAGACAGGTCAAGGGAGAGAAGACCAACTTCAATGACGTGGCGGGACTGGAGGAAGAGAAGGTCGAACTCATGGAGGTCGTGGACTTCCTCAAGAATCCCGGCAAGTACCGCGAGGTGGGCGCCAGGATACCCAAGGGCATCCTTCTGGTAGGCCCTCCG
>JAEEGH010026821.1_pt1 | contig 11449 bp, 7 predicted proteins | sample 9134181 | NCBI WGS metagenome assembly JAEEGH01 (sample SAMN16246544, study PRJNA631951) | gut metagenome | biome: gut microbiome; feature: rumen; material: DP-attached | host: Bos | place: Iran: Karaj | collected 2018-10 | reverse complement strand
CGTACGTGGCATGGAATGGCTCTTCTTTGGTCGTCTTGTCAATGATCAGGCGTTCATAGTCGTAATTGTCGAGAGTGTCGAGAGCGTATGTATAGTCCGTTACCACTTCAAACAGGGCATTCGTCTCGTCGGTGGGCAGCATAAACTGGCTCTGAATTGTGCGTCCCAGCATCCCAACCAACTGGCGCAACTCACCAATCTGTTCTTTGCGAAGTCTTTCGTTGACAGCATATCCTTTAACAAGGTATTCCTTCAAAATATTACGAGCCCAGATGCGGAAAGCCGTACCACGCTTGCTCTTCACGCGATAGCCAACAGAGATGATGACGTCTAGACTATAGAAAGGCACAGGTTTTTTCACACCATTAACGTGTAAAAAATGCACGTTATTCTCATCCCTTGCAAGTTCGCCCTCACGAAAAGCATTTAGAACGTGCCTTCTGACATTTGATTCTTCTCTGTCGAAAAGCGCAGACATTTGCTCCACACTTAACCATACCGTGTCATTCTCCAAACGAACATCAATCTGTGTCTGTCCGTCTTCTGTCTGGTATAATATTATGTTGCTCTCTTCCATAAATGAGAATTTATAATGTGAACCCAATACTTCCTAACTGCTTTCTGATCTCGGCTTCCAGTTGATGACTTTCAGCAAAAAGATTTCCAAGCTCGGAGGTGAGGCGGGACATCTTGGCGTCGAAGGGTTCACCATCGTCAGCGGCTTCGGCGATGCCGACGTAGCGGCCGGGGGTGAGGATGAAGTCCTGGGTGGCGATGTCGGCGGTGGTGCGCACGGCGCAGAAGCCCTTCTCATCGGTGAGGGTGCCTTGCTGGAACTGATGGAAGGTGCTGGCGATGCGGAGGATTTCGTCCTCGGTGAGTTCACGCACGGCACGAGTGACCATTACGCCCATCTGGCGTGCATCGATGAAGAGCGTCTTGCCATGCTGCGACTTGTTGCGCGAAAGGAACCACAGCGACACGGGAATGCCCGTGCTGTAGAAGAGCTTGTCGGGCAGGGCGATGATGCCCTCCACGAGGTCGGCGTTGATGATGTTCTTGCGAATCTCGCCTTCACCACCCGACTGGCTGGAAAGGGCGCCATTGGCAAGGACGAGGCCGATGCGACCGGTGGGACTGAGGTGATGGATCATGTGCTGCATCCAGGCGAAGTTGGCATTGCCCGAAGGCGGCAAGCCATAGGCCCAGCGCACATCCTCCTGCAGGCTGCTCTGACCCCAATCGGAGAGATTGAACGGAGGATTGGCCATGATGAAATCGGCACGCAGGGTGGGATGCTGGTCGTCGAAGAACGTGTCGGCGTAGGTCTTGCCCAGGTTGGCTTCGAGGCCACGGATGGCGACGTTCATGTGCGCCATCTTCCACGTGCTCGGATTGGCTTCCTGTCCGTAGATCGAGATGCGCTGCAGGTCGCGGCTGTGACGACGGATGAACTTGGCACTCTGCACAAACATGCCACCCGAACCGCAGCACGGGTCATAGACGCGGCCCTCGTAGGGTTCGAGGATCTCGACGATGGTGCGCACGATGCAGCTGGGCGTATAGAATTCGCCCGCGTTCTTGCCTTCCATCGAGGCGAACTTCTGCAGGCAGTATTCGTAGGTGCGGCCCAGGAGGTCCTTCTCGTCGCCGCTCTCGTGCATCTGGATGTTGGAGAAGAGTTCAACCACTTCGCCCAGACGGCGCTTGTCGAGCTCGGGACGTGCGAAGTTCTTGGGCAGGATGCCTTTCAGACGCTGGTTCTCGCGTTCGATGGCAAGCATCGAGTTGTCGATCACCACGCCCACTTCGGGCGTATGAGCTGCCTCGCTGATGACCTGCCAGCGTGCCTCCTTGGGCACAAAGAACACGTTCTCGGCGGTGTATTCGTCCTTGTCCTCCTCGTCGGCGTATTCGTCAGCCTTCAGCTGCTGGTACATCTCGTCGAACTTGTCGGAGATATATTTCAGAAAGATGAGACCCAGAACCACGCCCTCATATTCCGCTGCATTCAGGTTGCCACGCAGCACGTCGGCGGCTTTCCAGATCTTGTCTTCGAATCCTATCGATGTCTTGTCTTGTGCTTGTTTCTTTGCCATAAGATAACGGTTTATCGGGTGCAAATATACTCGATTTCTTCGACTTTGCCAAATTAAATCCTCATTTTCTTCGAAATGGACGAAAAAAACAAGCCGACCTTCACAGGTGGGCTTGCCTCATAAGTAGAAAATTTCATATTGAAAAATTAGGAACCATTTTTCAGCCGCAAAGATACAGCTTTTCATCGACACCACCAAATCTTCAAGGAAATTTCTTCAGTAATGGACGAAAAAAGCAAGCCGACACTTCACAAGAAAGAAAAGACAGGCTCATCCGCGAGGACCAGCCAGAGTTAAAATAACTGGCTTTTGCGCTACCCAGGATAAGCCATAACCTGGGCAAATTACTCTTCAAAAGAGTCCTATAGCTAGGCAATTTCGTCAGCACCACAGGGAGCCCTACGACCTGCGACGATTGCGGAGCATCGGAATCCGAAGCCGAATACACTGGGGTGTGCAGGTCGGTATCTTTCTCTCCACAATCGGTGCGATTGACTGTGTGCAAAGATACAACATAGTGTTGACATTGCAAAATAATTGAATGAAAATGTTGCTTTTTTCAATTTCTATTTGGAGATTGAGCAAAATTTTCCTATCTTTGCGCTATGAATAAACAAAATGTTTTGACATACGATTTCCCTGACAGCAAATGTCTGGTGGTTTGTGGAGATATCCACGGTGACTTCAACATGCTGGTGAACAAGGTGTGCGTCCAGTATGGGTTGAAGGATGCTGTGGTAATCGTTGCCGGTGATTGCGGGTTCGGTTTCGAAAAGAAAGGGTATTACGAGAGTATCTTCAATCGCAACAACAAGCGAATGAGGGAGGCGAACAATTGGATAGTGTTTGTGCGTGGCAACCATGACAATTCTGCCTATTTTGACGGAAAGACAATTGCGTACAAGCGGTTCATAGCTATTCCTGATTATTCGGTGGTGAAAGCAAACGGACATACTGCCTTGTGTGTCGGAGGTGCCATCTCGATTGACAGGCAATATCGAATATCTGCATGGAACAGAAACGTGATGAATCAACTGCGGCTCGGACACGTTTTTAATGATAAGGACCCATTGGCTCTGAACTATTATTGGAAGGACGAGATGCCTGTGTTCAATGAGGAACTTTTGACGCAGATACTTGCAGAGAATGCGATTGATACAGTCATCACGCACACTGCCCCCTCATTTTGCGAAATGAAGAGCAAGGCGGGCATCATTTCGTGGATAAAGTATGATCCCGATCTGGCTGACGATTTGGATCGGGAGCGTTCCATCATGGACGAGATCTATGCCAGGGTTAAGGACACTTCCGTCACGCATTGGTGCTATGGTCATTTCCACCAGACTTGGCACGCTGACATCGATGGCATCCTCTTCAAGATGCTCTACATCATGGAACTGTATGAGATTCGATAATCTGTTTTTTCGCTGCCCAGGATAGGGTAGGAGCCTTGCAACCTGCAACGATTTCAGAGCATCGGAATCCGAAGCCGAATACACTGGGGTGTGCAGGCCGGTAACTTCTTCTCTGGAGTACATACACCGATGGTGGCATATTCACAGAAGGGTATGGTCTTGAAGAATGATGTCCTCTAACATTCGTTTGGAGGTATGCGGTGATTTTGGATAAGACACAAAAAACAGCAAAGACGCGGTGCTTTGCTGCTTTTTATGTTAGTTTGAACACGGTTGCCTGAACCATTTTCACTAAGGAACCGAGTAGTTGAGGAGTTTAGTGCTTTTAGAGATTTACATAATCACTTATAAATTCAAAGGAAACAATCTATTTTTCACGATATTTATAGGTTGCCATTATTTGAGCCTTTTTAAAAGACCATCTCTTCTGTCGTATTTCCTCTGACAAATCTAAAGCTTCAGCAAGATGTAAAAAATTACCTGTTTCTGCAAACTTCTGTATAAGGAACACTATCTTTGAACAGATATTTAATGAATGCCTTACTTGATCCTCAGTAAACCTAATTACAAAGGCGCCTAAATCCTGAAAAACCTTGTTTCTTTCTTCATCACCAGAGCCAATATAATGAATTGGTTCGTTTATATCATATATGTATGGCTCATCAATTTCAATATCAATAAAATAGTATTCATCTATAATGGAGAAATCAGGATAGTATTCTTTAACACTAATATCTCTGTAAAGTTTTTTCACACCTATTTTCTTCAAAGATTCTAACATTTTATCTTCTGTTGATCCTCTTCTCGGGTTCTCTTCTTCGTTATATTCGACACTAAAGTTAATTTTATTCCATATAAATTTAATAAAAGCTCGAGGAAATTCGTTATCAATCAAACTAGGACTATTACGCCAATATTGATCACATTTTTCCTTTTTTATAAGGAACTCTTCTATTTCTTGACTATATTTTGTTTCACTTTCATATACAAGCTTTGGCCATTCCACGTTATTCCATCGATCAACTTCAGCTAACTGCGTTTGGTATTCATCGTCCGCTTTTTTTCTTTCTTCTTCTATTTGCTTTTTACTTTTTTCTATATGGATATATTCTGAATTCCTTTTCATCAACCTTTCTGGGTCCTGAAAAATAAACCATATTGACCAAGGAAGCACCATAGTAAAAAATATCAAGTACATCAATATATCAGATGAATAAATAGATATCGCAAAAACAATAATGTTAATAATGATAATTAACCATAAACATCCAGAAGGTCGTACGTTTTCAACTCTCTTTGTTGTATAAGTACTTATTTCCCATTTTATTGGTTCTTTTTTCTTTGACGGGATAGACAAAATAGGTTCTGACGGCATATACCTGTATAAATCCCAATCACGTTTAAGCGTTTCAGGGTCTTTTCCATATTGGGTTACAAATTTGTCCATTATATAACCAACATCCTCATTTCTATCATAAAATATAGAATCAAGTTCCTTAATCAACTCAGTTGGAAATAGTATCATTGGATAACTATCTCCACATTCCTTTGATAATCTACTGAAAGTATCAATAAAAACTTGAATAAACTCAGACGACTTCGTATCGTCGTCCAATACAACATCTGAGTAAATATCTTTCTGTTCCATAGTTCCAATTATCGATAATTCATAGATAAATTATCTTTATCATCCTTCTTCTCTTCCTTCCCATCAGCCACCAGACAAATAAGAACAGAGGTTGTTTATTTTTTGAGTTGGCTTCTCATTAATATACAAGGTTCTCCATCGTTAGAATAACTTGGTATGGGATATTTTATACCGCCACCACCTATGCCTCTGATAAAAGATGCACTTGAAAACCTTAAATCCTGCAAGTAAGGTCGTATTTTATTAAAGCAATCATCAATAACAGCATTTCTACTAAAATCATTACTTGTGAAAGTAATAGTTTTATCTGTGAATTTAACGTCAATATCATCACGCCACATCTCCTTTTTCGCAGATTGTGCAAAAACTCTCCTGGCGATTGGGAAATACTTCTTTTGATATTTCGACAATACTGCTGTTAGCTCCTTCTCGACAATAGGGTCATTTTCATCCTTGATAATGCGAGCTGCCTTCTCTATAATTTTAAGGAAACTATTGACATCATATAATGATTCAATTGAAGATAGTTCCTTATCAATATTCTTAACAAAAGAAATATCTAATTTGTGTTTAGCTTCATTCTCCTCTTGACGATGAGCATATACTTCAATCCACTTAAGAGAATCGTTTCGTAGTATTGTAATTTCATCCTGAGATAGGGGTGCTAACTCGTATTCTTGAATTATCTTATTGTTGATGAATTTTTCAAATATTTCTGGACGGAATACACCTTCACACTTATTAGGCTCAAGAGAAATACCATTATTGATAATCCTCAACCTTCCTTTTGTGTCTATACGACATATTTCCAACTCATTTGTTCTGTCAAGCACTGACCAATAATTGTTATTTCTTTTTGCAATGACTAAAGAGGATTCTCTACTGGAAACGCCTCTTGCTTTTTCGAAGATAAAAGAATTTAATCTAGAATTAAAATATATATCACATTGATAGAATACCTTTTTCTCATCAATCAAGTACCATTTACCTACATGATTTATAGATAAATCCTTTTCTTTCTGCTTTAAAACAAGTGCGACCAAACTGTCATACTGTTCTTGCACGGAATAGTCGAAACAACGAGGGCATAAGGATAAAGAATGTGCCCATTCATCCAATCTATCTTTGCATATTGAGAGATCCTCGATACGGCTTACCCAAAGAGAACTATCTCTTTCATAGTCGCACATAATACTTGCATGGACTCTTGGAAATTCATCATCTATTGTTTTAGATAAGAAAAACACATCTTTTGTATGTGGATATAATTCTTCTATCTTTTTTTCGCCAGATGAAGTACAACTGATTAGACCTAGGATTATTAGCCCAAAGAGTATTAGAAAGTATTGTTTCATATTAGACATATTATTTGTTATCAAAAGGTGATCAAAGCGCTTGAACAGAACAGCTTGAATCAATACAACAAAAAAGATTTGTCGAGATCAATGAAAAACTCTGCGGCGGTTTGCCAAGCTGCAGGAGGCACACGGTCTCCTGAGAGGGTTATAGCAAAATTATTCACAAAAGACCGGCATCATTTGAGTTATATTATCACTCTCCTACATGAAGGAATTTCTTTCCTCTAAAGTACAACAAATTAGAAAGGTAAAAAAGATAATGTCCATAATACAACATATCAATAGGACCCATCAAACCATGAAGCAATCTATTCCTAAAATTCACATCATTTCCATCAACAAAAAGCATATTTAGTTCATCAATTAGAGCGGAATTACAATATGGCTTCAACTGATTTAAAATTCCAACTAGTGTCGGCTCTTTCTGAACATCATTATTTAATAATGTCACATCATCCACAATTTCTTCCAACAAATTGTGCAAAGCATGTTCAAATTGTGGCATTAACAAATGAATGGCCATTACAATGTCATTATTGAAATACCTATCATAAGCTTTTGCCCAAATCTGGATTCTATCTTCCTCTATAAAAGATGGTTTATTTTTGGACAATACGTTGTAGAAAAAAAACTCGCTATAATCAAGGGGGTGTTCCCCAATTCTATTAAATAAACATTGGATATGGTATATTAGTGATGCCCTCACAAATCTATGGGCATGTAAACGTTTTCCTTCTTCAAAATTAGAAACCCCTGATATGTTACCCTCTCTGTCCAGAGTTTGACTCTTGGAAAAGAGTTTCTCAATAATTGGACTCTGCCGCATACTCTTCTCCAGCAGATAATCTATGGTTGCATCATCTGCAGTATAGAAAGGAATACATAAAAAGTTACAAATCGCTTCTTGGACTGACTTTATCTGGATGACTGCTATCTGTTCATGTATCTGCTTAGCCAAAGATTTTGGGACTTCATATTGAATCTTCGAACCAAACTGCGGCAATGCCTCTACAAAATGTCTCTTAGCAATATTATATTTATCACGAATTCTTTTGTAATCATCTGGATATAAATCTTTAATCTGGAAAATTTGTTTAAATGAATCTTGAAGAATAATATGCAAATTAGGGTTAATCACATTCTCCTTTTTGTTCTTTTCTATGCTATCTGCATATTCTTCCCAATTCAAAGCCTTCTTATAATGCCATTCGAAATCTTCAATTGCTCCAATACCTCCGAGCATATCATAATAAGCGTCTCTCCAATAAGCATTTTCCTTCGAAGCTATATTGGCATAAACCGATAACACATCCTTTACATAGGGATTCTCAATTCTGCATTCTACATTAGTGATTACTCTTTTCAGTACATCAATCATCCATCCTGGGTGAACAATAGGATTCAAAACGACATCTTTAAACTCCTTCAAGAAAGATTCATCATATAATACCTTCACATTTCTCAGTTCAAAAGAACGAACTAAGAAGAATATAGTTTTAGTCTCTTTATAGAGCTTTAAATAACCATCAGAAACCTCCCTCTTCTTTTCTATGCGTACTTTCCCTTTTAGAAATCGCAACGTCACAGCCAAACCTCGAATTCTCACCTCAAGATTAGGATGTTCTAAAAAATTATACCTTTTGATAAGGTTCAGCTCAACCTCGGTCAAAGAGATATTGCTGATAATCTCTGGCTGATTTTCTTGATTTCTATCCACTAAACAAGCATGACAAATCCTATTAAGAAGGTTTGTAACCTTTTGATCCTCTTCGTCCTTTGGCTTATAGGTCCAAAAAAACTCGAGTAAATCGCTTTCGTACTTGCCAGGTAATATCTCTATCATTCAATAGTATTAGTGTATAATTAAGTGATGCTTACTTTTCCTAATGCTATACATTCTGATCAAGAAACAACTCATCAAACGTCTTTTCTGGCTCAATCTTCACTTTTTGGCCTCTAGGGTCTTCTTCTATGGTAAATAGCACATAACCAGAAAAACGGTTGGGTATCGAGAAACATAAATTCGTTGCTAAAACTAGATTAAATATTGGCTCATTACAGTTTATAAAATCTTCAATATTACTGCAAATTGCTCCATCTGCTGTCACCGGCATCAAATCTTCCACACGCCTCAAATTGGCGATAGGCAGTTCATCCCTCTTTACTACTATGAACCACTTTTCTATCGACAAAACATTTAACACTACATCAATTGCTCTTAATTCATCTATCTGTGCACTAGAAATAATTGCATAAGAATCATTCATTCCCATTGCATCTATGATATTTCTGATTTGTCTACGGGGCACTCTGACTCTCTCAAGTTTCTTTTGCAAAAATAAAAATCTTATATAGTTCCCAGCAATGTTATTCCAGAAGTTAGTACATATCCCTGTTTGGTTACTACGACAGTCAATTTGAATAAAACCTGAATAGTGAATTGTTTCCAATTTACTTGACAATCGTATTTCTTTTGTATGAGATATACCATTTAAATAACAGTTTGTATTAGCTAGATTATTCTCCAATTTTTCTATTTCATCTTTCATTTGCTCATATAGTTCGTCAAACTTTTTTTTGTTTACCGTTGGATGCTCTTTCCTGTGCTTATTGTCATTCTCGCATACAGCATGATAATCATCTAAGAAATCTAACACCTCTTTCTTATCTACTTCAGTGAGATTAGGAATTTTCTGAAATATGTCCTTGTTTACCATTTCAACAACATCATATTTCATCATCTCAATCAAATTTATCTCTTGCTCCTCAACTGTAAGCAAACGTGGCAATGAAGGTGAAGAAAATAAAACCGTATTATTCATCAAATAATGGTTTTTCAATGACCATAAGCGAATAACTAGGAGTGAAAGATATCGAATCGATTCACGGAAAATGCGTTTTTCGTCAGTTGCTCCTGTCATGCTATCAGAAAAGTAATATTTCCATCCACCCGTTAAAGGATTATTACATTGACCTGCCAGTCTTCGCATCACGTGTATAATATGCGGGAATGAACTTGGAATTAGCCCATAGTACTCCGGTTCTGAGTGGGTAAAGAAAAAAATGTCATTCAGCCAATCCCACCTTTTCCAATGCATTAAGGCCGTACCTATCATAACATGTTGGTCTAAGAACTTATCCTTATCCATATTAAGTTCTTTCTGATCATAATTTATAAAGTTATACTTTATATTAGCATAATTGTCGGCAAACTGCCAGTATTGGACAAACCAAACTTTGTTGTTATAAGCAATTGCCTCATTAGCCATTCCCCACATTATTTGTCTGCCTTGTTGACTTAAACGAGAACAAGATGATGAATTATAGAAAACAGAAACAATATCATTATGTCGGTAAAGATAGTGATGCCCATCATCTCCTCTTAGATAACTCTTAATCTTCCAAGTTAATTCCATCGTTACAGCATCGTAATTCACAGGTGGCAGCACATCGTTATTGTTTTGTCCAAATTTGTCACCTTGCTGTGCTTGAATATAAAGGGACACATCTTTAAAGCAATCCAGATACAACTGGTACAAATGATTTGCGTCTGCATATACTGCAAGGTCAAAAATATGAAAAATGTTTTTGCTGTCTATCTGTGTTCCTTCAATGTGTTTTAACAGTTCAGGACTATTGCTATATTGTAATATGAGGCGAAACAGTAAAAAAGTCTGACCAACAATCAGTACAAGAAGTGCAGCTTGAATTGTCAAGAAGAGTTTATTATTGCAACCGGCATGAAGCAAAAAAGGAACTGTTATTGCAAACGCCATATTTAATATCAGCAGAACTTGAAACAAAATATAAACAGGTTCTTTAGTAAATCGTTCAGACAATAGGATGGAATTATACTGCGCATTAATCTTTTCTATACTTTGAATTATAAGGGGATAACCCACGCCATAAAGGGCTGCTAAAACGGAGAGCAGACCACTAAAGGTATAATCTGTAAATGAAAACTCCATATCTTATTTATTTAATTTCTTTTTCGTTATAGGTTTGCTAATAGGCTTTAACTGTTTGATATGAGCATCAATGCTGTCTAAATGGTTATACAGTTCATTTATGAATTCTTTTTCATGTTCTATTCTTTCTTGTTGAATTTTCTGTATCTCTAATTGCTTTTGTTCCTGCAATATCACATCATTTATTTTCCTATTGGTATAATAATTCTGACAAACAAAAGATAAATAAACTACAAAAAATGCAAACAAAACGATTATGCCACATGAAACTATGACTCCCCAATTGATACTCCAATAATTGCGATTACGCAGCTTAGCGACCACAGAAACTTGTTTTTTTGTATTGATACTACTATTCGGAATCGAATTTTCTGTATCTAATTCAAACAGATCATCATATGTTATATTCGAGATTGTTTTTGGGCCAGTTTCATCATTGCAATCATTTTTTTTATTATTTTGCAACTTCTTCTTTCTATAATAATTATAAGCCATAGCAATTCCTGCAACGGCCAATAATGCTACTATTAAACCAAACATTTTTTTTCTTTTAAGCATTATTTCAACCTCTTTCTTTTGCCATTGTTGATTCAATCTATCTTATTTTATCCTCCAAATACTGAATATTACCAACAAAATGCACACGAAATCCGCTGAACTTAACGCGGATAAACACCTACAAAACAACAATTATGTTTTCATGCCTTAGTTAGAATATCAAGATAAAACTAAATCGATAAAAGTCCAATGAGTAAAAAAACTATAAGCGCCGTTGTTAACGGGTATCATTTTTTAATAACTCATTTTCTTTAGATATCTCCTCATGCATTTTAAAAAATGGAGTCAACATTAAGACAATAATACACCAAATTGTTATATATTTAGCATATTCTGCTCCATAACAATTAAACATCTCTACTTGTGTACTGAGAGCAATCAATATGCAACATGAAAATAATAA
>JAEEGH010026820.1_pt1 | contig 11449 bp, 10 predicted proteins | sample 9134181 | NCBI WGS metagenome assembly JAEEGH01 (sample SAMN16246544, study PRJNA631951) | gut metagenome | biome: gut microbiome; feature: rumen; material: DP-attached | host: Bos | place: Iran: Karaj | collected 2018-10 | reverse complement strand
AAGGCGGCAAAGAACTGCCCCTCCGCCTTTCTTTACGCATCGGACGAGCTGCGAAGCGACCGCAAGTTTACTAAGCAGGCGGTCAACCTGAACAGCGGGGTCATCCAATATGTGAAAGACGAGTTCCGAAACGACAAGGGCATCGGGCTCCTCGCTGTGAGAAAGGACGGCGGGAACATCGCCTTTCTTTCCGAGGAGCTCCAGAACGATATCGACGTGATCGAGGCCTCCCTCGGCGGCGATCTCTATCATCTGCGCTACGCTTCGGAGAAGGTGCGGGGCAACAGGGAGATCGCAATAAAAGCCCTTTCCCAGTACGGGAGCGTGCTCGAATACCTGCCGGAGCGCCTCCGCGCGGACAAGGACGTCGTGACAGCGGCCGTGGGCTCGGCGTGGAACGCCCTCGCATTCGCTTCCGAAGATCTGCGCGGGGACCGGGACGTGATCCTTGCCGCCGTGAGACATGACGGATACGCGCTTCAGTTTGCGTCAGATAAACTAAAGGACGACAAAGAGATCGTCCTGACGGCGATCGGAAAATACGAAGGCGATGTACTCGAATACGCGTCGGAGCGGCTGAAAGATGACAAGGAAACCGTCCTTTCCGCCGTGGGCAGATGCGAATACTCGATCGGCTACGCGTCGGAACGGCTGAGACATGACGCCGACGTGATCTTCGCCGTCCTGGAAGCGCACCCCGGTCAGTTTGAAAACCTGCCGGAGGACGTACAGGAAAACCTGGATTATATACTCTTCGGGCTTGAAAGCGTCGTCCGGCATCTGCCCGACCCGGAGGAATACAGCTTTTTCGACGACGCGCCGAGCGAATACTACATGGATTTCGAACAGGCGGAGGACGATTTCCTCGACATGCTGGAATCGATACCGCGGGAGGTCCTGAGAGAAGATTCTTCTCTCAACGACAGGGTCTGCCGGCTCGCCGTCGAGATGAACGGCGCTTATTACAGCGAGGGAAACTATCCCTATGCGGCGGTTCACGACCGGCTCGTCCGCAGGATGGAAGCGCTTTATGAGGAAAACGATATCCCAATCCGGCCGGTCCTGAAAGACGCGATCGACGCGCTAGACAAAGAAAGCGGGGAAAAGAACGAGGCCAAATACGGCCATCTCGATCCGGAGGATCGGCTGTTTTATGAAAACCTCGACCGCTATGAAATGATTGCCGGCAGCTCGGTCCTGAAGTTCGGCGCGGAAGAGAACCGGGATTATCTGCGCCCGGACGGCGGCTTCGTGCGGAACTGCATGCAGTCTTTCGTCAAGGACCTCGTTTACGCCCGGCGGGGGCTGTACCACGAAAGCGAGCGCTGGGACGACGACGATTACGAGGTCGACCTGGACAAAGCTTACGAAGCGATCAGCGCGCGGCTGTCCCCGAAGATTCGGGTGGTGAGAGAGGCCTGTGAAGCCTACTATTCGGAAAACATTACCGTCGATGTGACGGACGGCATCCATCTGCTCCTTGTCCGAGCGGCGCCGATGAAAATCATGCAGATCTGGGTGAACAAAGCGGACTCCGAGCACGAGCACGGCAAGTGGCTCGCTCCCGACAGACTCAGCGAATTCTGCGATATGGTCGAGCACATCCGCGATATTTACGGCCAGTATGAGAAAATCGCCCTGCAGCGCGCTGCGGAACTGAGAGACAGATTCGGCCTGTGAAGCCGCCTTTCCCCAGGAAGCCGGCAAAGGCACCCGCCTGCCAATGTGTCCGGCGCGCCGCATGTTGATACGGATCCCCGAAAAAAGGGCCGACGGGTCGTGACGCCCGGCGATGCCCGTTCTATGGCAAAACCGCGCTATGAAAAACGGCCAGACCGGCTTACGGAAACAAGCTGTTTCTGCAAGCCGGTCCTTTCTCTGTTTTTTCGGGATCGCAATGCCGTTTCGGATGAACCGCAAAGGAATGCGGCTGCCGCCTTACGGTTCCTTTTCCCCCGTCACTTCGATCTGACAGGAACGCATCGTTTCCAGAGCTGCCCTGTGCTTTTCCGGCGTGACGCCAGCACAGCAGGATGCATCGACCGATATGCGGACTTCCGGCATCGCCGCCTTCAAAAGCAGCGCGTTGGAAACCACGCAGATATCCGTACAGAGACCGACGATCTCTATTTCCTCCAGGTCGGCCATCTGCGCCAGCTCCTTCGCCAGCCCCAGACTGCCGAAGGCAGGCTTTTCATAGATGCTCCCGGCATCCAGCATTGCCGCTATCTCCGGGCTGAGCTGCCATCCGGCCGTTCCGCGAACACAGTGGACAACCGGGAGCTTTCGTCCTTCCTGGGTGGAAAGATAGTCCGGCCCGTGCGTATCCATTGTGGCGTAGATCGCCTCCGGCGGATAAGCCCGCATCTTCTCCTTCACCGCCGGGACGATCGCTTCCGCCTCAGGCGTCCCCAGCGCGCCGTCGATGAAATCGTTTTGCATATCGATGACCAACAGTACTTTTTTCATTTCCTTGCCCTCCGTTTTTCCTTCCTCTTTCCTTTCCCGTACCGGCGGGGACACATGTTCCCGCAAAAGGATGTCATGAAAACGGCGTCCGTTTGCTCGCGGCGCACAGGCTTCGTTTTCCGCGAAGCTTACGCCCGGCCCTGCGGAATCGCGGTCTGCTTTCTACATCTCCGGGCTCCGGAGTTCTTCTTCCGGCTGCTCCTTTTCCGCCGCAGCCGTCTTTTCCGGCTGCTTCTGCGGCATGTTTTCTCCCGTCTGCGGCGGTTTCCTGCAGGGACTTTTCTCATCAAAGAGATTGACCGGCGTCAGCGCCTTGTTCAGCTCCTTGAGGGGGAGGGACTCCAGGGCCTTGCGCCCGGGCAGGTTTTCCCGCACCAGCTTATCCAGGGCTTCATCGGACTTGCCCGTCGTCTCCCAATTCAAACAGCACCGGATTGCCGTTTTTGTCTTTTCACGGGTTGGGGGCGTCCAGATCGATTCCCAGCGCGGAGAAAAGCCTTCCTTTCATTCGATGGGACACAAAGAACTTCTGGTCATCCGTATAGGCTTCCCAGTCGTTTGCGTTCTGTGCTGCCGGATCGATGAGTTCCTGATGGAACAGTTCGGGTCTTACAGGCATGACAGGGCCCTCCTTACATGGTAATATGGGAAAGCGGGTTTACGTTCCTGACGGACGGTGCTGCGTGCGCCTGCGGCTCTCAAAGCGGGAAGCTCACGGGCGGATTTCCCTTCCATACGGTGAAACAGGATGCGGGCAGGTTGTGCGCTAGGCATCCTGCGGCATTGCCTGAAAGGAACACAGGGAAAAATGCTCGGGCAGTTCGGCGGCGTATCCGATACCGTATTCCCGCAGCAGCGCGGAGAATCGGTCCACGTATTCCGTCACGGGCGAGCGCTGCATGATGTTGACGCTGAACGCCTCACCGACGGAGAAGATTTCAACGGAAAGGCCGCCGCTGAGGGTCAGGTCGAAATACGGAGCAACATCCAGGATATACCGGTCAAGTCCGCACCAGGGAACGCGGCCGGTATAGCTGACCTCAAACGTGTTGACCCCGATCCCGTCGAGGATCACCTGATGCATGTATCTGCGCTTCTCGGAGAGCTTCATGCTGCGGATCCTTTTTTCATTGCGAACATGCGCGTTGACGGTGAGAAGATCGTTCGCTTCATCCGCCCGGAGGATCAGACAGCCGCGGGCAATGGTGTTGAGCCTCTCCACGTCCCTGCCGCGCAGACGGTCGGGATAGATGATCGGCACGATGTTGACGTGGCACATATGGCTCAGCGGCGCCCCGAGCGCCTGACGAAACTGATGCTGCATCCCGCAGACCAGCGGCAGGTCCGTTTCCGGATGCGCATCCGCGATGGCTCTGTATATCAGGGAGGCGATGAAGGTCGCCGGGCTGCCGTCCACACTGGAGACGAAGGCCATCATGTCCTTCTGGGGAACGCGGAAGCGAAACGACGTCCAGCCGTCTACATTCTCATAGCCCTGCGGCTGGTCGCTGAGCTGAAAAACACGTTCAGGGCGGGACAGGGTCCCCAGCGGCCGCTCAGGATAAGGTTTGGCCGGATACGGGTCACCCTCCGCCTCCGCCGCGGGGATTTCGCTGCCGGCAAGCGCGATCCCGGCTGTCTCAAACCGGACGTCCGGATGCACCGTCTGCAGATAATAATACAGCAGCGTCTTGAGGAAGGGGAACATGCCGTTCCCGTCCGTAAAGAAATGCACGGTGTCCAGGTAGAGCCGGCAGCCCTCATACGCAAAGGCGAAGATGTGGAAATTGCTCTCCGCTGAACCAAGCGTGACCGTGTTCCCGCCGGGCGACACGACGAAAGGCAGATCGTTGGACTCCATGATGTATTCTTCCCCTCGCCGCGACAGCCTTACCGCGAAATACGGATACCGCTGCGCCGATTTCGACAGCGCCAGGCGAAGCGCCTGTTCGTCTATCGGCTCGGTAAGGGTGATGCCGATTCGAATCGTGTTTACCAGCTCCGTCCCGGCGGCGTAGAGAAGATTATTGACTTTCCAAATCATATGCTCATATCCTCGTCAAACACTGATTCTTTCTCTCTTTTCCCAACGATTTGGCATCCTCCATCGTATTAGTAGTGAAAGGAGGCAAGGCGAGATGTCAAACTCTTTGTTGCGTACGGACAAAGAGATTGCGGAAATCTACACACGCCACAGTAAAACTGTATATCGCGTCTGCTTTGCTTACATGAAAAATCCTGCTGATACCGAAGATGCAGTACAGGATACATTCTTTCAGCTTATCAAGAGTGGACCAGCTTTTGAGAGCGAAGAGCATGAAAAGGCATGGCTTATCAGAACTGCTTCGAACATTTGTAAAGATGTTCTGCGGCACTGGTGGCGCAGACGGGAAAATATAGAGGATTTCCATGATCTCCAGAGCCCGGAAGAAATTGAAACAGATGACGTATTCCAGGCGGTCATGGATCTTCCTGACAAGTATAAAGCTGTGGTTTATCTGTATTATTACGAAGGATATACCAGTGTGGAAATCGCCGGAATCCTGAAAAAGCCGCAATCGACAGTCCGCTATTATTTGCACGACGCTCGTGCCATCCTCAAGGAAAGGTTAGGTGATGATTTCAATGAAGAACGATAGAATCTTTGCTTCATGGAACAAAATCGAACCGAGCGATTCTGCAAATGAGCGCATGCTCTCCGCAATATTGGAGCGGAACCGTTCGATTCACAAAGGAAAGGATAAGGTGAATTATATGTCAAAAACAAAGAAACCCGTTTGGGTTAGATGGGTCGCTGTTGCCGCGTGCTTATGTTTAGCGGTTGGGATTGCCGTACCTCGACTTATAGATGTGTTTCAGAATAAGGGCGGAATTCCTTCACAGACATATGATGGCCCAGATTCTCTTGTTCAGGAGATTGCTGCTCTTGAGTTCAACGGAGCCTATTATGAAGCAACAGATATCCCGGAGGCGCTTGAACGGTATGGGCTTCCAACAGTCATTACAGAGAATATGGCTGGGAAACATCTCTCTTATCTTGAACCGAACGGCGGCGCCGGGTATAAAGAATCTGCAACAGAGACGGATATTGAATTGTTAGAATATGCTCCCGCTTCGTGCAGAGGTGTTTATGTCATTAGGGATGGTAGCAAATACTTAGCCGCCCTGTTTTGCAACATTCTCTCGCTTGATGATAATGCCAGTACCGGAATGGAAACGTTGTACGGATTTTACGGAATTGAAAGCCCCGACGATATCGTTTCGATCACGGAGCTTGATTGGAAACGGGATAAAGCTGTTGGAAATGCAGTCACGGAAAAAAGTGAAATAGCAGCGTTCTATAATCTCAGCAACTCGCTGCCAAGCTATGGGAATGATGATTTTCAGAAAATCGTCTTTGACAGTATTCCGGAAGATCAGCAGGTCAAAACTCATACTGATTTTGCGAATGATCTGAGGATGATTAGAATCGAAACAAAAGATGGCCTGCGGTTTTATATCGAAATCCATCCGTCATTTGGATGGATATACGGAAACGGCACGTTGTCATATTATCAGATCGATGCTCAGCTGGCAAGCTGGATCACTGGAAACCTTGATAAATAAGCATCTCGCCCTGCAAGGCTCAAACTTGCAGGGCATTTCTATGTATGCACCGCAGGGCCATCCTGCGGTGTATTTTTCTGTCTTAGCGTCCTCTGTCATAATCGTGGCTGCGGGGTCGGGTCTGCTGCCGCCTTGCATCGTTCCTCCGCTTGGCCTCCTCCAATATCACAGTAGAAAGAGACGAAATGCCTCTTGCATCGACTATCAGGTTTGTGCAAGGGGTGTATTTCGCTCTCAGACGGCGAGACCTGTTACGATTAAGAGATTCCTCCATTTTAATTCACAAGGGCAGAAACAAGGGAAAACGGAGCTTTTTATTGCAGTAGACTTTCGGGAAATGTAGGAAAATCAAGAGTTTTCAGAGTTTTTCTCAGACAAACTGGAATTAGGCTTACCCTAGTGGCTCGGAAAAGATAGACGATCACGGAACCTGTCGGTTTTCGTCTCTCTTGATTCTGTGGGTTTTTCCGTCGCTTCCGAGATAGGTATTCTCCGCAGAATTCGGCTGCAGCTTGCCGGTCGTGATCAGGTCGATGACGACTCTGGATATCTGCGGATCGAACTGCGTCCCGGCACAGCGTTCAAACTCATTTGTGATCACGTCCAGAGAGAAGGGCTCTTTGTAAACTCTCTTGGAAGCCATTGCGTCAAAGCAGTCGGCGCAGCAGATGATCCTCGCCACGAACGGAATGTCTTCACCTTTGAGCCCTTCGGGATAGCCAGAACCGTCATACTTTTCGTGATGGGATTTCGCGCCCTCGATGATCTGCGGGATGGTCGAGATTCCTTTCAGTATCGCGGCACCGCGGGTGGTATGGCTCTTCATGACGGCGAATTCCTCGTCGGTCAGTCTCCCCGGCTTGTTCAGAATGCTGTCCGGGATCGCAATCTTCCCGATGTCGTGAAGCAGGGCGATATAGTAGATGTTGTCGACCTCATCAGAGCTCATTCCCAGATTCTCCGCGATGATTTTGGAATAGGCGCCGACACGGATGGAGTGGCCGTTGGTGTATTCATCCTTGGCGTCGATGGTCCGGGCGATGGCCTGGATCGATTCCACGGTGATATTCTTGTATTCCAGCTGGCGTTTCAGGGATTGCTTCGTTTTGTGATGGACATACGCCGACGCAATTAAAACGACCGCCGCGACCGCGATGATCGCGAGCGCAGCCCAAAACCACCACTGCTCGTTGACCTTCTTTTCCTTCTCCAGATGGACCCGGATCTCGTTGGAGGACTGTCCGTACTCGTCTGTCACATAGACGTGGAAGTCATAGCTTCCGCCGGCGAGGTTCGTGTAGTAGGCGCTTCTGTTATCGTCCGCGGCGACAGTATAATCTTCGTCGATGCCATCCAGCTTGTAGTAGATGGTATATCCGTTGTTCGGCCGGAAGCCCAGAATGGAAAGATTGAAGGCAACGCGGTATACGTCTTTCCCGATGCTGATGGTATTCCCGTAGAAATGCTCCCCGTCGAGATCCACGGAGGATACCACGATCTTAGCCGGAGCCGGGATGTCTCTGGTTTTATTGAAATCGTAAACGAAAACACCGTTTGTCGACTGAAGGTAGTATTTCTGCTCCGATTCGTCATAGTATCCGGAGGTGTTGGCGATGATCGGATGCAGGCCGTTGGTCGCATCGAATGAATCATAATCGGTCAGACGGTCGCCGTCCAGGGAATCGGCAATATAGAGCTGGGTCTGGCTTCCGATGACATATTTGTATTCGGGTTCCCCGTCCTTATCCCCGAAGCGGATCTTGGCCAGCTCAACGATGGAACCCTTGATATACGGAATGGTGATTTCTTCGGAAATGCCGTTCCCGTTGACGGTATCCAGCCGGAAAAGCCGGCTGTTGAGCGTGTAGTAGATCAAATCTCCGTCCACAAGGAATTTCAACCGGTTTCCGGTGACCCCTTTCTCCGTGGGGATCTCCTCGACGCCGGAAAAATCGTCGTCAACGACGAACAGGCCCTGCGTTCTGTCATAAAGGAGCTGCCCGTCCTTCGTCTTGTTGATATACAATACGTTCGTGCTGAGATTCATGACGGAAAACTCTGTCCCGTCGAAGCGCATGAGCCCTCTGGTATATCCGAGCGCCAGATAATCGTCAAAGCTCCGCAGCGAGCGGACGGTGTTGGTCGTTTCGAGCGCCGGATCGCCGACAAGCTTTCCGTGGTGGTCGATGATGTAGTTCTGGTCGTAGATTTTGACTGCCTCCGAGCTCGGATCGTACTCCACCAGACCGATGCCGGAAACGGCGAAATAGATCTTGTCCCGGAAGATTTCGACGTCCTTCGGCGCGTACGTGAACTCAAAGTTGCTGTCGCCCTGCGCTCTGCCTTCCTGCGTTTTGGCGGCGGCGTAAGCATCGATGCGCTGCATGATGGCGTTGTCCGGCAGGATCATGTTTTGCTTCAGGTCGTATCGATAGATCCTCGCCGCGACGATGTACAGGATATCGCCGTACCGCTCAACGGCGTAAACGTTTCTGTCAAACGCGGGAGGCTCGTTCAGGGACTGCCAGATCGGATCGTCATAGAGCAGCTCGGACAGCGCGTTCCGCGTGATGATGGAGACGCCGGAAGCGCCGATATAGTGGGAGGCGACCCAGAGATTCCCCTCGTAGTCGATCATCAGGTCCACCAGCTGGCTCTTGCTCTCCAAATCTCCTGCCAGAGCGACAGTCGGTTCGCCCGTGCTGAAATCAACACAGTAAATGCCGTCCTTCTCGCAGGCGACGAACAGAAGCTGATCTTCTTCGGAGTAGAGCATTCTGTTGACCTGATCGGGAATGGTAAAATCGTCGAGCATTTTCCCGTTTTTCATGTCGTACCGGTGAACGATCCCGCTGTCCTCCGCCATAAACAGCGTCGTGCCGTAGGAATAGATCTCAAGGAGCCGGGAGTTCAGGAAAACCTCGTTTCCGTTCTTGTCGTACACGCCCTCGGCCACCTGATAGTAACAGTTGTCCCGCTCGAGATCGAGTGCGATATCGCGGACATATTTCCCCTCCGACCCCGGGATGGTGGTTTTCGTGCCCTTCGCGATGTCGTAGATGATTCCGCCGTTGTCCTGGGTGGAGATATACAGCAAATCCTTCCCCTCGTCCAGAACGATGCCGGTGACGACGCCGGGATCCATGAGCAAGGGCTCAAAATGATAGTCTTTGTACACATAGATATGCTCGGATGTGCCAATGTAAAGCGTATCGCCTTCCGCCGCCAGCGCCCGGACATTGATGACAGAGTATTCCTGCTCGTTATATTCAAAGCTCTTGTACGTCACGAATTCCTTCGAGTCGTAGCGCGTCAGTCCGGAATACTGCGCAATCCATACATAGCCGTTCTCCGTCTGGCAAATGGCTTCGGCCCCGGAGACTTCCAGGTCTACGGGGATTTCTGTTTTATTGCTCATATAGGATGCCGCCCGGGCTTCCTGCCCTAAAGCCGGAAAGGCAGACAGGAGAAGCAGGCAGGTCAATGTCACGAGCAGATATCGTTTCTTCATTTGATTCACGGCAGTTTCTTTTCCCCTTTTCTCTGGTTCATGTAATGCTGTTGATTGCGGCGTAAATCAATTCTTGTAATATCATACCACATATATATGGATTTGAGAATACGAAATGGCTTTCGATCCCGCAGTACAATATATAGTTTTGGACTGTATGCAGTACTTTCATCGTAGCCTTTCGTTACCGTGTTGGCGCGGCATCCATTCTACGGACGTGTCCGGAGCGGGCAGCCGTTTTTGATATTTGATTTCTTTTATTGTTCCGATTATAGTATGACGCCGCAGGATAATCAAGAGCCGGGTTCCGGCTACCATATGATTGTCAAGAAGAACGCTGACAGCTATAATCACTATCTAATGTCCACTGAATGATTGTCTACACCTTGAAATACGCTATTATACGATTAGCAAGAAACGATTGACGAAAAGTAAGCACAAGAATGTCGCGTTTTTCTCCTTTTCTACTCTGACGCCATCCTGGGCGCCTGGGAAGGCCGCTGCGTCAGCGCCGGCTCCGTCTTCGACGACGGAAAGGAACACCGCTGGAGCTACCACGCCGACGGCAGCTACAGCTTCAAGATGCCCGCAGGCGGCGTCAGCGTTGTGACCCTGTTCCGGCGGTACCGTGCGGCGCCCGAGGAGACCGGCGTTGCCGGCTGGCTGATCACAGACGCGCATATTTCCTATATTTCCGGCTATCCTGACGGCACGGCGTCGCCCCAGGGGAACATCACCCGCGCAGAGACGGCCATGATCTTCTACCGCCTGCTGCGCGATCCGGACGTTGCAGTCACCGTGTCCTTCCCGGACGTGGCCCCCGACGCCTGGTATGCCGGGGCGGTGAACGTGCTGGGCTCGCTGGGGATCCTCCAGGGGCGCACGGACGGCAGCTTTGACGGCGGCGCGAAGATCACCCGCGCCGAGGTGGCGGCCATCGTCAACCGGATGCTGGGCCGCGCCGCAGACGAGGCGTACATCCTTGCCAATCCGGAGAAGCTGACGCAGTGCCCGGACCTGCAGGACCCGAACGCATGGTACTACCCGGATATGGTCGAGGCCACGAACCGGCATGACTTCACCGTCGTCGACGGTGTGGAAACGTGGGAATAAGCCGGCCCGGCGCCTGAAAACCGCATCGAATCCGCAAGGGGCGGGGAGCAAGCTGCTCCCCGCCCCCTTGTGCGCCTGTCGAGCAAGCCGTTTCAACAGGCGCTTTTTTATTTCACTCCATTGGGTCCGGCCCCGTCGGGCGCTGCCGCCCGGATAGGGCGGGGTCCGTGAACCCGCACTCGCGCACCGCCGCGACGGTCTCCGCCACCTGCTGCTCCGGCGTGATCTTCGCGGCGGTGTCGCCCTTCTGCAAGCCGTAGGAGCCGAACTGCGAGTGGTTCCCGCCCTCGATCACATTATTTGCCTTCTTTTGTGTCTATTATGTCCATATTTTCATAAAAATGGCGTGTTTCCAGTCTATTATGTCTATTGATTATTTCAACTGTTCCCAAAAACGTTCCCAAACTACCAGCTTATGACAGCGCCTGGGAACACATGTAAATTATTAACAATTATTGAAAAGCGACAAGATTGTCTCTCGTCGCTTTTCTTTTTTGCATTGGCCAAGATGTCGAACTGCACCGTCGTTTTATTAGTACTACATTTCGGTATGCCGCTTTGGGAGCGTTTTAGCAGAAAGAAGATACCGTTTTTCATGGGCATCCATGTACAGTATCTGTTTACTGGCGGTTTTATTATTTTGCATTGGTGAGTTCCGCAAGCAAGTCGTCCATGTTTTGCATCAGAACTTTGCCGTTGGCACAGAGACGTTGTGCAGAACTTTGACCATCTGCAGGGGTAAATGTCGTG
>JAEEGH010026819.1_pt1 | contig 11449 bp, 7 predicted proteins | sample 9134181 | NCBI WGS metagenome assembly JAEEGH01 (sample SAMN16246544, study PRJNA631951) | gut metagenome | biome: gut microbiome; feature: rumen; material: DP-attached | host: Bos | place: Iran: Karaj | collected 2018-10 | reverse complement strand
ACTGGACGCCGCCGGGGGCACGGCAGGCGTCTGCGCCATGGCTCTGGGCTGCGCCGGGGCGCTGGGGGGCTTCGGCGCGGGAAAGGGGCGGCTCCTCACCGCCCTGGGCTGCGTGCTGGGCAACGCCGCCGCCGCTTTCTGGGCCGCGCCGGGGCTTCTCCGCAGCGGCCTGCTCTATGCGTTCTTCATCGCCTCCGTCCTCTTTATGCTGCCCACGCAGCGCTTTTTCGAGAATCTGCGGCGCGCGGAGCCTTCGCCCGCCGGCGGGGGCCTCCTCGGTTATCTCCGGGGACGCGCCGCCCTGGCCGCCGCCGCCTTTGAGGAGCTGGAAGCCCTCCTGCGCGCCGAGCCGGAGGCGGGGCGCAACGACGAGGACGTGATGACTGTTTTCGACGTCGCTTCGGAGGCGGTGTGCCGCCGGTGCCGGGAGCGGGAAAAATGCTGGGGCAGGGAGTATGAGACCACCCGCAGCGCCATGCAGGCCGCTTGGGAACCCATGTGGGCCAGAGGCAGCGCGGCGGCGGAGGATTTCCCCCTCTGGTTTCGGGATCGCTGCCTGGACCTGAGGGGCTTCACCGCCGCCGTGAGCGGGGAACTGAAGGCCCTGCGCCGCCGCCGCCAGACCCGGAAGCGCCTGCAGGCGGACCGGGACCTGCTGGACCGGCAGTACGGGGATTTCGCCCGTATCCTGCGGGACCTGGGGGGCGGGCAGAGCCTCCCCGCCAGGGAGGAGCCGAAGCTCAGCCTGCGCCTGGAGGAATATCTGCGGGATAAAGCCCCCGGCACCCTCTGCACTGCTTTCCGGGATGGGAACGGGCGGCTCCACGTGGAGCTCAGCGGCGTGGGAAAGACGCTTCTGCTGCATCGTGCCGGCTGGCTGGAGGAGCTGAGCGCCGCTGCGGGAACGGAACTGAGCTGCCCCGACACGGAGGGCGCGCGGCTGCAGCTCTATGAGCGGGAACCCCTGGAAGCGGAGGTGGGGGTGGCCGCCTGCTGCCGGGGCGGCAAGGCCCCCTCCGGGGATGTGGCCCGCTCCTTCAAGTCGGCGGAGGGCATCCTCTATCTCATCATCGCCGACGGCATGGGCAGCGGGCAGGAGGCCTCCCGGGACAGCGCCGCTGCCGCCTCCCTGGCAGAAAAGCTGCTCCGTGCCGGCGTCGGGCCGGAGACCGTGCTGCGCACCCTGAACACGGCCCTGATCCTGCGCAGCGAGAAGCGCATGTGCAGCCTGAGCCTGGACCTGATGAGCGTCAACCTGTTCACCGGGGAGACCTGCGTTTATAAATACGGGGCCGCTCCCTCCTATGTGCGCAGCGGCGGCCAGGTCCGGGCCGTGCAGGGGCAGACCCCCGCCGCGGGCACCGACGACGTGGGGCCCGACTGCGTCCGTCTGCAGCTGGAATCCGGCAGCGCGGCGGTGATCCTCAGCGACGGGGCGGCCAGGGCGGAGAACGTAGGGGAGCGGCTGCGCGCATGCGACCCCGGTTCTCTCCGGGAGCTGGCGGGGAACATCCTGACGGACGCCGCGGCCAGGGGCGGCTGGGAGGACGACATGACCGTGCTGACCCTGAGCCTCCAGTCGAGAGGCGAACCCGGAATATCCTGAGGCCATTCCGGGCATACTGCCAGTGTCCGGAAAAACCGGGAACGGGAGGCGAAAGTATGGTGAAGGGCGTGACGCGGCGGGTGATCCTGGTGGATGCCCCGGATCGGAAGCAGTTTGAAAAGGCCATCTTTATCCTGAAGGACGGCGAGAGCGAAAGCGCGGAGGACCTGCTGCACGAGGCGCGCCGGATCGCCGCGGAAACCATGGGCGGGGGCCGGAAAACGCGGCAGAAGCCGCCCTGGCTCTGGCTGCTGGCCGGCGCGGCCTTCACGGGGATGCTGTGGCTGCTGGCGAGCGTTTTTCACTGACCGGGCCTGAGAAAGCGTCAGAGAAAGCGCCCTGACCCCCAAGTTTTTCCTTGACTTCCCGCCGCGATTCGGGTAAATTACAGATAGTTCGACTGCCTATCTATCCGAAACGGAGGATCGGAACGTGGGAGAGGAAAAAAGACCGAATCATGTCATCGTCTATGTTTTTCGGCTGAACAACGCGCTGGTCAAGCAGAAAAACCGCAACATGTGCGTCTATAACCTGACCTCCATCCAGGCGGACGTGCTCATGTACATCCTGAACAACTACCAATCCAGGGAAGTCAACCAGCTGGATATCCAGGCGGTCTTCAAGCTGACGAATCCCACGGTGTCCGGCATCATCGACCGGCTGGAGGAGAAGGAATTCATCAAGCGCGTCCGCAGTGAAAAGGACGCCCGCTACCGCCGCCTGCTGCCCCTGCCCAAGGGGGAGGCCCTGTATGAGGACCTGCGGCGCAGCGCCGCGGAGGCGGAGGCCAACCTCACCAAGGATATGACCCCGGAGGAAGCCGCCGAGTTCAAGCGGCTGCTGAAGGTGGCCCTGCAAACGGCGGAAGAATAGGCGAAACGGAAAAAAGAAACAGCGGCGCTGTCTCAACCAGCCATAGGGCTGAAGGGAGACAGCGCCGCTTTGCGCTTCCCGGCATTGCCTGTGAGCGTCATGGGATAGAATTGAGCAGAAACCGGATCGGGGATCCTATAGCCATTTCAAGCCTCCCCGGTCCGTTTCCCGTTGACGGCGAAAACCGTGCGCCGGGATCGTGCGGCAGAAATGCCCGGTTCCCTGCTGTTTCGGTCACGCTTCCTCGTTGGCCGGCGGCTTTCCGTGACGCTGCTTCCGGAAGGTTCGGATGCCCTCTATGACCAGGAAAACGGCCAGAACGGCCATCCCGGCGGCGAAGATCAGCTGGAACCAGTCCCCCCAGGGGGCGTTTCCCGCGCCGATCAGGGCCAGCTTCCGGCAGACGGCGCGGGTAGTCCTGCGTATTTCCGCTTTTGGTTTGCACAGACGCCCGGACTATGCTACAATCCAAAGCAGAAACACTTCAAGAAAGAAAGGAGATACCCCATGTTCAGAACAACGTACACGAAACTGACGCCCGAGTTCATCCGGAAAAAGCTGGCGGGCGCCGGCGCGCCGCTGCAGCCCGAAAGCGGGCCCAGGCTGGCCGGGACTTCCCTCTCCATCGTCACGGACAACGGACCGAAGCTGGACTACCGCTTCAAAAAGGGCAAGCTGCTGCTCTCCGTGGACGGCGGCGCGCCAACGGAGACCGCTTACGGCGCGGCGGAGCTGCGCAGCCTGCTGCTGGTGAGCTGCCTCCTGCCCGAGGCCGGGACCGCCTATCACCTGGTTCTGGACCGGAAGACGTCTCTGGCCACGGTGTTCGAGGTCTGGTTCAGCGACCCGGACTGCCCGGAAGCGCGGGAATCCCGGCGGGAGGTCTACTTCGGCTATGCCGCCGGAAAGGGAGAAGCCCCGAAAGCCCGGCACGGCTTCACCAACCGCTTTGAGAACAAGGGCATCGTCTGGACGGACGACCGCGGGGAAAAACTGCTGATCGTCTCCAATTCCTGCTACTATTCCACCATGGTGCAGCTCAACGCCCCGGATGGGGGCGTCACCGTCGCCTTCCCCTCGGACTATATCAAGATCAGCGACGAGCAGTTCATCTTCACCAGGACCGAGGCGGAATTCTCCGGCACCTTCGTGCTGGCGGTCATCGACCTGTTCCGCATGGAGGAGGTGGGCGCGCGTCTGGGCTTCGATGAAAAGGACGCCCTGGACTGGCGCATTTTCTCCGCCAAGGGGGAAATGGCCGGTCAGCTGGCTACCTTCAGCCGGTTCACGGATTACGGCGGCAAGACCAGCGCGGAGGTCTTCCCCCAGGCAGTCAAGGAGGGCGAGGCGCCAAAGAAAGGCGCGCGGGGGATCTATCGGGTCCACGGACAGTATCCCGACATCACGGAGGAGGAGGCCAGAAACGCGGGGAAGAAGCCCCACGCCTTCCCCATCGTGGATGAGACCATCATGCCCTCCGGCAACTCCATGCCGGACAGCCACTACCTCATCGGCAGGGAGATCACCCTGCGCATGGACAACGGGCCGGCCTGGCAGTACCAGTTCACCGGGCTCAGCACCCTGCGCTGGCGGGAAGTGGGCAAGCGCGCCTGGCACGACGAGACCTATAAATCCTTCGAGCCGGACGAGGACCTCATCATGTTCGCCCATGTGCAGACCGGCTCGGCCTACGGCCGGGGCATCACCGCCGCCGTGGATTTCCGCAACGGCCTGGCTACCGTGTTCCACTCCAAGATCGGCAACGGCTACGCCAACCGGGAAGTGGGCTACGATCTCTACTTCGGCGTGCTGGAGGCGGAGGGCGTCACGCCCCCCGAGCGGCTGCGCCACACCCGCACCACGGACCTGGTGGGCCGCGCCTTCACCTGGAATTATTCCGGCGGCGAAAACGGGCTCACCTCCATGCATGTCTACACCTCTCCCTGGGCCTATTCCTGGACGATCTATCTGGACGACCAGAACGGCGGCATGGTGTGGTCCTCCCCCTGCGAGTATGTGAAGCTCCGCAGCGACTGCTATATCATGAGCTGGGTGGAGGAGACCTCCGCCGGCGGCCAGGGCACGGTGCTCATGAACCTGCGCACCATGCACGACTGCGGCATCTTCTACGGGCTTGGCTTCGGCGAGGCGAAGATGACCAGCATGTCCTCCATCGGCGCCTTCGGTCGGGATGCCGGGAAGCTGGATATCCTGAAATACTACACCCCCTGACGGCCCCCCATCCGCGGCGGGACCTGACAGTTCCATCGGCCCGGGAGCACCCGCCCCGGGCCGATGACCAACACGGAGAAAGGCTGGAAAGATGAGCAGATTTGCCGAGCTTGCATCGAGAGCGAAACACTGGGACACACCGGTCATGATCGAAGCGCACATCAACGGCGTGCGCTCCAAGATGTATAATCCGAATATTCCCACCGACTACGGGGAGATCACGGAAGAAGCCCTCCGCTGCTGGGAGGCGGGCGCGACGGCCATCCACGCCCATAACACCAACATCGCCCTTCACGGCAGAGAAGCCGCGGACGACTACCTGAAATCCTGGAGGCCCGTGCTGAAAAAATACCCGGAGGTCTTCTGGTATTCCACGGGCTCCGCCCTCGATCCCTTCGATCCCGCGGCCTGCGGTCTGGAGCATGCGGAAATCCTCGCCCGGGAAGCCGCCATGAAGGTCTGCGTCGTGGACCCCGGCTCGGTCAATCTCGTCCTCGCCGCCGACGGGAACGGGGATCTGACCGGCATCCCCTACAACAACGACAACGCCGTGATCAACCGGCAGGTGGCCCTGTGCGAACGGAATCATCTCGGCTGCGTCTGGGGCGTGTATGAGACGGGATACCTCCGCACCGCCCTGCATTACATCAGGCACGGCCGTTCCCCGAAGGGCTCGACCATCGATCTGTATTTTATCGGGGATTACGGCCTGACCGCCATGCAGCCGGTCAATACCGCCGGGGCTCCCGCGACGGTGGAAAGCCTGTATTACTATCTGGATATCCTGGAGCGCGCGGAGGTGAAGCTCCCCTGGTTCATTTCCGTGTGGGGCGCGGGCAGCCAGCTCGGAGGAGAGCACCGCGCGCTGCTGAAGCGCGCCATCGAGCTGGGCGGGCATATCAAGACCGGGCTGGAGATGCACTTTGATCCTCAGGAAAAGCCCACCAATCTGGAACTGGTGCGGCAGGTAAGGAGCATCGCCGAGGAAGTCGGGCGGCCCGTGGCGACCCAGGCGGAAGCCCTCGGGATCTACGGACTGAACTGAAGAAAGCCGGCAGCCTTTTCGGGCGAAGCCCGGCGAAAAAGAACAGAGGATACCGGACACGACAGACAAAGGAGGAATCGCCATGTCGGCAAAATACCCCCATGTATTCGCTCCCATCACCATCCGGGGCGTCACCTTCAAGAACCGCATCGAGCTTGCGCCTCCGGGGGCCATGGGCACCGGGGATGCGCGCGGCTTTGTCACCGATCAATTCATTCGCTGCTTCCGCATGTTCGCCAAGGGCGGCATCGCCATCGTCTCCGTCGGCAACTGCACCATCGATATCACGGAGAGCAGCGACGAGGACGGGCAGCTCCAGCTCTCCGATCCCGCCTGCGTGAACCAGCTGGCGAAATTCAGCCAGATGTGCGAGAGCTACGGCGCTCATGCCAACCTGGAGCTCTGCCACTGCGGCAAGGACAACATCCCCGAGCGGGTGGGCGGCCACGCCGCCTTCAGCTCCTCCAGCTTCATCACCGTGGCGGAAGAGAAGCGCGCCGCCCAGCTTGGCCGCGACCCCATCCCCACCGTGGAAATGAGCAGGGAGAAGATCCGGGAAACCGTGGAGAAATTCGCCTTTGCCGCGGAGCTCTGCAAAAAGGCCGGGATGAAAATGCTCATGCTCCACGGGGCCCACGGCAACCTTTTCGCCCAGTTTGCCAGTCCCTTCTTTAACCGGCGCACGGACGAATACGGCGGGAGCACGGCTAACCGCGCCCGCTTCGCCGTGGAGGTGCTGGACGCGGTCCGCGCGCGAGTGGGGGAGAACTTCGTGATCGAATACCGCATCTCCGCCGAGGAATTCCACCCCACCCAGGGCACCCATTTCGACGAGGCGCTGAAATTCATCGGCTATATCAAGGACAAGGTGGATATCCTCCACGTTTCCGGCGGCATCCACGACGTTTGGGGCGAGCCGCAGTACATGCAGTATATGTATCAGCCCTACGCCCTGGATCAGATGTACAACGTCCATTTTGCTGCGGATGTCAAGAAGACCTATCCGGACCTGATCGTGAATACGGTGGGCTCCATCAAGGATATCGCCCAGGCGGAGGAGATCATCGCCTCCGGCAAGGCGGATTTCGTGGCCATGCACCGGGCCCTGAACGCGGACTTTGAAATGGTGAGAAAATATGCCGAGGGCCGGGAATACGAGCATACCCCCTGCCTGCGCTGCGCCTGCTTCCGCATGTCGACGCCGCCCGCCTTCCCCTGCGCGGTGAACCCCATGTACGGCATGTATGAGGAATACCCGGAGGGCGTGCTGCCCAAAGCTCCCGTGCGGAAAAAGGTCGCCGTCGTGGGCGGCGGACCCGCCGGGATCGAGGCTGTGAAGGTGCTGCTGGAGCGGGGGCACGACGTGACGATCTATGAGAAGAACGCCGATTTCGGCGGCAACGTGGCAAACGGCGTGGCGGCCTCCTTCAAGCAGGACCTGCGGGATTATCTCGCCTACCTGCGCGCCTTCGGCTCCTGCGCCAAGGTCCGCCGCTTCCTGAATACGGAGGCCACGCCGGAACTTCTGGCGGCCGAACGGTATGACGCCGTCGTGATGGCCATCGGGGCCGATCCGATCCTGCCGAAGGTGCCGGGCTGGGACAAGCCCCATGTGCACTGGGCGCCGGATGTGGAGAACGGCAGATTCCCCTGCGGGCAGAAGGTCGTCGTCATCGGCGCGTCCTCTGTGGGCACGGAGGCGGGCATCCATCTGGCCATGGAGGGCAAGGACGTCGTTGTGATCGACATGGACAAGAACTGCAGCCTTGTGAATACCGGCGCGGAATACATCCTGACCAAGCTGATGGAGGAGCACCATGTGCGCCGGGAGCTGGGCTGGAAGCTGCGGGAGATCAGGGACGACCGGGTGCTGGCGGAGCATGTGGACACCGGGGAAACCTGGGAGATCGAAGCGGATACCGTGCTCCTGGCCGTGGGCATGAAGCCCCGGAGCGAGGAGGCCTGGAAATTCCTGGGCTGCTGCCCGGAGAGCAACTTCTTCGTGATCGGAGACTGCCAGGCTTCCGGCGACATTCGCGACGCCGTCCACGGCGCTTTCGATGCGCTGCGGTTTTTCTGACCGGCTGCCGCAGCCGCGCAGCGGCCTTGCCATTTGGAACTTCATCCATCCGGCAGCCGGTTCAGGATGCGGGGGCGGAAAGCCTCCATTGAAAAACCGGAGAGTCGGAAAACGGGGAGAGAAACGCTCCGAAGCCTTGACTTGCTTCGGAAAAGGTATTATCCTTTTTCTGGTAATACTGTAAAAAAGGATGAAGCCCGGCTTCCGTCCGGAGCCGGCGACGATACACAGACACTTTTTATTTGGAGGTTTTTATCATGCAGAGATTCACGAATCCCAGAGATCTGTTCCACGGGAAAGGCGCGCTGGAGGCGCTGAAGAACCTGGACGGCAAGAGGGCCGTCATTTGTGTGGGCGGCGGCTCCATGAAGCGCTTCGGCTTCCTGGACCGGGCCAAGGGCTATCTGGAGGAGGCGGGCATGGAGGTCGCCGTGTTCGAGGGCATCGAGTCCGATCCTTCCGTTGAGACCGTCATGAAGGGCGCGGCTTTCTTCCAGGATTTCAAGCCCGACTGGATCGTTGCCATGGGCGGCGGCAGCCCCATCGACGCAGCCAAGGCCATGTGGATCAAATACGAATACCCCGAGACCACCTTTGCCGACATGTGCAAGGTCTTCGGCCTGCCCAAGCTGCGCACCAAGGCGAAGTTCTGCGCCGTGTCCTCCACCTCCGGCACCGCAACCGAGGTCACCGCTTTCTCCATCATCACCGATTACCAGCAGGGCATCAAATACCCCATCGCGGATTTTGAGATCACCCCCGATGTGGCCATCGTGGACCCCGAGCTGGCCGAGACCATGCCCAAGAAGCTGGTGGCCCACACCGGCATGGACGCCATGACCCACGCCATCGAGGCCTATGTGTCCACCGTGCACAGCGATTTTACCGACGCCCCCGCCATCCACGCCATCGAGATGATCCAGCGGGATCTGGTGGATTCCTACAACGGCGACATGACCGCCCGGGACAATATGCATTCCGCCCAGTGCCTGGCCGGCATCGCCTTCTCCTCCGGCCTGCTGGGCATCGTCCACTCCATGGCCCACAAGACCGGCGCAGCCTTCGCCGATCAGGGCGCCCACATCATCCACGGCGCCGCCAACGCCATGTATCTGCCCAAGGTCATCGCGTACAACGCAAAGAACCCGGAGGCCAAGAAGCGCTACGGCGTCATCGCGGACTATATGCACCTTGCCGGTTCCACGGACGATGAGAAGGTCGCCGCCCTCATCGCCTATCTCCGGGGCATGAACGACAAGCTGAACATCCCCCACTGCATCGGGCACTACGGGGCGGACAGCTATCCCGCCGAGCAGGGCTTCGTGCCCGAAAAGGTGTTCCTGGAGCGGCTTCCGGAAATCGCAAAGAACGCCATCGGCGACGCCTGCACCGGCTCCAATCCCCGGCAGCCCAGCCAGGAGGAGATGGAGAAGCTGCTGAAGTGCTGCTACTACGATACCGAGGTGGATTTCTGAGGCTTTGCCTGAACGGACACGGGAGGGGGCGGCAATCGCCCCCTCCCGTGATGCATGAGGAGATCGAGAGATATAATACTGATCTTCCATCAAACGATTGAAAAATCGTTTGATGGCTGCGGTGAAGTCTCCCCGCAGTTTTCCAGCCCTTCGGCTGGAAAGAGATCGTATTGCACTGCAAATCGCCTCGCATACCATGCGAGGCGCCGGATGCGAAGGCATCCGGCCAATAAAAACACTTTCATGTTTTTATTGAATTTGAGTATAACAGGGAGCCTTTCGGCGTCTGATCCGGGGAAGCTCTCGTTCTGCGCAGCCAAAAGGAAGATCGGTTTTCGCTGTCAGCGGAAAAGAAAGCTTGACACGAAAAACAGCAGCGGATACAATGAGTTAGCAAAGGATAACCACATTTTGGAGAAACCATCCTGCTTCCGGAGGGCTGCTCCTTCTGCCTGGCTCCAAAGGCGCTTATCCGATGCCGGACAGGCAATCTTTTGAGAGGCTGCACAATGACGATGAAAAGAGATACGCTGACAGAGACGATCCGGATCGCGCTGCCTGCGATTGCGGAATCCTTGTTCACAGCCATCATCGGCTTCGTTGATTCTTTCATGGTAAGCGCTTTGGGCGCAAATGCCGTGGCCGCGATCGGACTGACCAATCAGCCGAAATATGCCGGATTTACACTGTTTTACGCCGTGAATATCGCCATTGCGACGCTGGTCGCCCGGCGAAACGGGGAAAAGAACCGGATCGGGGCAAACTCCCTGGCGCTGACGGCCATCGTCCTGGCGGCTTTGCTGTCGGCAGCATTGGGGAGCCTGCTCGCCCTGTTTGCCGTGCCGATCATGCGTGCCTGCGGCGCAACGCCGGAAACCCTCGGCCCGTCGAGCGCTTACTATCGGATCGTAATGGGCTGCATGTTCTTTTCCTGCATACAGATGGTCGTCAATGCCGCGCAGCGGGGCGCCGGGTATACAAAGATCACCATGCGCACCAACATGGCTGCCAACATTGTGAATATCCTTTTTGACTACCTGCTGATCGGGGGACATTTGGGGTTCCCGGCGATGGGGATCCGCGGCGCTGCCATCGCGACCGTGATCGGAACCGCAGTCGGGTGCTTGATCAGCGTGGGCTCCATTCTGAATCCGGACGGCTTCCTCAGCATCCCGTTTATGCGCAAGGAAAAGATCCGCGCAAACCGGCAGGATCTGACCACGATCGTCCGTATCGGTTATCCGGTGGCCATAGAACAGATACTGACCCGGGTCGGACTGGTGGCGACCTCGATCCTGGCGGCGGCCTGCGGAAACCATGCGATGGCCGCGCACCAGGTCGCCATGAATATCCTCGTGATTTCCTATGCCTTCGGGGATGGTCTGCAGGCAGCGTCCGTCGCGCTGGTCGGGCGCAGCCTGGGCGAAAACAGGCCGGACGCGGCAAAAGAATACGGGAAAGTCTGCCGCAATTACGGCCTTGTCATTTCCGGAGCCTTGGCCGTACTGCTGGTATTCAGCGCCAAAATGCTCTATTCCCTGTTCTTCAGGGAAGAGGCGATCATTGCGATCGGGCTCCGGTTAATGCCGTCTCTGATCCTGACGGTTGTTTTTCAGATCCTCATGGTCGTCTATATCGGGTGCCTGCGCGGCGCGGGAGATATCCGGTACACAACGAAGGTCGCAATTTTTTCGGTCGTGATCATCCGGACCGGCGTATCCTATTTCTTCGGCAATGTGCTGCACCTTGGCATCGCCGGCATCTGGTTCGGCGTTCTGGCGGACCAGTTTTTCCGCTGCCTCCTCGGCATGCTGCGCTTTCGATCCGGGAAGTGGACCTCCATCAAAGTCTGAGCGCATCTGTCCCCTTTTGCCGGGAACGCTTTTTACCCGGTTTCTCGTATGAGCATAACATCGACGTAGCGTCAAATTATCCTTGACAATATATAATATCTGCAAGAGAATAACAGCGTCTTCGAGTTCCCCCACCTATGGCAAGGGCTGTGGTGTCAGAACCGTGTCGGAAGCCCGGCAAAGGGTCATGCGGGAAACGGTGTGGCCTTCCTGATTGAAAAGGAGACGCGAAACAGGCTTGCCCTGCCCGAACCGGGTCTTGCTCTCCGTCCCTTTTCATGAGGG
>JAEEGH010026817.1_pt1 | contig 11450 bp, 11 predicted proteins | sample 9134181 | NCBI WGS metagenome assembly JAEEGH01 (sample SAMN16246544, study PRJNA631951) | gut metagenome | biome: gut microbiome; feature: rumen; material: DP-attached | host: Bos | place: Iran: Karaj | collected 2018-10 | reverse complement strand
CATCGTGTCGCGTGTCGCACTTGCGCCGCCGTCCTAGCGGCGCATGCCAATATATTGATAATCCTGCTTTTAATTTTCTAAGCGCACTCCCAAATCACCCAATTCCCCCTGAGCCTGAGTTGTACTAGTTTAGTTTGTTGTGTCCGCCCTTAAAATACTTTTTTCAAAATTGTGCAGACATGAGAAAGACAGATGCCAATAAAGATGCGAGTCTTTGCATATTAGGGAAACAAAATATTCTTGCGATGTGTTATGGACAGGGGCGGGCGGGGCGAGGCCGGCAGGGGCACAGTAGTTTACAATAGTGTATGGTTGTGGCCGGGGCGCCAGGTTAATGGGTGGACGCCCTGGATAGAAGCCTTAACATATACGTGGCAGGCCTTCGCCTTGAAGGATGTCCAGGAAACGTTTGCCTCCAATTTCGGTGTGCATGATGAGGGCTCCAGTTTCGGTTTCGTCGGTAGGTTGGTTGACGGAGCCAATTATGCAGGCGTTGGCGCCGTAGTTGCTAGACTTGATGATGGCTAGTGCATCGTCAGCGTACTGCTTTGGTAGGATTGCAACTAATTTGCCTTCGTTGCCCATGTATAATGGGTCAAGTCCTAGTAGTTTGCAAAAAGATTTGACTTGTAGGTCGATTGGTAGTTTGTCTGAGTGGATGTCAAATCTAAGGCTGCTGGCTAGGGCAAGTTCTTTTAGTACCGTGGCAAGGCCGCCACGTGTAACGTCTCTGAGGACATGAACGGGAATGTGGTTTGATACGAGCTTGCCAACCATTTCCTGTAGTGGTGCATTGTCGCTTTGGATTGTGTTTTTGATGCCCATTCGCTGGCTGAGGATGGTGGCATGATGGTCACCTACATTGCCTGATACGATGATCACATCATCTGGGGCTGCGTTTTTGGCTTTGATGTCTACGCCCTTTGGTACAAAGCCTACTCCAGCGGTATTGATGTAGATTCCTCCATTGCCTTCGATAACTTTGGTGTCACCAGCAACTATTTTTACACCAGCTTCGTTGGCGGTTTCAGCCATTGATTTTACTATGCGTCTGAGAGTTTCTACCTCAGCACCTTCTTCCAAAATAAATCCACAGGTGATGTATTTAGGTATAGCCCCTCGCATACATAAATCATTGACGGTTCCGCAGATGCATAGTCTGCCTATGTCTCCACCTGGAAATTCAAGTGGTGTTACTACAAAGCTGTCTGTAGTCATAGCAATGGTGGCATCTCCTGGGATGACTGCTGCATCCTCCATTTCGGAGAGTACATCACTATTGAACTGACTTTCAAATATTTCTCTAATTAATTCTCCAGTTGCACGACCACCTGAGCCGTGCTCCATAATTATCTTCTCCATGCGTTAAAACAACTTCCTTCTTCTGATACCATGCAAGCTCCCTGAGGTGTCATAGGGCTGCATGCCTTTTTAAATAGTGGACAATCTTCTGGTTTTGCTTTGCCCATGAGGATATCTCCACAACGGCAAGCTTTATTTTTCTTGTTATCCACATCAAGCCCAATGCTTCCTGCATCAAGCTGTGAATATTCTTCCTTTAATAATAAGCCAGAGTTTGGAATAATCCCCATTCCTCTCCATGCAACATCAGCTGGTTCAAAGTATTTGGCTAATTGTTTTTCTATGATAGGATTTTTTTCATTGTCCACAACCGAGGTGTAGAAATTCTTTACACTGTAATCCTTGTTAAGAACCATTTGAATCAGGCCGTATATGGCAATTACAAGCTCCTTGGCAGCAAATCCAGATACTGCAAAGGGAATCTTATATTTGCTGGCCAGCTCATCAAAATACTGGGCTCCTGTTACAGCACTTACATGACCAGGTGCGATAAATCCATCTATATTAGCTCCGTTTTCACATAGGAAACCAATAGCGCCTGGCATTGTTTTCAAGGCTGTCAAAATCTGTATGTTCTTGAGTCCCTTAGATAAAGCATTATCCAGTAGTAGTGTGTAAATAGGTGCAGTAGTTTCAAATCCCACTGCTGCAAAAACAAAATTTCTATCCGGATGCCTCTCCGCCAAATCAAGTACATCCATTGGAGAATATACCATCTCCACTGAACCACCTCTGCCCTTTGCCTCATTGAGACTCTCCTTGGAGCCTGGCACTCTAAGCAAATCTCCAAAGGTAACTACCGTTGTACCATTTATTAAGCTAAGCTCTATGAGCTTGTCCACATAAGCTGTAGGAGTAACGCAGACTGGACACCCAGGACCCGACAGTAGCTCAATATTAGGCGATAATATGTCTCTAATGCCATGCTCTGATATTGCATGCGTATGGCTACCACATACCTCCATTAACCTGATTTTGGGACCATCATAATTTCTCAAATAATCAACAAGCTGTGAGAATTCCATTACCCTTCCAGGCCTCCCATCAGCTCAATTATTTCTTCTGCCTCATCCTTTTTCAAAGTCTGTATAACACAGCCTGCATGAACAAGCGCGTAATCCCCTTCCTTTACATTAACAAGTCCGGCATAGGCTTCAACTTCATTTCCATTGAAATCAACGGTAACCTTGCCATCCTTTAATTTTTTAACTAATCCCGGTATTGCAACACACATTTTACTTCTCCCATTTCCGTTCTATTTCAAGCTTTTTTATTATATCACTAAGGCTTTTGTTAAGACCCTATTTTTTCAAAATTTGTACATTATTTCTTCATTATTTTTACGTCTTATTGTTGTAATTTGTTATATGTGTAAAAGTGCCGCTATTTTTTATAAGAGGTGTTTATGAAACAGTATAGAATCGTATTAGATACCCCAGAAGTAGTCGAAACATTTGCTGAGCAAATAAAAGCTTATATAAATCAAAATCCTGGCTATGTTCCTCTCCTTCAGGCAGTGGAGCCTAGTGGAGATATTGCCTATATTCAATATGGCTTGTCATTTGCTCAAGAATTTTTCCAGGATCTTACTATTTTTGGAATGACCTCACACTGTGCACTTACTCCAGATACACACAGTGCTAAATTTCCTGTTGTTTCGTTACTTCTTTTTGAAAAAAGCAATTACCTAGTTCAGGGCTATGACTGCCATAATATATCTCCTTCAGAGGCAGGTAGAGAATTTTGCACCCAACTGTCATCTATATCAGATTTGAAAGGTATTATCATGATGTCTTCTGATTTAACCCTTTCGCCTCAGGGATTTATAGATGAGATAAGTGACCATTATCCAGATGTACCAATTTTTGGTGCTATTGCTGGTACCTCTGCCCTTTCAAAGGATTTATCACTTATTTTCCTTAACGACAAAATTTTTGACAGAGGAATTATTGCAGTTGCATTGTATGGTAAGGAATTAAATATTGAAATACATCACGACTTGGGCTGGAAGCCATTAGGACAACAATTTACAATCACATCAAGCACACCAGATGGCATTGTAAAAGAAATTGATAATCAGCCTGCATTTAATATTTATAGAAAATATTTAGGAGTAGAAGCAAATGAATATTTCTTTGAAAATACTTCTGCCTTTCCATTTGTATATAAGAAGGATAATAAAATCATTGGTCGTGTTGCCTTAAATTACACTAACAACGATTTGCAATTTGCCATGAATATTCCTACTGGTACAAAGGCCTCCCTTGCCTATGCCAAGGACAAATACTTGCTTGCAGGAACATTGAAATCTGCAAATAAACTGGTGGATTTTGTTCCAGAAGCTATTCTTATTTATGCATGTATGAGTCGAAGGACCCTCATGGGTGATCAATTGGCAGATAGGGAATTTTCTTATTTTGACCAGGTTAATGACAACTCTACTTGGAGCTGTGGTTTCGCCGAAATCCTGTACAACGAAGAAGGCGCCGGATTGCTAAATGGAACATTTATATCTGTTGGGCTTCGAGAAGGAAATGCAAAATCAGAAAACAAGGTTAATCCAATAACTGATAACGATATTAATCCTTCCACCACTGTTGTACCACTTAATGACCGTTTAATTAACTTCTTGGAGAATACAACTGCTGATTTAAACGACAATGTGATGCAGCTATTTGAAATGGCCAGTCATGACCAGCTAACTCATCTATTTAATAGAGATGCCTTCGATTATTGGTTTGATAGAAAATATGAAGAGCTTGATGATAGTGGAAATATGGCCATGGTTATGTTTGATATTGACCACTTCAAAAAGGTCAATGACATCTATGGTCATGATATAGGTGATGAAGTTATAAAAGGTGTAGTGAAAAGTATCAACGAAGCCATCCCAAAGGAAGCTATTATTGCTCGTTGGGGCGGCGAGGAGTTTATTGGCATAATGCCTGGTGTAACAAAGAACGAGGCCATTGATTTGGCTGAAACAATTCGCAAATCTGTGGAAAGCACATCATTTGCACCTGTTAAAAAGGTTACCATCAGCGTTGGTGTTATTACCATCAACAAATACAACTGTCTCGACAAAAGAAATCTATTTACTCTTGTTGATTCAGCTCTTTACAAAGCCAAGGAAACAGGCCGTAACAAGGTAGTATTTAGAGCTACAAATAGTGTATAATAATACCCATAGTATTTATATGGGAGAAGTCATGCACGAATTAGCTGTTACAGAATATGTATATAATTTAGTAAAAAAACAGGCTGACGCTTCTGGCGTCAGCCATGTTAATAAAATCCACTTGTTAATCGGAGATCAATGCGATTACGTTCCAGAAATAATTGAAGAATATTTGCAGGTTATGAGCGATGGCACTGCTCTTGCCGGCGTGAAGGTAGATGCCACCGTCAAGGAGTCATTTGTTCACTGCAAGGATTGTGGCGCTGATTTTACTCGCCATCAATTCAAGGACGTCTGTCCAATTTGCGGTAGCTACAATCTAAAATTAAACCGTTGCACTGACTTTATAGTTAAAAGCATCGAGGCTGAGTAGATTAATTATCACTATCTACGCCAGCCAAAAAGGCTTGTCCCAAACATAAGCCCCCATCTCCCGCTGGAAGCTCATTTGCTATGTAGACTGTGAATCCATCCTTTTCCAAAATATCTATTGTCCTTTCAAGTAAAATCCTATTTAAAAAAGTTCCACCTGATAAAACAATCTGATTAATACTATGTTTCTTTGACACTGCACATATATAGTCTGATACTGCATATATGAAGCCTCTGGCAAGCTTTGCTTGTATTTCATTCCAATTTGTATCAGAATTCTTATTATAGTTCATTATCGTATTTACGATATCTCTAAACAGTTCTTTAGTATCTCCATCTTCTGTAATTGCAAGCGGGATATATTCATTTGTTGAATGAGCAATATTCTCAAGCTCTACAGGAGCCTGGCCTTCATAGGTATTGTAGTGGCATATATCAAGCAATGCCGCAGCTGCGTCAAACAAGCGTCCCATGGAACTAGATGTGACTGTGTTTATATTGTTATCAAGAGCAGCATTTATAATAGCCATCTCACTACTGTCCAAAGCTTTATAGTCGATGTCCTTGTCATGAAGCATGGCAGCTAGAATTGTATCGCAATTTTTAGCTCCTTCATCTCCGCCAATTAACTTTACAGGCTTTAGATGAGCCACTCTATCCATTCTGGACACGCCATCCCATTTAAAAACTTCACCGCCCCAAACTGTTCCATCATCCCCATAGCCTGTGCCGTCAAAGGCAAAGCCAAGCACTTGACCTTTAATATCATGCTCCGCAATAACAGCTGCCACATGGGCTTTATGGTGTTGATAAAATTTGTTTCCCTTCTGAGTTTGTGCTTGTCTACTACTGAAATATCCAGGATGCTTATCTGCCGCTATTTGGGTAGGATTAAATCCAAATATTTCCTTCATAGCCTTCTGCTCATCCTTGTAGAATTTCTGGCAGCTGACACTTTCCAAATCACCTAAATGCTGGCTAACATAGGCGAGGCCATTTTTCACATAACAAAATGTAGACTTTAAATCTCCACCTGCTGCAAAAATTTCATCCCTAATATCCACAGCTATAGGATTAGGCACATGTCCTCTACCTCTTCTGATAAACTGCTGGCGACCTCTAACCACCTTCATTACAGAATCATCCATAGGTCTAAGAATTCTTCGGTCATGACTTAGCATAGCTATTGGAACATCATCAAATTCTCCAGAGGCAACTCTTGTCTCTAGCCATTCTGCCATTTTCTCATTATTGATTTCCAGCACATCACCGCTGGCATTTCCGCTTGTCATAATCAGAGGACCACATTCATTTACAAGCATAATCTGCAGGGGATTGCAAGGTAACATTGCACCTATAGAAGGACTTGTAAGGCACACATTGCCTGCAAGTGTTGATGTTTTATCACTAGATATATCATTTCTTCTTTGAATCAACACTATTGGTCGAGCGCTAGAGTTCAGAAGCTTTTCTTCATCCGTATTTACGATACCGTATCTTCGAATTTCCTCTACATCCTTGAACATTACAGCAAAAGCTTTTTCCTCACGATGCTTTAGCTTTCTAAGAGCTGCTACTGCCTTTCCATTGAATGGATCACAAACCAAATGATAACCACCTATATCTTTAACAGCAACTACTCCACCTCTGACAATTACATCTTTAGCCTTAATTATTCCGACAACATTATCATAATTAATGCCTAAATCATCATTTTGGAGCGTACTAACATTGTCTGAAATTTCACTTGTGAACTTTCTGTGAACGCTATTTTTTGCAAGATTTCCTGCAAAATCCCTTTCACCATCCACATTCCCACCAGCAATAGCCCTGTCAAACCGCGTAAATTCAAGCTTTGGCCCACAATCATGACAGGCTATGGTTTGAGCATGTCTGCGTCTGTCCACCTTACCCTCGTATTCACTTTTGCACTGAGGACACATTTCAAAATCCCCCATAGTGATGATGTCTCTATCGTAAGGCAATTTTTCTATGATTGAATAACGAGGGCCACATACTGTACAGCTAATAAATGGATGCATGTACCTTCTATTTTTAGAATCCAACAGCTCCGTCTGACACTTAGGACAAGTTGCAATGTCTGCAGGAATCAGCGGGAGATTCTCTGCACTATCCTTGTCGGATTCTATAATGTGAAATCCATTTATATTGTCTGTTAAAATTTTATTTTCAACGTCCTTTATTTCCTCTAATACTTTTGGTTCGTTAAAGGATTCGCATTTTTCTATTTCAAATAGGTTGTCTATATTTACTATTTCTACATTAGTAATAAACCCACCAGTTGGAACCTGAGTTTTGATTCTATTCAAAAACTCTCCTAGCACTTTTTCATCACCCTTTGCCAGGACAGTAACTATTCCACCGGTGTTTCTAACCCAACCCTCTATATTTAATTGGTCTGCTATTTTTGCAACAAAGGGCCTAAATCCAATTCCTTGGACCAGGCCCTTGATAATAATTTTTTGTATCATATTGTTTTAATTACCTGTAGCTGTTGCACCAGCAGGCTTTGCAGCTGGCTTTGGTGGTTCATAAGGAACCTCAACAGTATAACTATATTTTTCTGGGCCAGGCTCTTGATAGCCTGGTGTAATAGACAAGCACTTCTTAGGGCATTTCTCTGTGCAATATCCACACTGGATACAATCAAAGCGATTGATTGTCCATGTTTTTCCTGCTCTATCCACCTTGATAGCCCCCGGTGGACAGCTACGCATACACATACCACATAAGATGCACTGGTCTTTATTAATATCAACATGACCCCTAGTACGCTCCGGATACTCCTTTGGAACAAATGGATACTGAGTGGTTGCCGGCGCTGAGAAAAGGTTCTTAAAAACTTGTTTTGTAAATGGTAATATACTTCCCATAATTTTCTCCTTACTCCGGCGGTTACGTCTACAAGCCATAGATATCTCCGTTCGACTAAAATGTCTCACTTGAGATATCTATGAGCTTGATGTCTACCGCCTCATTTAATCAATCCCTATACGGGAAAGCACAGCATTATAAATCCCCTCCGGGGATGGCTGTGCTGTGGGTAACATTTTTACCATGTAAAAAAGTTACCTTTCTGTACAACTTATGCATGGATCGATTGTTAGCACCAAAAGTGGCACATCACCATACTGGCATCCCTGCAATGTCTGTGTAAGAGCAGGAATATTAGCAAAGGTAGGTGTGCGGACTCTGAATCTATCTAGGAACTTAGTTCCGTTAGCTCTAACATGATAGAATGCCTCGCCTCTTGGCTGCTCAAGTCGAATAATAGACTCTCCATTTGGCATTCCAGTTACCTTTGTATTAATCTCTGTATCTGGTATTTTGGCAACGCACTGTCTAATAATATCAATTGACTGGAATATTTCTCCTATACGAACCTCACATCTTGCGTAAGAATCACATTTAGTTGATGTGATAACTTCAAAATCCAAGTCGTTATAGGCAGCGTAGCCATTCTTTCTCATATCCACATTAATTCCAGATGCACGCATCATTGGGCCAACTGCTCCACGTCTAATGGCATCCTCACCTGAGATAATACCAATATCCACCAAACGACTCTTTACAGTATAGTCCTGCATAAATATGTCTGTCATATCACGGATTTCTTTTTCCATTTCATCTAGCTGCTTTACAAAATCAGCTAGCATGTCTGCAGGCATATCCTTTAAAACACCACCTATTGTATTTACCGAAAAAATAACACGGCCACCTGTAGACGCTTCAAACATATCTAGGATTTTCTCACGAAGTCTCCATGAGTGCATGAATAATGACTCAAATCCAAAACCATCAGCCAACAATCCAAGCCACAATAAATGAGAATGAATTCTACTCATTTCTGCCCAAATTGTTCTAAGGTAATCTGCTCTACGAGGCACCTCAACATTCATTATGTCCTCTAGTGCCATGCAGTAGCCCATACCATGCATAAATGAACAAATACCGCATATACGTTCCGCAACATATACCATCTCGTTAAAATCTTTTTTGCTTGTAAGGCTTTCAAGACCTCTATGAATAAATCCAATAGAAGGAATTGCAGCTAGTACCTTCTCATCCTCTAAAACTAAGTCCAGATGAATTGGTTCAGGAAGGACTGGATGCTGTGGGCCATAAGGCACAATACTTCTGTTTCCCATCTTACTCGCCCTCCTTCTCTAAAAATGGTGTCTCTACGTCTATACGATATAGTTTGTCATGTAAATCCACCTTGATATTATCTACATTAAGTCCCCATAGCTCGTGCATTTCGTTCTCATAATAAATGGCAGATTTATATACACGTGAGATAGAAGGAACCTCCTCATCTCTTTCAGCTATAAGTCTATAATTTGCAAGCTCATATCCGTTAGCAAATGAATATGTAACCTCGTAATGATTCTCTGCCTTTGGGTAAGAGCAGCATATTTGGCAAAGTCTCCAAAGAGCATTCTTTTTTTCCATAATGACGGTAAGGAGCTCTGCCTTATCAATTAAATATAAATCCTTTTTAATCTCTTGCATGTTATCCTCCTACTGCCTAGCCTCGCCTGCTTGTACAGTGTCATATTCTCCTGCTTCAAGCTTTGCTGCCTTTTCTTTGAATAAGCCAATGCCCTTTACTACACCATCAATGATTGACTCTGGTCTAGCTGCACATCCTGGTACATATATGTCAACAGGAATCACTGTATCAGCGCCGCCCTTAATATTGTAGCATTCTTTGAAAATACCACCTGTACAAGCACATGTGCCAACTGCTATAACAACCTTTGGCTGTGGCATCTGCTCATATATCTGTTTAACTACTGACTCATTCTGCGAATTGATACCTCCAGTAATTAGGAAGATATCCGCATGCATTGGGTTACCTGTGTTGATTACTCCAAAACGTTCAACGTCATATACTGGAGTGGTGCAAGCCAACACCTCTATATCACAGCCATTGCAGCTACTTCCATCGTAGTGGAGTAGCCATGGCGATTTATGTATCTTACTCATTTTAACTTCCTCCTAACCACGAATAATCTCTAACAAGAATAAATTCATGCCTGCTGACACGATTGTTACGCCCCATGCCATTTTCAACATCAACTGCCATTTAACTCTGGCAGATGTATTGTCGATGACAATTTCCAAAAACCATACTGCAAGGATTGCAACGATTGCGCCTATGATAGAAAGTGGATTCTTGTTTAGGAAGAACATTGCTACGATTCCATAAAGAATGGCATTCTCGTACCACTCAGCAAGTGTAACCATTGCATATTCTTTACCGACCATCTCTGCTGTCACACCCTTTACAACCTCCTGGTGTGCATGATGTGATGTAGAAATATCAAATGGTGACTTTCTAAATTTGATTGTCAGGATAAATACAAAGCCAATAAAGAAGCCTGGTAGGAATACAATATTTGACCAATTGCTATTAACGATAATATTTGAAACAACAAATGTTTTTGGTTTTGTTGCTAAATAAAATCCAACGGCTACCAAAAGCTCCATAGGCTCACATGCCATAATTTGAACCAATTCTCTGTGTGTTCCCTGGGAACTAAATGGAGAATGTGTTGTTGTAGATGCTAATATCAAAAACATTGCTGAAGTTGAAAGTGCAAATACAACAAGTAACAAATCAAAGCCTGCAAAGAACAGAATTCCTGAAAGTAAGATGAAGCAAAGGTATGAACGAATCATAAACAATTGCATTATGTTAGCACTTAAGAATTCCTTCTCAAATAATTTCTTTAAGTCATAGAATGGCTGGAGCACTGATGGCCCTCTACGTCCCTGCATGCGTGCTGAAATCTTGCGATCAAAACCATCCAATAAACCAATAACAAGCGGTGCAAACAAAATGTAGCAGCCTGCAAATATTAATCTAGTACTTAATTCCATTAGAATGCACCTCCTATTACGATTATTTCATAAACAATAATAATGAAGGTGGAAATCATGATAGCTGGAGTAAAAAGTCTCTTCTCTCCCATGATATCTTCCATATAGAAGTTTGCCACATGCATTTCCTTTGCCTCACCTGTAGCTGAAACAAAGTTCATGTTGTCACCGGCATTTGCGCCGCCCATGTAAGTAAGCACCTTTTTATATTTAACATTCTTTGTCATTAGGTAATTGATATATGGAATAACAAATATACCAACCAACAACACTATCATGATAATAATGTTCTCCTTGGAAATTACCTGAAGAACTATTCCAAACATTTCTCTTGAAAGAGGCTTTAATACATTTGTAGAAATCCATGGGAATCCAAGGATCAATGCCACCATAAGGATTGCATGGAAGAACATTGAAATGTACTCGTTTCTCTTTGTTAAATCTCTTGATTTCTCTCTTGGTGATGGTCCAAGTATCTTTGACATCCACTTTGTCCAGTAGAACATTGTTGTTGCAGAACCAAAGCAAATGAATAAAACCATAAGTGTCGAAACATATACTGACTTTGTATCTATAAATGCCTTTAAAGCTGCCCATTTTGAAATAAGCATTCCAAATGGAGCAAGGAACA
>JAEEGH010026812.1_pt1 | contig 11451 bp, 8 predicted proteins | sample 9134181 | NCBI WGS metagenome assembly JAEEGH01 (sample SAMN16246544, study PRJNA631951) | gut metagenome | biome: gut microbiome; feature: rumen; material: DP-attached | host: Bos | place: Iran: Karaj | collected 2018-10 | reverse complement strand
CAATACACATCGACGAAATAAAAATTCGGCAACAAAAGGGTCAGAGGATGCAACTCTGCATCAATGCCATAATGATAGTAGCGTTCGATTTGTGTCCCCTCAAAGAGCACTTGATTGTATGTGGTATCTGCGTCTTGAACGGTAGAACCTATTTGTACAAATCCTTCATGTGTGCCGAAACTGCCGAAGACTCCTACCACGCACCAATTGGTAATGCCATAGCCAACGCCAACCCGGAAGTCGGGATAGTCAGAAAATGGGACTTTCTGCATCATGCGCGAATAACTCGCATCGATCTTGAAATTGCCTTTGTTGAAAGGTTTGAGGGAAGTGAAGGGCAGATTGCTTTGTGCGAAACCCATGCTGCACAACAGCATGAAAGCCAAAATGAAAACGCTTTTTCTCATGATTGGTAAATGGTTTTTTCGTTTGTGGTTTTGTCATTAATAATCGTATTGGACTAACGTAGGCCTTTTGGTTTTATTGCTGTTTTTGCCATTTCTTCGGCCCGCCAAAACGAACATTGAGGCCGAATGTCATTTGGGTTTTTGTTTGATTGTTGATACCATACTCGAAATATAATCCCCAATTTCGTGACGGGTTGAACCCTAATCCGATACTACCTTGAATATATAATCCTAGCTTGCCTTCCGACCACATGGGGATATAACCATAATATCCTCCTGCGAGGGCAGAAACAAAAATGTCAGCCATGGTAAAACAAGGCCAAAAGATGGAAAGCAGATGTGCTTTTGCTGTTTCTCCTATGTAGCCTTGGTAGATGGGAGCATAAATAATTGTTTTGTGAAAGACAAGAGGATTTTCTTGGTCAGGGAATTGTACATTAGTTCGTTTTGAAAGGCTAACATTGCAAGTGGTGCCCATCTCTAGCCAGCCATTAATACCATAAAGAACTTTGATATCCACTCCTTTTATCATGTTGCCTTCCAAGATGTTGGGATGAAAGGACTTCAAAGGCATTTTGGTAAAAGCGGCAGATACGGTCATTTGGTGTTTGATGTAGGATGGCTTTGGGTCTCTGGGAAGGTTTTCTTGCGCAAAGCCAAAGCTCATCAGTAGCATGAAAGCCAAAAAGAAAGTGCTTTTTCTCATGGTTTGTGAGCTTTATTCCTGGTTTGTCGTTGTTTTGATTGCGGTGTGATAACGAGGGTGCTGTTGTTTTTATTGTATGGTTTGTAGGGCTGTCGTACCACGGCAGCCGCAATTATTTTCACGGTTGTAGGGCTGTCGCATTGCGGCAGCCGCCGCCGAAACCGTTTTTGTTTTGGCGGCTGCCATGGTTCCTGAGCTTGTTGAAGGACGATGTGACAGCCCTACAGACCGATTATTTTTGCCATTTCTTCGGCCCGCCAAAGCGGATGTTGATGCCGAAACGGTTGTATGGGCGTAGTTTGTTGCTGGCATTTTCATGAAAAGTATTCGGTTTTAGGCTTGAATATGTTCTTTCGTAAAAGAATCCGAAATACTTCGAAGGGTTGATGGCCAAGCCAATTCCTCCTGCAATGTAAGGCTTGTTGATGCTAGGTGTATTATAGTCAGGGCTTAAGTTGTCTTCTTCGTATATGCATATCTGGTGATGCATCCCAACGCGTAGAATACTGTAGACATCAATGAAATAGAACCCAGGCAGCACTAATGGGATAGGGTGCAACTCATTGTGTAATCCATAATAAACAAAATGGTTTCGATAGGGGTGGAGGTCATCACCACCAATACTAATCATGGAAGTATTAGTGCTGTATTCGGTATATATCCCGGCTACGCACCAATCTGTGAAGCCGTATCCTGCACTAAGGCAGAACTTCGAAACATCGTTATATGTATCTCTTTCATAGCCTAGGTTAAGAATAATATTGCCTTTGTTTAGTGGTTTCAAGGAAGTGAAGGGCAGATTGCTTTGTGCAAAGGCCAAGCAGGGCAAGAGCAGGAAAACCAACAGATAAATTCTTTTGTTCATGATGTTGAAGGTTTATTATGTGTTTGATGTTTGTGTTTTGTGAATAGGTAACGAATATAGTTCAGGGTTATTGTGCAAGCCCTGCCATCATCAAGAGTGAAAGTTGGGTGTAAATTGTTTAATAATAATTTGTTAATCAAGTAGATATATAATATCGAAAGATTTATTTTTGAGAATTTCGGGGAAATGAGTGCTATAAAATTTGAGGATTTCGGGAAAAATAGATGAAAAAACTTTGAGGAAATGAAATAAACGCTATTTTTGCAGTGAAATTACATAGATTATGGACACTAGAAGAATATTCAAGCGTAAGATATACGAGCGCTTGCTAAAATGGAAAGAAACGAGCAATGGTAACTCTGCCCTCTTGGTACAAGGTGCCCGTCGTATTGGCAAATCTACTATAGTAGAGGAGTTCGCTCGACGGGAGTATACATCATACATTCTCATTGATTTCACTAAATGTTCGCAAGAGGTCTTTAATTTGTTCGATGATGTGTCGGATCTCAATTACATTTTTCTTAGGCTTCAACTTATTTACCATGTCCAGTTGGTGAATCGCAACTCGCTCATTGTTTTCGATGAGGTTCAGTTCCAGCCCAAGGCGCGCCAAGCCATCAAATCGTTTGTTGCGGACCATCGATACGACTACATAGAGACAGGGTCTCTGATTTCTATCCGCAAGAACATCCGAAACATTTTGATTCCCAGTGAGGAAGAGCGTGTAAACATGTTTCCTATGGATTATGAGGAATTTCGTTGGGCATTGGGAGATACAGCAACTGTCCCCCTGCTTCGAAGTGTATGGGAACACCCACAGCCGTTGAAGGAAGCACACCGAAAATTGATGCGAGATTTCCGCTTGTATATGTTGGTTGGTGGGATGCCGCAGGCCGTGAATGCCTATCTTGAAACGAATAATTTTGAAGCGGTTGACCATACCAAGCGCATGATTCTGAACATCTACGATGAGGATTTCGGAAAGATTGACCCTTCTGGAAAAGCTGCCCGCATTTTTGCTGCCATTCCCGCCCAATTGAATAATAACGCATCCAGATACCAGATTTCCAGCGTCATTGCGGGCGCGAAAGCGGAAGATTATATTGAATTGATTTCGGAAATGGAGAAATCGATGACGGTCAACATTTCGCATCATTGCGATGACCCAAATGTGGGCATGGCCGCTTTTGAAAATCTGAAACAATATAAAATGTTTGTTGGAGATACAGGGCTGTTTGTAACCCTTGCTTTCAAGGATAAAGATTTTACGGAGAACATCCTCTACAACAGGCTCTTAAATGACAAACTATCATCCAATCTGGGGTATCTTTACGAGAATATCGTAGCGCAGATGCTTGTCTGCTCTGGCAACAAGTTGTTCTTCCATACTTGGCCCACTGAAAGCAGAAAACACAATTACGAGATAGATTTCCTCTTGTCAAAAGGAACTAAAATTGTTCCTGTTGAAGTAAAGTCATCCACTTACAAAACTCATGTTTCGTTGGATGAGTTCTGTAAAAAATACTCCTCCAGAATAGCGAATGACCGTTATCTCATATACACGAAGGATTATGACAAAGAGGATGCAGTGAAATACTTGCCGGCCTACCTCGCTTATTTCCTTTAACACAATAAAAGAAGATGAATAACGGGCTGTTAATCAATTGAATGTACGAAAGTGCCGTAGCAAAAAGGCATCCTTGCTTCCGAAAAGGGCTTGTTGTCCAAGTTTTAAAAATACATCAATTCTTGTTGCGTAATCCACATTTTTTCTACTTTTGCGTTTGAAAACGACATAAAACCTCAACAAATTAATTCACTAAATTCAATTCACTATGAAAAAGACTGTATTAATGTTGGCCGCCCTCGTTTTGGGTTCAATGGCCTTCGCACAGAACGCCGACAAGGATAAAGCTGTCGACCAGTATGGCAACACAGTGAATGTCAAGGCACTAGAGACTTCAAGTCGCGATGGTATCTTGGTGTTCGAATCCAAGGAAAAAGACTACAAGTTCTGGTTTGACACCAGAGTTCAAGTCGACTTCGGTCACTATTTTGGTGCCCAGGAATGGGCCGACCCGATTGGCTCAGGTGCCAGCATTCGTCGCGCCCGCTTCGCTGCCAAGGCTCAAATCACACCTGATTGGTATGGTGAGATTGACATGGAACTGGCCAACGGTTCCTTCGAGCTGAAAGACGCTGTGGTTCGCTACAACGGCTTGAAGAATTGGCAGTTCACTGTCGGTAGCATGAAGCCCGACTTCACCATGTCGCGCAACACTTCTTCGCGTTACCTCATGTTCATGGAGCGTCCTATGGTGATTAACGCCTTCGCTCCTAGCCGTCACCTCGGTGTCTTCGCCAAATACACCAACAAGTATTTCTTCGGTAGCGCCAGCGTGCTCTTCCAGGAGATCGAAGGTCAGGAGACCCGCGATTATGTGGAAGCCAACAACAAGGACTATGGTATGGACGAGGGCCTTTCCTATGTCGGTAAGATTGTGGTGCGTCCCGTCAATGAGGCCGACTATGGTCTGCACCTCGGTGGCGCTGTGATGTACGACACCCCCAAGACTTCCGATGAGATGGGCGTGTATAGTGGTACCCGTTTCAGCACCCGTAATACCACCAACATCAGCCGCAAGAAATACATCGATACCGATGATATCAAGAACACCAAGTATAGCCTCATCACCACTGCCGAACTCGCTGGCCACTACAATGGTCTGCGTGTCGAAGGTGCCTGGCTGTCGGATTGGACCTATATGAAGCCCGAAGTCAATATCACCAAGCCTTATCATTTCCAAGGCTGGTATGTGGAAGGTGCCTGCCTCCTCCTCGGCGGCAAGCAGAGCTACGACTCCGACGGTGCCAAGTTCAACCGTGTGCGTCCTGGCCGCAGCTGGGGCGACATCGAACTCGTTGCCAAATATGAGTTCCTTGACCTGAACGACTACCAAGGCCGTGGCGAGCAAGCCATCTATGGCGGTTCCGCCGAACTCTACGGCGCTGGTCTCAACTTCTACTTCTCCAAGAACGTGAAGATTGGTCTCAACTACCAATACGTCAACAACGACCGTTATGCCAATGGCAAGGGCAAGCTCTATGTCGGCCTCGATGCCGCTGGCAAACCCACCAAGGACTTCACCCAAGTCACCGCTGCCGATGGCAAAGCTGGTGTAAACTACCACATGCTGCTGGCCCGTTTCCAAGTCGCTTTCTAAACCAATCTATTGTCTAACTTTTTAAAATTCAGAATAATATGAAAAAGATAATGTTTGTGGCTCTGGCTCTTTTGATGGGTCTTGCCTCTTGTGTCAAGGATAAGCAATATCCGGGCATCACCATTTCTAATGTTACTTACAATCCTACCGCTGTCCAAGAAAATGATGAAGTTACGGTGACGGCTACGATTACCAGTTTCCAAAAAATCCTCGAAGCAAAAGTGGTTTATACTATCGACGGTGAAAGCTTGGCATTGGCAATGACTGAAGGTACCGACAACCTCTATAAAGCTGTTATCCCCGCCTATCCCGACGGAACGACGGTCAGTTTCTATGTCGAAGCCGATAATAATGAGGTTACGGCTGCTTCTCCTGTTATGGAATATACCGTGGGTGCAGTCGCTGTCGATTACAGCAAGCTCCGCCTCAACGAACTCAACGGACAAGACCATAAAAAGTTCATCGAGATTCACAACGCAGGTACTGAGCCTATCAACATGAATGGTGTTACTATTTTCAAAGACACTGAAAAACTTGTTTGGAAAGGTGAAAGTGCTGTAAAGATTGAAGCTGGAGCTTATCTTCTCCTCATAAGTGAAGATGTATTTGCTGATTATCCTGAAATAGATACCACGTTGTTTATGTTCCACAGTGGCCTTTCCTCTAAGAAAAACGTCCGTATTGAGCTTAAGACTCCTGCTGGTGAAACAATTGATGACTTCAATTTGACTAATATTGAATTGAATGGTGAAGCTTATGGTTATGCCAACAACCAAGCTCCTGATTCCTATAGCCGCAACAAAGATGGCAAGTGGTACTATGCCGATGCCACTCCGGGTGCAGCTAATACAGATGGTCAAAATATCGTTCTTGGCCTCGAAGGTGGCGATGTGCCTCCTACCCCTCCGACTCCCGAAGAGCCAGATTACACCAACCTCGTCCTCAACGAACTGAATGGCGATGCCAAGTTCATTGAAATCTACAACATGGGTAACCTTGAGCTTTCACTCGCAGGCATGTACATTATGAAGGACGACTATGTTGATGGTGCTAAATGGACCGCTGATGCTACTATGGTTATTCCTGCCCATGGCTATGTGTTACTCTATAGCAATAACGTCCTAGCTGATCATCCTGAACTGGGCCCTGAGTATTTCTTTGATGGTGGTCTGTCAGCAAAGAAGACCGTACGTATAACGCTCTTTATGCCCGATGGCACTGAAAGAGATGTGTTTACGAGAGGCTCCACGGGTGAATGGGGGCAGACTATTTCTGATGTTGCACCGAAATCCTACGCCCGTATTCCCGATGGTGGTGACTGGAAGTTAGCCGACCCAACCCCAGGCGAAGCCAACCCCGCCGAAGGCGAAGACATTCCGCAGGAATAAGTCTTATGATTTTAGTTGGTCTATCAACGATTCTCAATGGTTCGGCGAAGAGGTTTTCAATTGCCTTAGGTTTCAATTGCCTTAGGTATTTCAACTATATGCTGAAGAAGAACATGTATAGGGATTGGTAAAGTCGAAACATGGGAAAAAGGAGGAATGAATAAGCAGACAATATTATTAGAGAATTACAGATATGCGAAAAATAATAAAAGCTATTACAGCACTAGTTCTAGCAGGGGCAATAGTTTATTCTGCTGGATGTACGAAAGACTCAGGCAATGACGGTAGCGACGGGGAAAATGAAGGAGGTGGTACCCAGCAAGGTCTGTATGTGGGCATCATAGGTTTCAATGACGTGTTGAAAACGAAAAGTATTAGCTTGCTAAATAGTAGCACAGAAAGCAGTTTCACTAATTTTATCAACGGTCTGTCAATGGACGACAACACGGCACTTTACTATGCTGACAACACGGCTTTGGATTGGCTGCAAAGTACTACATTTCCATCAGACCTTATTAATGTTTCTCTATTGACATTTACTGATGGTCTTGACAATGCTTCCCTGATGTTGAATAGCAACTACAGCACTCAAAACGAGTTTCTTAATGCGATTAATAATCGTATTTTGAACGACAAGGTGCAGGGTAAAAGCATTAATGCCTATTCTATTGGACTAAAAGGCAACAATGTGACAAATGAAGAGGACTTTCGCCAAAAGCTAATGAAATTGGCAAGTAGCGATTCCAGTTTTTACCTTGCCGAAAACATGGATATAGTTATACAACGCTTTAGAGAGATTGCAAACCAACTATATAAAGAAACTAGCATTGTGAACACCAACGTAAAGATTCCAGGTGGCTATGACAATAGTACGACTATACGCCTCACTTTCGACAACGTAAATAATGCCAACAATTCCACACGTTATATCGAAGCCGTTTTTTCACGTGAGAATGGAAAAGGTAAGTTGAGCGATATCAAATATATAGGTTTGCGCTCAGAAAGTGGTAGCAATATCGTTTCATATAGTACGGAAGGAGCGAGCTATTGGTATACATTCTCTGATTTGAAAACAATAAGCGAACAGCCGATAGATAATTTGGAAAATATGAAACTATGGATATTCACATCATCGGGTTGGAGACCAGAAGACGAATTTACACCGTCAAGCTACACCAATACAAGTGTGACTCGAAAAAGTGCTGTCGCCGTTTTGGTACTCGATTGTACTACCTCTTTAGGTGCAGCTGATTTCAGGAAGATGCAGGATGCTGCAACAGAGTTCATTAGGACGTTAAATGCCAATAGTAGTGGAGGAAATGAAGGTGGTGGCAGTACGCCCTCATACTTCGTTTTTGTATCAGCTAATCCAAGCAGTGGTGGAATTGTGACGGGAGGTAATAATATGTATCAAGAAGGTGAGCAATGTTCGGTGACGGCTATTGCCAATTCGGGCTATAGGTTTTTGCGATGGACAGAAAATGGCCATAAGCTTTCCACCAGTTCCAATTACACTTTTTCCGTAACCAGTGACCGCAATTTGATAGCATGGTTTCAAGATAATAATGTATTATTAGACTATACCAATCTTGTCCTCAACGAACTGAATGGTAATGACAAGTTCATTGAAATCTTCAACGCTGGTAGTGAACCGATCAACATGGAAGGTGTCTATATTGAGAAAGATGGCATGCTAAATTGGGATGGTGACAACACCATAATCGTTGATCCAGGTGAATATCTAGTTCTTTGGAGCGAAGACGTCGCTATTGATCATCCCGAAGTCCCCGATTCGAGGATTTTCCACAGCGGTCTCTCCGCTAAGAAGAATGTCCGCATCCAGCTCTTCACCCCTGCTGGTGTTTCCATCGACGACTTCAACCTGACCAACATCGATGCCAACGACCCGGCTTACATCCCGGCTCCGGCTTCCTATAGCCGCAATGCTGATGGCAAATGGTACTATGCTTATGCTACACCAGGTGCAGTTAATGTTCAAGGCACGGTAGCCGTTCTAGGTCTTGAAGGACAATAACATTCCGAAAGGAAAACGTAGAGTTGGACTTTCGACAGACTCAAACCCCTTTGCTTTTACAGAATTAAGGGTGTCTGAGTTCGTCGAAAGCTCCGAATTTAAAATTTTAAATCTTTAAATATTAAATACCAAATCCCCAAAATGGCAAAAGAAGAAATGAAAATCGGCGAAGTGTCAAAGCCGAGATTTGAGTTCCGCTCCTTCGGGCAGTGTTTCTGCGAGGCCCACAAACGTATGGCCCGTCTGTCGATGCCCGTACCCGAGAAGGTTTGGGAACGCCTCAGCGACGAGATCTATATCATCTCCCGCAAAAATGACATCAACAACACCAAGATACGCGACGGCAAGATGGATATCAAGACCTTCGTGCAGAGCGTTGACGGCCTCGAGCAGTGGAATCCTCTGATGAAGGGCGAGTTCCCCATCAGCCGCGAGGTGCTCGAGAAGGAAGTGTTCCCCGCCTTCATGGTCGAAATGCCCAAGTTGACTAAGGATACCTATACCTATGACGAGTTTATCGCCATGGTGAAGGCCAACCCCGATCTGGCTGCCGTGCGTGTCCACAAGCGCCGCTTCGGCTATATGGTCAACGACACCATCTGCGAATTCGGCGAGGTGCTCATCAACGGCGCCAAGGTGGTGACCATCAACTCCGAGTCGACCGAGATCGAGGACATCAAGAAGACCATCAAGGAGTGCGGCCTCGAGGGTGTCGAAAACATCAACTATTTACAGGCGATCAAGCGCGTCATCGGCATGTCCGACAAGCCGCTTGCAAACGAATAAACGACTATGGCACAAGAGATTGAAAAAAAGTTTTTGGTAAAGGGTGACTTCAAGGCCGAGGCTTTCAAGGCCACGCGCATCACCCAAGGCTATCTCAGCAGCGTGCCCGAGCGCACCGTCCGCGTGCGTGTGAAGGGCGACAAGGGCTTCATCACCATCAAGGGCATCGGCAACGCCTCTGGCGCCGCCCGCTTTGAGTGGGAAAAGGAAATCCCCGTCGAGGAGGTGCAACAGCTCCTTGAAATCTGTGAACCTGGTGTCATCGACAAGACCCGCTATCTCGTCAAGAATACCGATGGCAAGCACACTTGGGAAGTCGACGAGTTCTATGGTGACAACGACGGCCTCATCGTGGCCGAAGTCGAGCTCACCGATGAGAACGAGCCCTTCGACAAGCCTGCCTGGCTCGGCGAAGAGGTCACTGGCGACCCCAAGTACTTCAACTCCATGTTGATGAAGAATCCTTATAAGAACTGGTAATAATACATGACGCTTGCCGTCATTGCGAGGAACGAAGCAATCCAGTGTTTAAGCTTTCTGTCTGGATTGCTTCGTCGTTCCTCCTCGCAATGACGCCGGCAGAAGACATTAACACTAAACACTAAACTATCATGGCATTCGACCCGCTAGACATGAACAACTACAAAGTGGAAAAACTGCCCAAGATGCAGAAATCCAACTTTGAGATTTGGATGGCACGCCTCGGCGGCCCCTTGGCCATCATCGCCTTCGTCGTCATTTATTGGTGCTGCCACATCGGCTTCATCGACAACCTGAACACCGAGATGCTGACCGAGAAGGCCTTGAAGCGTTGCAACGACATCGGCTTCGAGGAGTTCCTCCGCACCAACTACGCCATGCTCGCCATCTTCGTCGCGGGTCTCATCCTCTGGATGACGGAAGCCATTCCCAACTACCTGACTTCCTTGTTTATCATCCTCGGCATCGTGCTCTGTAACGTCACCACGCAAAAGGATGCCTTGGCTCAACTCGGTCACCCCGTGATGTGGCTGAACATCCTTTCCTTCGTGTTGGCAAGTATGCTGGTCAAGACGCAATTCGCCAAACGCTTGGCTTTGGCCTTCGTCATCAAGTTCGGCAAGAGCGCCAAAGGTGTGCTTTGGAGTTTCTTGATCATTAATTTGGTGTTGTCGGCCTTTATCTCGGCTACCACTGTGAAGGCTACCATTATGCTGCCCATTTTCATGACCGTTTGCGCCATCTACGGTGCGTCCAATGGCAACCGCAACAACTTTGGTCGTAACCTTGTTATTCAAAACCTCTTCCAGGTGAATATCGGTGCCAACGCGTTCTACACGGGTAGCGGCGCCCACCTGCTGGCCATCTCACTCATCGCAGGCTTCGTGGGCAGTTGCGACTTCGGCTATGCCGACTGGCTCATCTCATGCGGCCCAATGAGTTTGCTCATCTTGATTATTGGCCTTCTGTTGGGCATGTATGTCTTCTTCCCGATGAAGAAAGAAGAGCAAGTGCCACAAATCGAAGGCGGCTTGGAACGTTTGAAGGAAGAACTCAAGGCCATGGGCAAGATGAAAGCAGAGGAATACAAGGCCGTGGCAATCTTCGTGCTCGTACTGTTCTTATGGGTTACTAAGGGCACTTTCCACAACATCGATGAGACCATCGTCGCCCTGTTGGGTGCCGTCCTTGCCCTGTTGCCGGGCATCGGCGTGGTGAAATGGAACGATGTCGACATCCCTTGGCACCTGATGCTCTTCTCGGCTGGTGCTTATACCCTCGGCTCGGGTCTCAACGCCACCGACCTGCCCAACACCATGGTCAATGCCGCCTTTGACAGTCTTGGCATCACCGCCAACACGCCTTTCTGGGTGCTGTATGTCATCCTCACCTTCTTGATGATGTATTCGGGCTTGGTCTTCCAAAGCAAGACCATTCGCACCATGGTCTTCGTGCCCATCGCCTTGGGTGTGGAGGCGCGTTTCGGCTTCCCCGTCATGAGCCTCAGCCTGCCCGTGGCCATGCTTATCGAGCACTGCTATGTGTTGCCCTTCAACAGCA
>JAEEGH010026810.1_pt1 | contig 11453 bp, 9 predicted proteins | sample 9134181 | NCBI WGS metagenome assembly JAEEGH01 (sample SAMN16246544, study PRJNA631951) | gut metagenome | biome: gut microbiome; feature: rumen; material: DP-attached | host: Bos | place: Iran: Karaj | collected 2018-10 | reverse complement strand
TCGATAATTAAGATTTCTCTAAGTTCTCTATTTTGGCTGCAAAGTTAGTAAATATCTGATAAACAACCAAATAGAAATCAGAAAAATATTTTGTGAAATCTTAAAAAACCTTACTTTAACAGACTCATAATCTGGAGGTCCCAGGTTCAAGCCCTGGCTGGTCCACACGAAGTCTCAGAGTGATTCTGAGGCTTTTTTTGTGCCTAAACCCTATATTTATAGGGGTTCCCGAAGATTGAAAGAAAGGAAGCTATCAAAGAATCCGTTTTCCTGTAGATTCTTAGAAACCTGAAAAATCAGCGTATTTTTTAACAAAAGTCACCATTTGTTGATGCATTGTTGATAAATGTTGATACATGGTTGACCAAAAAAACAAAACTGTTATGCTGACAATTAAGGCAGAAGTTCCTACAGGAAGAGTACGTAATGATGGAACGTACAATGTGAAAATCAGGTTTACTAAAGGTCGAACCGTGAAGCGAATATCAACGGACTTATTCGCCACGAAAGAAGATCTTACAGCTGACTCAAAGTTGAAAGAGGAATCTATCATCAAACAGGAGGCTGATCGTCTTGTACTACATTACAGGATGCTATATACCTCCATGCATCTTGATTCTGAGAATTATGATGTGAATGAAATTGTTAGTCGCTTACTCTATAAAGACGAAGCAAAAAAGCCCATTGACTTTATTGCGTTTAGTAAGAAGTGGATTAGTGAGACCACCATAAAAGGTAAACTTTTCATCGAGAAAGTACTGCTGGGCAAATGCACGGGTATCAGCTTTGTTGACAGCACGCCGCATAGGGTCTGCAAGAATCTGCATATCCATATTCACAGGACGTTCAAGGGCATACCCAAAGGGGAAAGTGCTCGATGGGGTGGTTCTTCGGCTTCAAGTTGCACATCATCTGCAATGAGAAGGGAGAAGTGCTCAACTTCATGATTACTCCTGGCGACGTCGATGACCGCAAGCCGCTTGAGTACAAGGCCTTCGTGGAATTCCTGTATGGCAAGCTTGTTGGGGACAAAGGATATATTGGCAAGGAACTCTTCCAACGCCTCTTCGTTGACGGCATCCAGCTGATAACAAAACTCAAAAGCAACATGAAAGGGGCACTGATGGGCATGTCGGACAGACTGCTGACTAGAAAGAGGGCTATCATAGAGACCGTCAATGACGAACTGAAGAACATCGCACAAGTCGAGCATTCTAAACACAGATCGTTTGACAATTTTATGGTTAACCTGCTTGGTGCCTTGGCTGCATACTGCTTTTTCCCAAGAAACCGTGCATCTCATGTAAAAGGGCCTGGGATAACCAATTAGCATTATTCGAAATTCGTCGACCTCACGTTAACTTATGATTATCCTTTTACACGCTCTCTTTTTCTATTTCTTCTTTTTACGGGGCTTGCGCATGGCCCAACCTTCATCAAGTATATTGCGCCAGTTCTCTTTCTTCTGACGCTTGGACGAACCCTTTGATTTCTCGATGGAATCGGGCTTTTCATCAGCATCGTTACAACGAACAGTACGACCTTTATGGCGAATACCCGTCAGCTGAATCATCACTTTCTTGGCATCCTTTTCAGGCACTTCAAAGTAAGAGATCGTATCGAGCAAATCAATATGTCCCACTTCCTGGCGACCTCCCACGAAACGGTTCAACGTCTGCATCAACTCACCAGGATAGAAGCCATCGCGCTTGCCAAGATTGATAAAGAGACGTTTGTAGCCTTTCTGGGCCTTATTTTGCAGCTTCTGCTTATCAGTTTGAACGGATTTTCCGGACTTTCCTGCTTTTTCAGGCTTGACAGGCTCTAACTCTGGCGCCTCTGCATAATAAGCTAAGAACTTACCAAACTCCAATGAGACAATCTTTTTTATCAGCTCATCCTTGTCGATATACTCGAAATAGCGGTTGATATCCTGCATAAAGGGCGCGATTTCTTCATCGTCGACATCCGTCTTTACTATCTGATCCATCACCTTGTAGAGTTGCTTCTTACAGATTTCCTCAGCAGAAGGAATCTGAGCCTCAACAAACTGTTTGCCTATCTCTTTTTCGATATTGCGGATCTTAAACTTCTCGCGACTGTGGACAATCGAGATCGAAGTGCCCTTCTTGCCAGCACGTCCTGTACGTCCAGAGCGATGGGTATAGTTCTCGATGTCATCTGGCAATCCGAAGTTAATCACATGCGTCAAATCATCTACATCGAGGCCACGCGCTGCCACATCCGTTGCCACGAGCAACTGCGTGAGATGCTGGCGAAACTTCTGCATCGTCAAATCGCGCTGTGGCTGCGAGAGGTCGCCATGCAACGACTCCGCATTATAGCCGTCCTTGATGAGCTTATCCGCAATCTCCTGTGTCTCAATCTTCGTTCGACAGAAGATGATGGCGAAGATACGGGGGTAATAGTCGACGATACGTTTCAGGGCGAGGTATTTGTCCTTTGCATTCACCATATAATAGATATGGTTCACGTTCTCTGCGCCCTCATTACGACTGCCTACGACAATCTCCTGATAGTCATGCAAGTATTTCTTGGCGACACGCTCCACCTCACGACTCATTGTCGCAGAGAACATCAGCGTGCTATGGTTCGCATCTATAGACTCGAAGATCTCGCTGATATTCTCCGAAAAGCCCATGTTCAGCATCTCGTCAGCCTCATCGAGCACGATGTTCTGAATGCCGCTCAGGTCTGCTACCCCACGGTTCTTCAAATCAACGAGACGACCTGGCGTCGCCACGATAATCTGCACGCCTTTCTTCAGCGCTCGCATCTGAGGCTCTATCGAGGCACCGCCATAGACAGCCTCCACATGTACCCCATCCATATATTTGGCAAAGTCGCGGATATCATCCGTGATCTGCAGGCACAACTCTCGCGTAGGACTCAGCACCAAAGCCTGAGGGCTGCGTCGTGAGGTGTCAATCCTCATCAGCAGGGGAATGCCAAAGGCAGCCGTCTTACCCGTACCCGTCTGGGCAAGGGCAATCACATCGTTTTTGTTCTCTAAGAGATAAGGAATCACTGCCTCTTGCACAGGCATCGGCTGCACAAACCCCAACTCTTCAATGGCCTTGCGGATCTCTCCGCTGACGCCTAATTCTTCAAATGTCTTCATCTTGGGTGCAAAGATACGAAGAAAAATAAAAATTAAAGATTAAAAATTAAAAATTATGATTACCTTTGTCGGCAAGTATGAAGATATGTGTATTTTGTTCTGCGAATCAGCAGATTGACCCTGAGTTCTTTACGATGACGGAAGAGCTTGGAAAATGGGCTGCAGAGAATGGTCATACCATAGTGTATGGCGGAGTGAATCAAGGCTTGATGGAATGTGTCGCCAAAGCCACAAAGGAAGCGGGAGGCCATACTATTGGCATTGTGCCAATGATTGTAGAGACATCTGGCCGTATCAGCGACTATGTCGATGTGGATATTCCCTGCGATAACCTCAGCGACAGAAAACAACTGATGATGGACCAGAGCGATGTGTTTATTGCCCTTCCTGGTGGCATCGGTACTATCGACGAGATCTTTACCGTTGCCTCCTCAGCCACCATTGGCTATCACCAGAAGAAGGTGATCCTTTATAATATGAAAGGATTCTGGGACTCGCTCATCGCCCTGCTTAACAATCTTCAGAGCAAAGGCATGATTCGTGGCGATTGGCAGCAATACATAAAAAAGGCCGATTCCATCGAAGAAATCAGCCGGATAATAAATGCATAGGTCCTCCTAAGATCTCATAGGATTGCCTGATAAGCTTTCATCTCCTGTGCCATCAGCTGACCAAAAGCTTTGTCCACGCTATTGTCAATGCTCTTGCATACATTGGCAGAGTATTTCTGGGCACAGGCTATCAACTTGTCCCATAGCTCCTCTTCAAATCCATTTACGATCATCTCTCTCGTTATACCGTACTTTATCAGACCATAGACGAAGCCTGCGTTGAAGTTATCGCCAGCACCGATGGTACTCAGCGTCTCCATCTTCTCCACTTCATACTGCTTCTTAATATCGCCCACAGCCCGCAACTCCACAGGATCACCGCCCTGCGTCAGGATAAAGTTCTTGGTATAGAAGGCTATCTGAGAACGGTAAATGGCATCAGCATCCGTTTTCCTATATAAGATGTCAAAGTCTTCCGACGAGCCACGCACAATGTCAGCATATTCTAAGTTCTCCAAAATATTGGGAGTCAGTTTCATCACCTCATGCTTGTGCGAAGCACGGAAGTTGACATCATAATAGATAATAGCTCCGTTGTTTCTGGCATGATCAAGGAAGGCCGCCATCTGTGGACGGATAACGGGATTGACCGCATAGTAAGAACCAAACATTACAATATCATCAGGTTGGATGTCAGGATAGACAAAATCTAACTGATCATGCGGGTGATCCTTATAGAAGATGTACTCCGCATCGTTTTTCTCATTGAGAAATGCTAAAGACACAGGTGATTTCGATTCGGGATAGACCGCAATATTATCAGCATTCACCCCATTCTCACGCGAGAAAGCGATGATGCGCTGGCCCACACGGTCGTTACCTGTCTCACTGATAAACGAAGCGGGCACGCCAGAACGACCTAATGAGATGACGCCATTGAATACCGACCCGCCAGGCACTGCACCGATTGGCTGGTCATTCTTAAAGATGATATCGAGAACAGTCTCGCCAATTCCTATTACTTTTCGCATTTTCTATATAATTGATGGTGCAAAGGTAAGAAATAATTCATAATTCTTTGCAAGCAAAGCGAATAAATTCGATTACATAGTTCATAGTTCATAGTTTTTTTGTAATTTTGCGCACAAAATGACGAAATACAACACTTATACCCTCGAAAATGGCCTGCGAATCATCCATCTGCCATCGGCTTCGCGAGTAGTTTACTGTGGCTATCAAGTAGCAGCAGGAACCCGTGACGAACGATCGGGCGAAGAAGGTATGGCCCATTTTTGCGAGCACATGACCTTCAAGGGAACGAAGAAGCGCAATGCCCTTCAGATCATCAATGCCTTAGAGGGCCTGGGCGGTGAACTCAATGCCTTCACCAACAAAGAAGACACCACCTTCTATGCTGCCATCTCGAAGGAACATTTCGTTCAAGCCGTCAACGTGCTGACGGATATCGTTTTCCATAGCCAGTATCCGCAGCAGGAAATCGACAAGGAAGTGGAGGTCATCTGCGATGAAATCGAGAGTTATAATGATTCGCCAGCAGAACTTATTTACGACGAATTCGAGAACATCCTCTTTGAGGGTCACCCCTTAGGGCATAACATTCTGGGCAATGCAGAGCAACTACGCACCTATACGACCGAGGATGCCATGCGCTTTGTGCGTCGTTATTATCGTCCTGACAATACCATCTTCTTTGCCTATGGCGATATTGATTTCAAACGGCTCGTGAAAAGTTTAGTATCTAAAACTGAGAACGGAGAATTGAGAACTGAGAGGTATGATTACCCTGCAGCCAATTCTTTTTGCTCTGAGAGTAATCATACCTCTCAGTTCTCACCTCTCAATTCTCAATTCATAGAGCGTTCCCTCGGCACCCACCAAGCCCACGTCATGCTGGGCACGAGGGCCTACGATATCCACCATCCACTTCGCATTCCCCTCTACCTTCTTAATAATATATTAGGAGGGCCAGGCATGAATGCCCGTCTGAACCTTTCCCTCAGAGAACGAAACGGGCTGGTATATACCGTCGAGAGCACGATGGTGAGCTATAGCGACACAGGTATCTGGAGTGTCTACTTCGGCTGCGATCCTCACGATGTGAAGAAATGCCTGCGCCTGATACGCTGCGAACTCGACAAGGTGATGCAGAAACCGCTCAGTGCCACACAGCTACGCAATGCCAAGCGTCAGCTGAAAGGTCAGATTGCCATTGCCTGCGACAACCACGAACAGTTTGCCCTCGACTTTGGAAAAAGTTTCCTTCACTATGGCTGGGAAAAAGACATCACCCACCTTTACGAGAGCATTGACAAAGTCACAGCCGAAGACATACAAAAAGTGGCGAACGAACTGTTCGCCACAGAGAAACTGACCACACTGATTTTCCAGTGATTATTTCTTCAATTCATTAGGTACGATGGGCATTGCACCATTCTGTGTGCAGACAAAGGCACTGACGGCAACAGCAGTCTTGTGAGCCACCTGTACAGGTTTCCCGTTCAGGATGCAGGCACAGAAACTACCAGTGAAAGAGTCGCCGGCACCTACTGTATCGGCCACTTCCACCTTCGGTGTATCCTGGAACGAAGTCAGGCCGTCGTCAGTAAAGACATACGAACCGTTAGTGCCACAGGTCAGCACCAGCATCTTCAGACCATAATCCTGAACCATCTTCTCACAAGTCTGGCGCATGTCTAAGCCATCATAGCCAAACATACGATTCACCACCACCAGTTCCTCATCATTAATCTTCAGAATGTTGCAGAGTTTGAAAGAATCCTCAAGGATTTCCTTCGAATAGAACTGCTGGCGCAAGTTGATGTCACAGATCTTCAGACAATCGACAGGCGTATCAGCCAGAAACTTCCGAATGTTCTCACGAGAAACACCATTGCGCTGAGCCAGCGATCCAAAACAGACAGCACGGGCATTCTTGGCAATTTCAGCCATTTCATCGGTATAAGGGATATTGTCCCAAGCCACACCTTCCTTGATTTCATACGTAGGGATTCCACCCTCGGCCAGTGTCACCTGCACCGTGCCTGTAGGATAAGGCACCCGAGGCATCAGGTAGTTCAGATTGTGCTCTTTCAGCGCCTCGATGGTTTCTTCTGCCAGATCATCCTCACCTAAGGCACTGATGGCAATGGTATCCAAGCCAAACTGGCCTGCGTGATAAGCAAAGTTTGCAGGGGCTCCGCCCAGTTTCTTTCCTTCGGGAAGTACATCCCATAAAGCCTCTCCGAGGCCGACGATGTAACGTTTCTTTTCCATATTCTTTCTTGTTTTGTTTCGAAGTCCTACTTCACCTTATTAATATAAGTAAACAGATAAACCACACCGATGGCCATGATGATAACGGCTCCTGCCTGTCCCATCGCGTCGCTCATAAAGCCCATCAGCAAGGGGAAGATGGTGCCGCCAAAGAGACCCATGATCATCAGACCGCTCACCTCGTTCTGTTTCTGCGGCATAGCCGTCAGAGCCTGGGCAAAACAGATAGAGAAGATATTTGAGTTGCCGTAGCCTACGAGAGCGATGGCCGCATAGAGCATCCATTTCTCTGTGCCAATGAAGAGGCCGCACATCGAGAGAGCCATCATCACGACGCTGATGATAAAGAAGGTGCGGTTGTTCATCACACGAAGGAAGAACGAGCCTGTCAGACAACCGATAGTACGGAAGATGAAGTAGAGACTCGTGGCAAAGGCTGCGTCATTAAGCGTCATGCCCAGACGCTCCATCAGGATCTTCGGAGCCGTGGTGTTCGTACCCACATCAATGCCTACATGGCACATGATGCCCAAGAATGACAGCAGGACGATGGGTGTTCCCAAGAGTTTCAGACACTCTGCGAAAGTAGATGGTCTGCCCTGAATCTTCTCCTCCTCAATAGGTGTGACAGACAATAGGGCAGCAGCGAGAATACCTACCACGAAATAGATGGCAAAGAGCACACGCCAGTCATAGCCGAAAGTGGGAATCACCTGCGTAGCACCCCACATGGCAAGATATGGTGCCAAGAATGAGGCGATGGCCTTGATAAACTGTCCGAATGTGAGTGTAGAGGCAAGGTTACCATCTCCCATCACGGTGGATACCAACGGGTTGAGCGAGGTCTGCATCAGGGCGTTGCCAATGCCTAACAACGAGAATGCACAGAGCATAATGCCAAAATTCTCACCGAAAAGTGGCAGCAGCAGCGAGACGATAGTCACCACCAACGAGAGAAGAACGGTGTTCTTACGTCCAATCTTGTTCATCAGCATACCTGTCGGCACACTGAAAATCAGGAACCAGAAGAACACGAGCGACGGGAAGATGTTGGCTGTTGAATCATTCAGCGCAAGGTCTTCCTTCACATAGTTGGATGCAATGCCCACCAGGTCAACAAAACCCATGGCGAAGAAGCAGAACATCACGGGGATGAGGGCAAGTTTTGTCTGTTTCATATTGTTATTTGTTTACAGTTTACTGTTTACAGTTTACAGCTGATTACATCCTTTGTCAGAACGGCTTTCCAGCATATCATCTGTAAACCGTCAACTGTAAACTGTAAACTATTAATAATTAATCTCATAAATCGTGGCTTTTCCGCCCTTTACCTTTATTATATTATAGGGCTCAGAGGGGAAGACGAGGTTGGTCATCGCCATCTTACCATCTGTATCGAAGACTTCGATAGAACAGCGGTCGATGAAGAGGCGCAGTTGCTTGATCTGCCCATAGGTAGGAGCCTCCGTCACACAAGGGAAGGCATCACTGAAGCTCACATCACCGCTCTTCATGCGATCCATGCTGAAAGTCTGCTTCTGACCGTCATAAGCCATCACAACCTGCTCGCCTTTCGCATTCGACAGCACGATTTCGGCCTGATTCTTCACATCAACAATGATTTCGCAGGCTTCTGTGGGTTTCTTGATCTTAGCACCACGCACGGCCAACATCTCCTTTGACGGCACCACACTCACGTAAGTCTCCTCGCCACAGGTGAACAGACCCAAGTCACGAGGAATGGAGTTACCCGAGCGATACTGCTTGGTAGGCACCTGATTGGCATACTGCCAGTTCGACATCCATGCCAGCACCACATGACGGTTCTCTGGGGCATTATAGAAAGAGACCGTAGCATAGTGGTCCTTACCGTAATCAAGCCACTTCGTCACCTTCGGCATCGACTCACAAGTGAACTTCTTGCCATCAAAGTCGCCCACAAAATACTGGGTAGCACTTCCACCAAAAGGACCACCAGGATTGATGTTACAGATCAGCACCCACTTGTTGTCTATCTTAAACAGGTCTGGGCATTCCCATACACCACCGTGATTGCCGTACTCCTTGCCAAAAGAACTCTCATACTTCCATGCTTTCAAATCCTTCGAAGAATAGATGCGCATCTCCTGACCGGCTGCCAGGATAAGGTTCCAAGCACGGATATCCTCGTTCCAGAATGGTCTTGGATCGCGGAAATCAGGCACGTCACTTGTTGTCAGCACCGGGTTGCCACTATATTTCTGAAACGTACGTCCTCCGTCTTTCGAGACAGCCATCGACTGCATCTGATGATGGCCCGCCGAAGTATAAAGGGCAACGATCTCGTCACCATTCGTTACACACGAACCGCTGAAGATACTACCCAGCCAGTCGGGCTCCAGAGCCATCGGCTGATGCTCCCAATGAATCAGGTCGCGCGATGTAGAGTGGCCCCAGTGCATATTCTCCCACTGCGAACCGTAGGGGTTATACTGATAATAGAGGTGCCACACACCATCCTTATAGAACATGCCGTTAGGATCGTTCATCCATCCGTAGAGAGGCGTATGATGATAGGCAGGACGGAAACGCTCACGGTTGGTGGTGTCGAAGGTGTTGGAGAACTTTATATCCTTCCAGCAGACGAACTCGCCCACAGCACCCTTCTGACGTCTGTCTCCACGAAATTCGATATCGAACAGACAGGCACCCTTCAACTCGTAAGGCACATAATAGTCCACTCGGTCAATGGCCAACTTCACATTCAATCGCTGCACCATGTCGTTTTGGTTGTTCAGTACTGCAATCGAAGCTATATCCTCCGATTCCTGCACGGGCAGGAGCACATACTTCTTACCTTGTTCCATCTTCAGCATGGCATGACTGTCGCCCAGCACCATCGGTGTCACCTGAGCCTTAGCCGTTGCCGTCATCAGCATCGCTGCCAACAATAAAAATACCGTTCTTTTCATCTTGTTATTCATTTGATTATTTTTGAATTTGCTGCAAAGTTACAGCAAATGAGGCTCTCACACTATAATTAATGTTTCATTTACTATGAAAAATCGTTCATTGCAACATTTTTCTGAGCAATGAACGATTTTTCTTTCAATGCCGAAACTGCTTATTGTTGACTGACTTTCACATCACTAACAGTAATGGAGCCTCCATAATTGTTGATGCTCCAGCAGTTTTTCTGTATGCCATAGATGCGCTGGGTGTAGGCACACTGATCGTTGATGTAAGTGACGACAACCGAGTTGTCGGTGTAGATGTCGATGTGGTAGGTGTTGTCGGCGGGACGGTTGAACCAGTAGCCGTCGATGCCCTCAATGAAGCCCTTGCCATAGACTTTTTCTTCTCTGCCCTCATTATCTTTCTGCAGGCGATAGCCCTCCTGCTCGAAGTTGATCTTGCGACTGTTCTCGTTTTCGGGATTGACGACCAAAGTGTAATAGTATTCTGGATCGGTGCTGCGTACGAACGAGATGCCGAACTTGTCCCAATTATTGGAGGTCTTCACGGTGAATGAGATATGATTGCAGGTGCCCAGACGGCTGTAGAGCACGTAAGCATCGTCGCCACTGAGCGTACCGCCATTATAGCCATTGCTGGCCACCACGCTGGCATCGGCTGTCTTGCTGTACTTGGCTGCCATCGCAGGCACAGCACCAAGCGTCAGCGTACCGTCGGCATGCTGGATAATCTTATGGCAGACCAGTGCGCCCGACCAGTTGGGCTCGCCACCGGCACCCACGGCGATATTCTTGTCGTGGATGGTAGCACCTGTACGGTAAGGACACCAGCCCCAGATGTAACGGTCGGTACCGTTGGAGGCCGTCTTGCCTGCATAGAAGGCACGGCTGTCGAGCACGCCCTCATGACCATCCTTCGGCCAGTTGGCGCCCGGATCGTTGAAACAGGCCTTCAGACCTTCGAAGGTAGTGGCCATCATATACTTCACTTTACGGCTCCAAGAGGCGCGATAGCCCTCACTGTAGACGAGATACCAGTAGTCACCCATCTTGAAGATGTCGGGACATTCGCACATACGATCCCAGATCATCGGGAACTGGCCCACATGCTCCCATGTCTTCAGGTCGGCCGACTTGAACTCAGCAAACTTCAGTTTAGAGGCGATGACCATGTGCCAGAGGCCGTCGTCGGCCACGAACACTTGCGGGTCGCGGAAATCGCTGGCGGCATAGCCGTAGTCCTCGCCCTTCAGCATCCAGACGCGGTCCTTGGTCCATGTCTTGAAGTCGGGCGATGTGGCGCGCATCACCACCTCGGTCGAGGTGTGGCCTGTGTAATAGATATAGTAGAGACCATCCTTTTCGTTGTAGACAGCACAGCCTGTACCCAATGCGGCGTCGGCCTCAAACTGAGAGGTGCCCGTGGGCAACACCTCGCCCAGCGACTCGTAACTGGCACCATCCTTGGTGGCAACAGCCCAGAAGGGGTGGAAAGTATAGGTGGCATTGTTT
>JAEEGH010026808.1_pt1 | contig 11454 bp, 10 predicted proteins | sample 9134181 | NCBI WGS metagenome assembly JAEEGH01 (sample SAMN16246544, study PRJNA631951) | gut metagenome | biome: gut microbiome; feature: rumen; material: DP-attached | host: Bos | place: Iran: Karaj | collected 2018-10 | reverse complement strand
GCACGTCCCGGTGTCATCATCGGAAAGGGCGGCCAGGAAGTTGACAAGCTCAAGGAATAACTCAAGAAGGTCACCAAGAAGGATGTTCAGATCAACATCTTTGAGGTGAAGCGCCCTGAGGTGGATGCCACCATCGTAGCTGACAGCATTGCTCGTCAGATCGAAGGCCGCGTGAGCTATCGCCGCGCCATCAAGATGGCCATCGCCACCGCAATGCGCGTTGGTGCAGAAGGTATCAAGGTACAGATCAGCGGCCGTGTAGGCGGCGCTGAAATCGCCCGCTCCGAGATGTTCAAGGAAGGCCGCACTCCGCTGCACACCTTCCGCGCAGACATTGACTACGCACTTGCAGTTGCACACACCCAGATGGGTACCATGGGTATCAAGGTCTGGATCTGCAACGGTGAGAAGTACGGCAAGCAGGACCTCAGCCCTAACGCCGGTTACGCAGCAAACGCTGCAGCACCCGGTGCAGGTCGCAGGGATGACCGTCGCGGTGGAGACCGCGGTGGCCGCCGTGGTGGCCGCAGGGGCGAAGGCCGTGGCGAACGTCGCTAAGACTGTCCCCAAAAGGGGAAACGCAGACGAGGGTGACCAGTTCGGCCACCCTCGTTTTTTTACAGATTATTGCTAACTTTATAGCATGAAAAGATTTATTGCGGTATTGGCGGTGCTTTCAATGTTTTGCTTTGAAAGCCGCGCACAGTTTGCTTCGCTGGGAAGCGAGATGGGGTCTATCAATTGGAGCACCCTCACTTCTCAGAATTACAGAGTTATATATCCAGAGGGACTTGACTCGCTGGGCATGAGGTATTCAACCCTTCTGGAGCAGTACAGGCCTCTTGTGGGGAACTCGCTTGGGTTATACCCCAACCAGTTCTATAGGAAGCCCATGCCTGTAATCCTGCATGCAGACGCCGCTATTTCCAACGGAGCCGTGGTTTGGGCGCCGCGCCGTATGGATATATACACTTTCCCTGATGCGTATGGCTCTCTTCCACCGGTGCCGTGGGAAAAGATACTGTCTATCCACGAGAATCGTCACGTTGCCCAGAATCAGTTTACCAAGGCTGGTTTCAAGAAGTACCTGTACTGGCCTTTCGGAGAGATTGGTCTTACCCTGGCCGGCACCTTGTATGAGAATGCCGCGCTGTTCGAAGGTGACGCCGTGGTTGCAGAGACCGCGCTCACAAACTCCGGCCGCGGCCGTACGGCTGATTTCCTTTCATATATAAGGATGTCCTTCGCAGAAGGGGACATGCGTGACTGGTACCGCTGGCGCTACGGTTCTCAGAGATGGTATACGCCTGATTATTATAAGATTGGCTATATGACCGTGGCGGGCATGAGGTATAACTACGATGCCACCATGTTCATGAGCGACTACCTGTGGAACCTGGGTTCTCCCTTTGCCTTCAACGCCGTCCAGAAAAGCATGAAGAAGTATTCCGGCAAGCGGATCAAGGGCACTTGGAACGACATCGCCGCAACCTTCAAGGACATCTGGGCTCAGGACGATTCCCTCCGGGCCCCCTTCCAGGAGATTGTTCCTCTTGTTCCCGGAACCAAATATTTTACAAGTTACCGGGGCGCCGTCCAGACAAAGGACGGCCGCGTTTTCGCACTGCGTGCCGCAATGGACAAGCCCCAGGAACTTGTAGAGCTGCTCCCGGACGGAACCGTTAAGACCATCCGTCCCATGAGTGCGGACAGCAAGCTGGTCTATTCCCCTTACACAAACTGCATTTACTGGTCGGAATCAGTCCCTGACCGCCGCTGGGACATGGTTCAGACATCACGCATCAGATATGTGGAGGCGGGCGGAAAAGAAGTATTCAACCTTACGAAACAGTGGCGTTATGTTAACCCCGCAGTCTCTGATGACGGTACTATGATGGCGGCAGCAGAGTATCCTGATATGGGTGGGAGTAGGATAGTTCTCGTCAACATAATAAACGGAGAAGAAATCAAGACCATAAATGCACCTGCTGGTGTTCAGGTTACGGAACTTGCCTTTATGAACAATGAACAGGTGGTCTTTACCGGCATATCTGACTGCGGTATGGGACTGTATGTTACGGATTTCTCCACACTAGGCACGTATGAAGAGCCGGTTCCGGTGAAGATAAAGAATCTCATTTCCAAGGACGGAATCCTGTACTTTACCTGCGACCGCACCGGTACTAACGAGATTTATTCTTACGTTCCTGGAACCCTTACGCAACTCACTAATACGCATCACGGAGTATCATCCCCATTCTTCAATGGCGATAAGTTATGCTTCAGCGCACTTACTCCGGACGGGAGTCTCCTTGCAACGTCAGATGAAGTTCTTTCCCGGAAGGTCCTGTTTTCAGACTATGCTTCCTATCCCATCGCAGACATTTTGTCGGCCCAGGAGCAGGAGTTTGCAGTCATGCCCGCGACGGGTATCGAACCTGTGAAATCCAAGTATTCCAAGACGGAACACATGTTCCATATCCACTCCTGGCTGCCGATTTACTATAATTTGAAAGGAGATTATGCGTCGGAGAGCGAATTCTCTTTTCAGACTTTCTCTCTTGGAGCCACGGCTTTCTTCCAAAACCTTGAAGGAAATGCCTCCGGATTGCTTGGCGTTTCCGTTCACGAGGATCCGTTTGATGATCAGAAAATGGCAGCCGGCCTGCATGCAAGGTTAAAGTATACCGGAGCATATCCGGTGCTTGATTTCTCCCTTGACCTGGGAGACCGCCAGAAAGCGAGGCTTTCACAGGCATTTGCTCCCGAGCGGGATTCCACCTTCCTAAAAATTGTTCCTGACGGAAAAATGTTCATTGGCGGAGCCCTTGGCATATCCGTCCCGCTGAATCTTTCTTCCGGAGGTCGTGAAACAACCATAGAACCGCGTCTTACCGCCAATTTCAGCAATGATTACTTTGGACAGGGAATCAATTTCTACAAGGTAAGCACAGGCAATAAACTGGTTTCCTGGGGTGCTGGAAGAGAATGGAAATTCAATATGAATTTTACCATAGTAGCCAGCCTAACTGCCGATACAAGGCTTTCCATGGGGCCTTCGCAGGTTGTTCCCCGCCATGGCGCGGGCGGTGAGATCCGCTATGTGAAGTCTCCTTTCGACCATGGGATAGGATCCGGCATATACATGAATGCATATACTTATCTTCCGGGATTCACATCCGTACAGGGCCTGAGACTTGCCGTGGCTTTCCAAAGCAAGAAGCAGGTGTTCCATAACACATACGCGTCCGGTTTCTTTTCGGATTATACTGTTCCGTATGACTCCTGGGGCCTTGGTTTTGAAAACATGACGCCAAGGGGTTTCGAGAAAACAGATGTCGGGACCGCAATGCAGATTCTTTCTCCTCTTTCTGTCATGTTCAGTCTGGATTACGTTATACCCATGCTGAATATAGACCGCGCTTTCTCACCATACATATACTTGAGCAATCTTGAGTTACGGCCCTTTGCCGACTTTTCCCTGTTGACTCCATATAGAAAGACGGAGTTCCTTTACAGTGCCGGATCAGATATCATATTCAGGTTCGAGAAACTCTTCATGTTCTCCAGCACCATGAAACCCGGCATCCGCATTGCATACAATGGAGGTTCCGGTCTGTTCAGTTCAATAGACATGAAATCGCCCGTTTATGTCGGCCTTGTAATAAACACCGATTTGTAAAAAACGTTATCTTTGCACATTAAAACAATCAATATGAAAAAGACTATCCTTCTTGCAGCGGTTGCAATCGCTGCGGTATCCTGCGGAACCAGCGAAATCACCAAGGTGAGCGGTTCCTTCCCGGCCGGTTCCCCCGAAACCCAGGTCCAGATTGTGGCCGGAGAGCTTGACAAGACCATCGACCTTGTTGATGGAAGATTCTCCATCGACGTTCCCACGGACGTTGCCGCTGTGGCATATGCCGTGGCCGACGGCCGCCAGGTCCAGTTCGTTGCCGACGGTTCCAAGATAGACATCAACTTCGAGGACGGCGTGGCTACATCGTCCTCCAAGAAGGGCGTGCACTCCCGCCTGGTGGCATATCAGGAATGGAACGACAAGTTCATGACCGATTTCCGCGCCAAGATGGCCGCAGAGGGCCTTTCCGACGAGGAAAAGGAAGAAATCTACGACAAAGCAGAAGAGGAATACAACAACTACCTCATCAAGACCATCAAGGCCAATCCGGACAACATCCTTGGCCTCATGTCCATAGTTAACATCGACCTTGAGGACGATGAGAAGATGCTTGAGCTCATCGACGGCCTGGCGGACAACATCCGCGAGAATCCCCGCGTGGTAACCCTCAGGAACGCCCTGGACGCATCCTCAAAGACCGCAGAGGGCATGATGTTCACTGACTTCGAGGTGGACGGAGTTAAGTTCTCCGACTTCATCGGCAAAGGAAAATACGTGCTGGTAGACTTCTGGGCCTCCTGGTGCGGTCCCTGCCGCAGGGAAATGCCCAACCTCCGCGCCGTGTACGAAAAGTACCACGGAGACAAGTTCGACATGCTCAGTGTAGCAGTCTGGGACAAGCTTGAAGACACCATTAAGGCCGCCCAGGAAGAGAACATCGTTTGGAATCAGATCATGAATGCCCAGCGTGTCCCCACTGAACTCTACGGCATCACCGGCATCCCCCACATCATCCTCTTCGGCCCCGACGGCACCATCCTCAAGCGCAACCTTCGCGGCGACGCCATCGGTGAAGCCATTGCCGAGGCCCTGGCCGAATAATGAACGAAAAGAAATTCAACAAATGGTTCAGCGCGTTCATCCTGATTGGGATGACCGTGGTGACGTGTATTGTTACAGGCATCAAGCTGTCCAATGCCGGAAGCGGGGAGCACATGTGGCTTCTTCTCACGGCGTTTGGGTCGCTTATGGGAGTGCTGGCAACGGTATGCTCCGCAAACGGATGGATTATCACTTTCCTGTTCGGCTTCCTGGATGTAGCCATCTACGGCTTGTCCTGCTGGATAAACTGGCGGGATGGCGGCTCAGGCCTTGGAAACGCCCTTTTGCACTTTGCCTACTTTGTTCCCATGCAGTTTGTGGGATTCATCCAATGGAAGAAACGCGGTGCCAAGGCAACCACACAGGTTAAGGCAAGAAGGCTTTCTCCAGGCATGCGCTGGGGCTGGTTTGGCATAACCGTGGCGGCAAGCGTTATCCTATATATAATAATACTGCGCTTCGACCGCTCCGCTGCAGAAGGCTTCCTAAGGGTAGCAGTTATCCTGGACGTGATTCCGCTTGTCTGCAACATCATAGGGCAGCTTCTCATGTCCACGGCCTACATGGAGCAATGGATATTCTGGATAGCCGTGAATATCTTCTCCATATGCCTCTGGGCCACTTCAGACAAGTCTTTTGCCCCCGTGTACATTGTGAAGTATGTGTTCTATCTCATCAATTCAATCAACGGATTACGCATATGGCTGAATCTGAGCCGCGAGGACCGGATTTTGGATAATTAAGATTTTTTATATAACTTTGCGCGTTAAATCGTTAGTACGAAAATTAGTAAAACGTAATATAAACTTAAAACCTAAAGAGTATGACAAAGGAAGAAATCGTAAAGCAGGTCAAGGATATCATCGTTGACAAGCTTGGCGTCGAGGAAAGCGCAGTAACTGAGAGTGCTAGCTTTACCAATGACCTCGGTGCAGATTCCCTGGACACCGTAGAGCTTCTTATGGAATTCGAGCGCGTGTTCGGTATCAAGATTCCCGATGAGGAAACCTCCGGCATCGCCACCGTTGGTGACGCCATTGCAAAGGTAGCTGAAAAGCTTGCCTAAAATAAGTAAAGCATAAGAAATAAGGTGACTCTCCGGAGCCACCTTATTTTTTTATGCGTTCAGGTAATCGTGTATCTTCACCGCCAGATCCGCTCCAACAAGCGAGGATAGTTCTTCCAGCGGGGCGGCGGCTATTCGGGCAACGCTACCATAATGCAGGATGAGCCGCTGCTCCGTCTTTTCTCCTACGCCCTTAATCTCGCGCAGGGCACTCTGTATGGCCGCTTTTGACCTAAGGTTCCTGTGGAAGGTAATGCCAAAGCGGTGAGCCTCATCACGAATCTGCTGAAGAACCTTCAGCGCCTGGGAGTTGCGGTCTATGAATAGCGGATAGGGGTCTCCGACACGTATGACTTCCTCAAGTCTCTTGGCAAGGCCGATTACGGTAACCTTGTCCAGGATTCCAAGCTCTGCCAGAGCCTGGTGGGCAAAATCCAACTGGCCCTTGCCGCCGTCTATCACAATCAGCTGAGGCAAATCGTCCGGATTCTCCGCAAGCATGCGGGAGTAGCGGCGGTTCACAACCTCTTTCATTGACGCATAGTCGTTTGCGCCTATCACTGTCTTTATCTTAAAGCGCCTATAATCGGCCTTACAAGGCTCTGCGTTGCGGAAAACCACGCAGCTGGCAACGGGATTTGTGCCCTGTATGTTGGAGTTGTCGAAGCACTCCATATGGCGGGGAAGTACCGTCATGCCAAGGGCCTTGCGGAGATCTTCCATCACGCTCATGCGGTACTGGTCCGGGTCCGTATGTTCCCGCTGCTTGAGGGAATTGAAGTGGAACTCCTTGGCGTTCTTGGCGCTCAGTTCCAGCAGGGATAACTTGTCTCCCTTCTGCGGGATTCTGAATTCCACTCCGGGAATCTCCACATCCGGCAGGAACGGCACTATCACTTCCTTTGAAAGTTCCCCGAACTTATCCTCAATCTCTCCTATGAACGTTGCCAGCATAGCCTCTCGGGTTTCCTCAATCTGGCTTTTGAAGCCAAGATTCAGGGACTGGACTATTGCTCCGCTGCGTATGCGCAGGAAGTTACCGAATGCCTCGTTGAGGTCAAAGACCATTGAGAATACATCAGCGTCCGTATCCCGCGCCTGAGTGATAATGCTCTTGGCGTAGTGCTTCTCCAGAGATGCCAGCTTCTCCTTGTACACCTGCGCCTGCTCAAAGTCCAGACGGTCTGCTGCTTCGGACATCAGAGCCTTGTAATGCTTGATGACTTCGCTTCCACGGCCGCTAAGTATGCGGACGATCTCGTCAATGTATCCGTCGTACTCTTCCCTTGATATCTTGCCCACGCATGGAGCCTTGCATTTGCCAATATGGAAGTTGAGGCAGGGACGGAATTTCCCGCGCAGGATAGCTTCTGAGGTTATTTTCAGCGTGCAGGTCCTGAGGGCGTACATCTCCCCGAAGAAATCCACAAGGTTCCTCGCGTGCATTACGCTGGAGTACGGGCCGAAGTAGCGGTTTCCCTTGCCTTTCTCTATCCTTCTTGTGATGAAAACACGCGGGAAATCCTCTCCCGTTACGCATATCCATGGATAGGTCTTTGAATCCTTGAGGAGAATGTTGTACTTGGGTTTGTACTGCTTTATGAGGTTGTTTTCCAGCAGCAGCGCATCGGCCTCGGAGTCCACCACGGAAAACTGCGCATCGGCAATCTTGGAAACCAGGATTCGGGTCTTGGTGTTCAGCCTCTCCGGCGGCACAAAATACTGTGCCACCCTCTTGTGCAGGTCCTTTGCCTTACCCACATAAATCACCTTTCCCTCGGCGTCGTAATACCTGTACACGCCAGGGGAATGCGGAAACAGCGCTATTTTTTCGCGAACGGTCATTGGGACCGGGGGGTATTATTTCTTGCTCACCGAGAAGGTGATGCGGAAGAAGGGCTTGCGGGTGGCGTCCGGGCCGCAGAGGATGCCGCGGTAGTAGCGGTCTTTGTCCAGCTCCGTGTTGGTGGTGTACTGGGTCTGGTTGGCGGCGGCCATCATCTGGGCCAGCATGGCGTACGTATAGTAATTGCTGTAGCTGTTGCCGTAACCATAGCTGCCGTAGCCGCCATAACCGCCGTATCCACCGTAACCGTAACCGCCATACAGGCTGTTATAGTATGCGGCGTACATCATCTGCTGCAGGTAGGCGTTCTGCTCGCTGTCCTGGGCCTGGGCAATCTGCTCCGTGAAGATGGTGAGGAACCATATGTCCGCGTCGTCGGCGGTATCGAGATCATCTCTCTTGAGGATTTCCTGCACGTGGTAGCTGATGTCCGGGCTGTAGACCAGGTTGGAGCGGTCTATGTCTCCCTGGTTTTCCGTGGACACCGATGCGTCAGTGAGACCGGCGAACTGGACGGTCTCGTTGCCATCGTCATCCTTCACGGTACGACGGATGGTGGGGCTAAGGATCTTGGGGAAGTACTTCATGTCCCGATAATCCGCAGGCATTTCAAAAGGAAGGACGATGGTGGCTTTGGTGACGATTGCGTCCTGGATATTGCCGCCTTTCTCTTCGATGGCCGCTTTGGACTTGTTGTACAGCTCTTTTGCCGATATCACCGGCTTCACGCCGCTGCCGCCCTCCACGTAAAGATTGGCTCCGGGAGCGCCTTCCGGGAAGGAGTGGGTGGTGCGGTTGAATGCGAACTGGTAGAACCTGGTGCCGGAGTTCATGGAAGTATTCTCGTCCAGGAGGCTCATTTCTCCGGGGACGAAGACTATGGCCAGGGTGGTGTCCCTGCCGGCTACCTCATCGTTCTTGAAATACAGGACGGCGAGGTTGTTGTTGACGTAGAAATTTTTGTCCGATCCAACTTCCAGGCAGGAGAGGCCGAAGAGGTTTATGCGGCCGCCGTTGCCGGAGGGCTCGTTGGTTCTGATGTGGATGCCGGGGAGTTTGGAGGTGTACTCCTTGTAGCGGGCTTCTATCTGGTCGTCGTCCCATTCACGGTTCACCATTACTCCGTCCGGGGCCATTGAATATATGGCATCCAGATACTCCTGGGCAAAAGCCTTTGTGAAGGAGAAGCGGAGGGGGCCGCTTCCGTTGTATACGGGAAGGCCGTCCGTGATAAGCTCTTCTGAATGAGCTATTTCCGTGTTGGATGCGGTCTTGGTGGGATCAAGTGCTGCGGAGAGCTTGCTCACGTAGAAGTTCTGGAGGATGCGGGCCTGGGAGTCATCGGCACAGGAGACGCTGTCTGCCGCGAAGTAAATGCTGAAGCTTTCCGCCTTGGGGTTGGTGCCAAGGTCCAGGGTATCCATGGCCGGGACCAGGGTAAAGGCGCTTTCGCGGGTGGAGAGGCCGAAGATATCGTCCCTGATGGCGCCAACGACCACGCGGGTGGAGGAATAGCCGGAGAGGTCCGACGAACGCTTCATCATTATGTCCGTGAGAGGGAACTCTACGGTATATGTATCATAGAGGAGGCCTTTGTCTACGAGGCCGCTTCCAAGGCTGTTGTCCACTTTTATGCATGCGGAGGCGGCAAGGGCTGCGGCCGCGCATGCGAGGATGAGTTTTCTCATTTCAGAATCTGATCGTAAAAAGCGTTGTAGCTGTCCATGTAACTGCCGTCTGCAATTGCGGCGGGGTCATAGTCCAGCATGGGTACTCCCAGGCCCTTGCACCAGGAAACGAGTTCCGGCTTTACGCCGCCGCTGCCCAGGATGATGCCGTCCGAGTACTGCGCCGCTAGTTTTGCAAGGAACGTGCCGTTCACGGCTTCCGTTTCCGGAAGATCGCGGCTTTTTATGCCGCCGTAGAGGATGGTTTCCTGGAATCCGGGGGCGAGGTCTTCCGCGGGGACGTCGTCAAAGAGGGACAGGACCACTTTGGAAGCGGCGAAGATGGGGTCGTCCTTGTACGCTTTTTTGAGGTAGAGGGGGAGGACCGATGTAATCCAGCCGGAGCAGTGGATGACGTCAGGTGCCCAGCGGAGCTTCTTGACCGTCTCCAGGACGCCGCGGGCGAAGAAGATGGCCCTTTCCCCGTTGTCCTTGAAGAAGGTGCCGTCGTCGTCACGGTAGATCTGTTTGCGGCGGAAATAGTCCTCGTTATCTATGAAATAAACCTGTATGCGGGCCGATGAAATGGATGCGACCTTGATCACGAGGGGACGGTCCACATCCGAAATGATAATGTTCATTCCCGACAGGCGGATGACCTCGTGGAGCTGGTTCTTCCTTTCGTTGATGCAGCCGTAGCGGGGCATGAAGGCGCGGATTTCGCGCTTGCGTTCCTGTATGCCCTGGGGGAGCTGGCGGCATATGGTGGCGATGTCCGTATCCGGGAGATAGGGAGACATCTCCGAGTTGACGAAAAGAATCTTCTTTGCCGAATCTTCCATTGTAAAAAACATTTAGCTTACAAATTTACGAATTTTTTTTGACTTTTTCGCCCATTGTACTAACTTTGGGCCGAAATTAGGTGTGTTATGCCCTCTAGCAATAACTCAGTTACAAAGCGCCGTCTGGCAAGTTCCTGGATATCTACGGTGATAAGCCTCTCGCTGGTTCTCCTCCTGGTGGGAATCGGCTCCATGCTGCTTGTAAACGCCAAAGCCGTAAGCGATTACTTCAAGGAGAACCTCCAGGTTGAGGTGCTCATGAAGGACTTCGTGGAGGAGGAAGAGGCATCGGCCTATGAAAAAGGAATCGAAGCTATTCCTGGCGTACGCGCCACCCGTCTTGTGACCAGGGACGAGGGCATGGAAGAGATGTCCCAGATGCTGGGCCGGGACTTCCTGGACGTGTTTGAGACGGCTCCGGTGCCGGTGTCCGTAGAGGTGAGCCTGGAGGCGGCGTATGTATCGGCAGACAGCCTGGCCGTGATCAAGGACCTTCTGGCCGATTCCCCGCTGGTGGACGAGGTGGTCTACCAGACCTCCCTGGTGGATGCCCTGAACCAGAACCTTGGAAAGATTACCATGGGGCTGGCGGTGCTGGTGGCAGTGCTGCTGTTCATATCGTTCGTCCTTATGGCAAACACCGTGAGGCTGGACCTTTTCTCCCGCCGTTTCTCCATCCATACAATGCAGCTGGTGGGTGCTACGCGGGCCTTTATCCGCGCTCCTTTCGTGGGAAGGGCGGCACTTCAGGGGCTTTTCGCTGCGCTCATTGCCATACTGCTCCTGCTGGGCGGGCTGTTCTTCCTCAAGGGAGAGTTCTCGCAGCTATTCTCCATCTTCACGCTGGAGTCCCTGCTGGAGGTGATGGGAATCATGCTGGTTTCCGGCGTATTCATCTGCTGCATAAGCACTTACTTTATGGTTAACCGTCTGGTTGCGTACAACCGCGACCTCATTTATTCATACTGATGGCAAAGAATTCAGACAAGATGGCCCTCGGGGCCAAAAGCATAAAGCTCATGCTGGCCGGCCTCATCGTAATGGCCGCCGGTTTCCTTCTCCTTAGCGGTGGCGGATCCTCCGATCCCCAGGTGTTCAACTACGCCATGTTCGACGCGCGCCGTCTGGTTGCGGCCCCCATCGTAATCGTGGCCGGAATCGCAGTAATCATCATTGCCATCATGGGCAGGTTCAAAGATAAGGAGGAATAAGATATGGAGTGGTGGCAGGCTTTTATCCTTGGTCTTGTACAGGGCCTCACGGAGTTTCTCCCGGTGTCTTCTTCCGGGCAC
>JAEEGH010026806.1_pt1 | contig 11455 bp, 5 predicted proteins | sample 9134181 | NCBI WGS metagenome assembly JAEEGH01 (sample SAMN16246544, study PRJNA631951) | gut metagenome | biome: gut microbiome; feature: rumen; material: DP-attached | host: Bos | place: Iran: Karaj | collected 2018-10 | reverse complement strand
TTCTTTTCTTCCTGGAACCCAGGCCTTCTCATAAATGTGTGTGAAATGATTCTTCACCGTTTGTTCCGAGATGCCGTACATATATGCAATTCTTCGGTTTGAGAATCCCGATATCTTAAGATAGCCCAGTTCGAGTTCGCGTTTTGTGAGCCCGAACTGTTTAGCCCTCTTAAGATATTCTTCTTTGCTTATATCAGATGTGTTCATCAGCGGAACCTGTTTTCTCTTCGAAATCCGTCTCTTCAAAATCCATCTCTTCGTTCATCTTGCGCTCGGCATTTAACCTAAGAGGAAGCAGGAAGAACTCTACTATGACGGCGTATAATCCTGACAGGAAACATACCGCCAGGTTCGGTCCGATCATCGACGGATCATCCAGTCTTCCTAGCACCAGAACCCCTGAGATGATTATCGAAAAGAGCGCTCCGCATACTGTAAGCTTTTGCGCAGCATCAACCGCACCTATCACATTCTTCAGTTCAAGAAGGCTGTAATTTTTTATCCCGACGGAAAAAGCCTTGACAAAATCCTTCCATTCTCCCATAACAAGAAGCCCCGGTATCAGGACCAACGCAAGAAGTATAAGCGACGGCAGATCAACAAACCATAAGATTGCCGAGGCCGTCCATCCTCCTCCCAGGATGAGTATCATGAAGATTACTGTCAATACAACCAATTCTCCGAGTAAAACCAATCTGATATTTTTCATTTGATCTCCTTTCATTATCGATAACTTTCACAACTAGGCTTCAACCTATCTATATCCACTCTACAATACATCCGCAAGGAAAAATATAGTACCTTTTTGCTGATAGTCACATCCTGCAAAATCCGGATCCCGGTACGTCTGATATGCAATAATATGATATAAGGGTCAAAAGGTACGAAACGGAACTATTTGTATATCAGGTCAGTGGCAAAGTAACTTATGCCCCCGATATCATAATATCCGTGTTTTAAGGGGACTTTATATGGCATATCCCAGTGTTTCATAATATAATATTTCAAGGGTCGAAAGGTACAATAATCTGATCAGGTCTGCTCAATAATAATCCGGCCCTCTAAGGTGAGTTTAGTTTTCTTTCCGGAGGTACAAATGAAAGAGTCAAGAGAATCGTCATTGTCTGAGCTTAATAAATCCATTGAGATAAATACACAGAAGGTCACAGAGGAGAATAAGAACAAGTCCGCGCTGGACAACTCCAGAAGCAGCATTGATTCCGGAATGTCGGATGTTTCATCCATATCGAAGACCGATAAGAAAAAAAAGAAAGATGTAAAACAGGTCAGAAAAAATCTTAACGCAAAAATGCCCAAGCTCCTCCGGGACGCTGATGAGATTCCCGTCGTGATCGATGATAATAACGCCGTGCAGCTTGAAGATATAGAGCATGTCTTAGACGAGGCCGCAGCGGATACGGGCAGGGCTGCGCTTTACTATAAGGTTCGCGATGCCATAAAACTGTATCGCGAGGCGAATGATGAAGAAACGAAGATGCGTATGCTGTTGGCGGTAAGAGAAAGCGCATTTAACTATCTGTTGGAGAAAAAGGGAAATGCACCGGAACGTAAGCGGATATGCAACAGTATCGTCCGGATGGTGGACTCTTATGCGGCTCAAAATGAAATATCCACGGAAAGAAACCTGGATTACCTGATGGGGGATGAGAAGATATCCGACAAGGTTCTGGATATGGAGATACTCCTGGCAGGAAAGCTTACTAAGAAAAGTTCCGATCCTTTCGAAGGTGATCTGGCGGACAGAAGAAAAGCCTTTAAGAGAAAGATCAAGGATGTAAAGCTGGCAAGATCCATTAAGAGTGATCTGGAGCACAACAAGCAGTGGGCCATCAATCAGATGACCGGTATTAAGAATAAGTACGTCGTAGATCAAAACGGAAGAAACGCCGGATATGATGCTGCAGTCGGCAATATAGTGGCTTCATATATGAATCTGGACAAAGTTAACGCAAAGCTTGCCGGCGGTATCCCCGATAACCCTGATGAAGAACTGTCTACGGAAGATAAGCAGAAACTGCTGGGTACAAACATGCTCATCAGACTGTCAGCGTCGGATGGAAGCACTGCGGAGAAACTGACTGCCAAAGCCCATATGATAGAGGGAATCCTGACAGATATCTTAAGCTGGAATCCGAAGGATTTTGCATTCAAAGACCCCGGAGATTTCTTAAACCGTACAGCGCAGGGCCAGACTAAGAGCGGTCATTTCCAGGAACTGTACAACAAGCTTCAGATAGCCGAAAACGCGGACGTCCTGCTGGATGAATTAGGACAGCTTGAGTGGATATCGGATTATACCTCGAAGCTTGGCGCTGATGTGATCAAAGAAGCCAGGGCGAGGATATCGCTTTATAAGGAGATAAGCAAGGAGTACGCAGGCAGACTTCAGTTGATGAACTCTCCTTATTATGCGCTTTTGCTGCAGGAGGATACAGAGGATTACGATACCGAGGCCAAACTCAGGACACTGGCTGTAGACAAGACTAAACCGGGAGTACAGGGCGTAAAGAAAGTGAGTAACGCGTTCAAGAGATACCTCCAGGCATTGCTTGGCAAGAATAAGAGACTGAAATATGGTAAAAGGTCCGGCGGTGAATTCACGCGCAATACCGATCCTGATACCCTCTTAAAGTGGCACCGTAAAAAAGCAAGCGCAGCCGCAAGCCTGAATAATGCAAGGATACGGGCAGCATTGACACTTACCGGTCAGAACCTGGATCAGGATAACGAGGCCATTAAGGATAAATGGGAACTTAAAAATGCGGTCAATGCACAGAATATCGCAGTTCAGAATAATGAGCCGGAACCTGAAGAAGAGGATCAGGAGCAGATCAATGAGCAGCTGATTGAGCAGAATCAGAATCAGGATCGGGAAGAGAACCCGGAAGAGAATAAAGAAGAGAACAATGAAGAAAAACAAAACCTGAATCAGGAGAAAAATCAGGATCAGGATCAAAACCCGGAGGAAAACAAAGAAGAAAACCGGGATCAGAACAAGGAAGAAAAACAGAACCAGAACAAGGATCAGAACGAAAACCCCAAACAGGAAGAAGAAAACCGGAACCTGATCCAGAACGAGATCCCTCTGCAGCAGGTTGAAAATGAACAGATCAACGTGAACCAGGCCCGTCAGGAGGAAGAACGAAAAGCTAAGTTCAGAAGCGAGATCACAGACAAGCAGTCCAAGATGAGCAAAACGCACGCGGAAGGTGCAGCCAAAGCAGACGCTGAGCTGGATAAGAAGCGCACAGAGCAGATAAGAAAGCAGCTTGAACGTGAGAAAATGCAAGGCGAGATCCTGGCCAAACAGGCTGATATGAACGCCAAGTACGTTAAGGGCGCAGCTGAAGCCGATGCAAAGTTTGATAAGGAAAGAACGAAACAGATCCGCTTGCAGGTTGACCGGGAAAAAACATTAAAAGAGATCCCGAGTGCACAACTCAAATTAAGTCCTAAGAGTGCAGCCTGGCTTAAGAAATATGATGAAGAACAGTCAAAGCAGGCAGATGACAGGATCCTCATGGCGTATCTTATAGAAGGCTATGACAAGATTGCAAAGAAAGGTGCCACCGTGGAAGACGCTCACGCACTCCGTGACCGTATGATCAAAAGGCTTATAGAATTCACGGGCGTAGAAAACGAGTTCATAGAATTTGCTCCTACGGACAAACTAGTGGAATTCATGCAATACGCTCTGGATAATCAGTTTGCGGAAGGGGCAGGAAAGACACTTGCTAAGCAGATAAGAGATCTTGATGATTCATATACCAATACTGAGGATGATACAGAACTCCTTGATCGCATAAAGGAATGTCTTGACAAGGGCGATAAGATGACAGCGCAGGATAAGCTTCTGGCGTTTGATTACAGCGCGCTTCTTATCTGCATGAACAGGAGCAAGGAAGCCGGTGACATTAAGTACAACGACTACCTGGAATTTGATCTGGACTACCTGTATAAATATGCGAGTGAACAGTCAGACTATCGGGCAACATTACCCGCTGAAGATGAGGAATTCGATGAAATTCCCAAGGAAGATGCAGCTGAGCACAGAAAGATATGCACACAGATCATATCCGAATTTACAGGTAAGGATGAAGCATATTTTGACGTGATCCCGTTAGAGGATCTTTCAGGGTATGTTGAAAACATATCGGATATCATTGATGTGAAGAAGTCCAAAGAAGCAAAGGAAAAATGCTTAAAGCAGGCGGCTGACATCTATGACAGGATAAAGACCATTGATAAAGCGCTTGAAAAAAATGACCGCGCGGGGCTTCTTGCGGCTATAGATAAAGTCGCCGGGATAAAATCAGAGACATTAAAGGGTTTCGCAAGTTCGGAACTTCGGGATATGCTGACCTCCATGTATGCCAACACATCCTATCCGGAAGTATTGGTTGCGACTACGAATAATCTTATAACTGAGTATTCCAAGCTCTTCGGAGAGGACCATTACAAGGCACTTCTTCAGACCAGTCACAGGGCCGTTTGGATGAAGAGAGACTTAGGTGATGCGCCTGATTTTGAGGACCTCAGGTCCATGGCTGAGTACAGCATACTGTATCTTAAGGAACATGAAGGACTAAAGGATTTAGACTTCGGCGATTTTGACGGATTAAGCGCAGATGAGATATACGGAATATACAGAAATGTGGGCATTATAGAAGGCCTTAAGGGAACAACAGACGCTTACGAGCAAAATGATATTACAAAAGCTGTCCGTGAACTCTCCGGCATGGCCATGTCCGATAAATTAAAGACTGCACTTCAGAAGACTCTGGAGATCGATCTTGAGAATCTACCCGCGTATGTCGAGACCGAAAAGCCTTCCGTCGATTTAAGCTATGCTAAGAAATCAGCCTGGAAAAAGTCCGACTGGCAGACATTTTATGAGCAAAAAGAGGCGCTTAAAAAAGAATCGATCGAGAAGAGAGGGAAGGTTAAGGAAACCAAACAACATAATGAGTTCATGATAATAAACGAAAGCTATCACAGACAGCTTGACAAGCTTTATGCAGCTAAGCTGAAAAAACAGGCTGCGAAGGTTGAGACGGAAGAAGACCTCGCATACAGCAAAGAAGCGGGCAGTCTTCTTTCCATAATAGGCGACGTCGCCATGCTTACGGGAAAATCGGCGTTAGACAGCGGTATGGCGCGTAAGGTTTCGAAGGTGCTTTCAGACAGAGCAGGTGACATTGCCGTACTCCTTAATACCTCTTCAAATAAGATGCTGACTGCCACAAATGTATTTACGGAACTTAAGACAGGAAGCAGCGCCGGAGAAAGGGCGTTCTTTGAATCCTTTGAGAACAGCTTCATGCCGGTGATAAACGCACTCGCAGAGACGATAGCGAAATCAAAGGACAACAAGAATATTACTAAAGATACTGTCATAAAGGCACTTAAGTCAGAGAGCGCAACCGCAGCGTTACAGACTTTTGCAGACGCTCTGGATGAGAATCTGAATATCCTTGAGAAAGAGATACTGCCCGTGATGACAAATGCAGTCTCAGATATATACAACAAGGGCCAGGACTTTGAAGGTCTTCCCGAGGTCACTGAACTGATGGATGAGGATCTTAAGGAACTGGTAAATGAGATCGATGCAGCGACCAAGAAGGATCGTCTGGCATCCGCCAAGAATACCAAGGAGAGGATTGAACTGGAGAAGAAATCAAAAGATCAGGCCGATAAGGAACGCCAGGTATTAAATGATATGCAGGAAAACATTCTTTATGACAAGAAGAAGGGTCAGGGAAGGTTTAACCAGCTGCTTATGTCCGGATACTATAAAAACGCTTCGAGAGCAGACCAGCGCAGGATGCTGTCTTTCGTCATCAGGGATCTTAAGAAGAAGGGAACCAATACCACGGATAAGGAAAAAGGATGCGATTATTTCGCTTCGACAATGAAGGGTGCAGGACCGCTCATGCAGAAAATGATGCAGGGCGTGCCGGAACGTATGGTCATCCCTGAACTTGCGGGAGCACTCGGCGTGGTCAAGTCATCCCTTGCTCCCATCGATTCCAAGGAGGTAGATAAGGTATTTCAGGAGATGATCGACGACTCTGACGGCGCCATCACACAGATCACTGAAAGGCAGTCTCTGGGAGCCGCTTCGGTTGCCGAAACCTTCAGGTGTAAGATATCAGGTCCGAAGATTAAATCTCAGTATGTGGTGGTCAAGATACTGCGTCCCGATGCGGAAGAGAATATGAAGAAGGATCTGGCTTTTGTGCGCAGGATGGCGATGTTTGCGGATATGTCGGACTCCCAGATGGCAGCATATGAGAAAAAGTACGGCAAAAAGCTTGTAAATCATAACGTGAAGGTTACAGAGTCAGGATTCCTTGCACAGTTTTCCGAGATCAAAAAAGAATTCAATTTTATCACGGAAGCCAACAATGCCAAACTCGGATATGATAACTACGTTGCAAAATACTGCAAGAAAAAAGACGGATCGGATAACTATCATGTTAAGACCGTCATGATAAACAAGAACTTCCAGCCGAAGAAACATTATCTGGTCATGGATATGGCGGAGGGTGCGACTGTTGATAAGATCATAACTCAGGCTAAGAATGATTATAAGATCGCAAAGAAGACATTCAGGAATACAGATCCTTCCGTTCGAAGTGATATGGTGGTCAATTCCGCCAATGTGGAGCATTTCTGGCAGATCAGGAATAATCTTTTATCTTCAGCCACCAATACCATAAAATCAGAAAAACTCTGCGCTCAGCTTGCATATGTGTGGCTGGAGCAGGCACTTTTCGGAAGTAAGGCCATAGGATTAAGCGATGATCCCAACTTCCATCACGGAGATATGCACGCCGGTAATATCATGGTTGACGGACAAAATACCACCATACTTGACTACGGTAACTCTGTGATCCTTTTAGATTCCAAGGTTAACCAGATCCTGTCCATGCTCTCGGCTGCGGTGATCAACAGTTCAAAGCATTTTGTTGATGCATTTAATAACCTGCTGGTGCTGTCTGCCAAGGATGAAGAAGAATCCAATGATAAGGTTGGATATGCTCCTCTTACGGAGGAACAGCAGGCGGCATTTGTTAAAAAGTTAGACGAACTGTTTAAGCTTGGTACGGCGGAGGATACCGGTAAAAAGATCCTGATCGCTCTTAATGTGGCCCAGTCTCTGGGAGTTAAGCTTCCCAAGGAGATACAGAATTTCTCCCAGTGCCAGCAGCGTCTGGAAAACACTCTGCTTGAAACAAAGGACGGAGCGTTAAAGACTGCGAACATGATAGAAACAATGGATAATATGATGGTTGCCTATGAAGATCTTGACTCATTTGATCCGCTGATCAAGCTTCATCTGTTCCACAAGACCGTTACTAACAGGACAAAAGAACGGGTCGAAGAATTCTGTGACAGGTATCAGGTCGAAGACACGGGAATATTTATGAGCGAAGCAGCCAAGGCAAAAAACAAAGAAGAGCTTGACGAAGCGATACGTGAGTATCTCCCGTGTTATTTCCAGCTCAAAGACAAGATCACTGCTAAAGACTCAAAAGCAAAAGCCGCAGAGTGGAGAGAGGCATTTAAAGAAATAAGTGATATCAAAAAAAGCGGGAAAAAGGTTCCCCATGATCTGGCCAATAAAATGGCCGGGATAGGTGGAGAGTATATGATGATGATCACGGCTACCGGATGTTTCGGGGATTTTATGCCTGAAATGCGTTTTCTTGAATTGCTTTACAAGGCTTTTACCCCCCTGGACGGCCAGAGCTTCGAGGAAGACGCATTTGAGAAGCTTATGGTGATCATTGATGAATATGTACCTGCGGTTCTTGAACAGATCGACGCTGTATACGATTCTTTAAAAGATATAAGCAAGGATGTTAAAGTTGAGATGGCCCGCAGGACAAAGGTCTCTGACTATGCTAATAATGCAGGGCAGATGAGAACGATATGTAAGCCGGAATGTCTGGAATTCAGAGCAAGACTCAGAGATTCCAAAACGGGAGAAAAGAGAGAAGCATTTGAGCGTCACGCCGCAAGACTCTTAAAGAAAGGTGATTTCAGAAGATACTATGGGCAATACAGAGATCTTGAAGCGAAGCTTGATAAGGCCAGGGAATCCGGCGATAAGGAGGCTATTGGCAAGCTGGAGAAGCAGTTTAAAGAAACTGAAAATGATCTGCTGTATCAGTTCATGATCGATTCAAATGCAAGAATGGAGAGGGTTAAGAAAAATTATGATACCAATTACGATATGCAGGTGCTTAAAGAAGAAGATTATATGCCTGATTTCGTATCGGTAATGGGAGATGTGGTAAGTTCGCACTGGAAACGTTCCATAGCCAAGGTCAACAAGGCTCTGGCTGTAGAGATCAACAGAATCAGTGATGAAAAGAAAAAAATCGAAGAGACCATAAAAGAGGAAGAAGAAGCCGAGGCCAAGAGGATTAAGAAGGAAGCTGAAGAAGCGGCCAAGAAAGCTAAGAAAGAGGTTGAAGAAGCAGCAAAGAAGACTAAGAAAGAGGCGAAGGCAGCGGCGAAGAAAAAGAAAGAAGAAGAAAACAGAAAGAAGAAAGAAGAAGCTGCCCTGGCCAAGAAGAAAAAGGAAGGAGAGGCAAGGAAAAAGAAGGAAGAAGAAAACAGAAAGAAGAAAGAGGCCGAAGAAGCCAAGAAGAAAAAAGGTCAGGAACCAAAGAAGAAAAAGAAATGATTTCCCCGGTCAGAACCGGTAGGCAATATCAGGGAGATTTTTTATGAAAATGCAGATATATACTCTTGATAAGCCGGATATTATGCCTTTAGCACGGCATATTCCGAAAGAGGTATTAAATAACATACAAAAAGACGGTTTTTATACCCTGGGAGCGGTCTGTTACCCGGATGGGAAAGCGTGCCTTTCGGGTATGATACAGTTCTATGTGGATCAGGCGGCTGACGGAGACTGTTACGGCGAACTTACATATGTGTATGTCGATGAAGGATACAGAAGACAGTCAGTTGGTATAAGGCTTACAGGCAAGGCTGATACACTGCTCGCTTCTGAGGATGTGAGGATATTCACTGCCAAAATACATGAAAAGAGCGGGCACATTTCTTCAGATGATCTTCCGGCCTATGAGATATCGGCATATCGTAAAGCCTGCGGGTGCATAGCAACCAGAGGAGATGTGGCCCGGGGAATGGATGAAGAGACGCGTGACACCGGAGAACTTAGATTTTTCAGATTTACGGGAAGGTAAGGACATGAGTTATAAGATAACTGCCGACAGCAGGAATATACTCAGGGTCGCTGATGACGAGGGTTCATACATATCGCTGAACATAGTGGATGATACGGCATACATACTCTCTATGATGGTACCGGATGACAGACGAAGACAAAGGATCGGAACGGCGCTCCTTCATGCGGCTGAAGATGTGCTTTCAGCCAGAGGCGTTACACACATTGCAGCAGATTATCTGGATTCCATTGAAGGTATGGGAGAATTTCTAAGATCAAACGCCTTTGAAGTTGAGGAAGGTCCTGCGATCATAGATATTAAGAATGCGCTGACTCAGGATCACACCGCCTTAGATAAATGGATGAAGTATAAGGTCGATAATGTGAAAGTATCCTTGCTCAGGGATCTTGATATATCAAAATGGGATGAAATGTATCAGTTTCTGACAGACAGGGGAGTGAATCTGACCTGTTTTGATCTCGCCTGTCTTAATCAGGAGATCAGTGCCGTTATCTATGATACAAAAGACAGTATATGTTCAATGATCCTCGGATCGGTAAGGGATAACGTATTATATCTGGAATTTTTGTACACCAAATCCGGAAAAGGCGATGAATATTACACGCTGGCGGCGCTGCAGTCAATGATCCAGGCCGTAATGACTCCGCAAGGGAAAACCAGATATGACAGGGTTCTTATGGTTGCATGTAATCCCGGTATCAAAGCGATCATAGGACTTATCCGGTTGGCAGGTGAAAAACCTGACCAGATAGGGCGATGCTTAAGCGCACGCAAAAAAATCGTGCCGCATCCGGTGACTGACAGGGTAGAGGTTATCAATGATATAGAAGAAGGATCCGAACTTGAATGCATACGTGAGCTTGCAGATGACCCCATCCAGCATATTATCAGCTGGAAAGTACCATGGTACAGAATGCATATCAGCCGGAGATAGGTGATCCGGATGAAGGGATATATACTAAAAACTCCAAGATGCATCATCCGTGAACTGACTGAGGCGGATCTTCATGCGGAGTATGAATTATATGACAGTCCCCATATGACTGATTTTATCCCGCCGCTATCTGACATAGAACACGAGGCACAGCTTTTAAAGGAGTATGCGATACGGTTTTACGGCGACTACGGCTACGGAATGTGGGGGATATTTGACGCAGATACCGGACGGCTGATAGGCGAAGCGGGACTTGAGAAGCGTTCAGGCGTTGACCGGGCAAAATACCCTTATGGCTGGATGTCTGATGAGGGATGCGCTGAACTGGGATTTTGCATCGCAGAGGATCTCTGGGGGCAGGGGTACTGTAAGGAGGCCTGCAGCGCCATTTTAAAGTATTGTCATGCACACTTCGGCATCGATACGGCGTTTGCCCGGACGGTTGAGGACAATGTCGCTTCGGTGCATGTGCTGGAAGACCTTGGGTTTACGGTTTATGACCGGCTCCCCGATAAGGACGGCGGTCAGATCGTGGTATACAGATATAACTTGTCATTTTCTTGAAGTCTTACTTCCTATATGGTATTGTAGCAGGTGGTAATACTTCAGGATCATCTTAGCCGGTGCCGGGTGGCGGATGAGGTTTGGTTATACCGGCAGATTCTTTTATTCACACAGGAGACTCACACATGAGCGGATTTTTCGGAGTAGCATCCAAGGAACAGTGTATTTTTGATCTGTATTTCGGTACGGATTACCATTCGCATCTCGGAACCAGACGCGCCGGTATGGCTGTGTATGACGCCGGGAGCGGGTTTTCCAGATCCATCCACAGCATCGAGAATACTCCATTCAGAACGAAATTCGATAAAGAACTCGGGGATTTCCCGGGAAATATGGGTATAGGCTGCATTTCGGATTATGAGGCGCAGCCTATTCTTATGCGGTCGCATCACGGGACTTACGCCATAACTACCGTAAGCAAGATTAACAATTCGGAGGAACTGGTAGCGGATATCATCAAGGAAAATACCCATTTCTTCGAGATGAGCAACGGCGAGATCAATGCGACGGAGCTTGTGGCGGCGCTTATCAACCGCAAGGACAATCTGATCGAAGGCATCAGGTACGCCCAGGAGGTTGTTGAAGGTTCGCTGTCGATCCTTATACTTACGCCGAAGGGAATATACGCTGCCCGCGATAAGATGGGACGCACTCCCGTAATACTCGGTAAAAAGGAAGGCGCAAGATGCGCATGCTTCGAGAGTTA
>JAEEGH010026804.1_pt1 | contig 11456 bp, 13 predicted proteins | sample 9134181 | NCBI WGS metagenome assembly JAEEGH01 (sample SAMN16246544, study PRJNA631951) | gut metagenome | biome: gut microbiome; feature: rumen; material: DP-attached | host: Bos | place: Iran: Karaj | collected 2018-10 | reverse complement strand
AGATAGCTCATCTCGTAGTATGTCCCAATATCCTTCATGTCCATGAAGCCCTGTGTGAAATGAATCAGCGCAATCGCATATATGCGTATCGCGTCGCCCTTATTTAAACTATACCCCGTAGATCGGACACTCAATTATGCAACTTGGAGGTGGACATCCCCGCTTTTCGGACAGAAGATGCACAGGCGTTCCCATAGTTCGGACAGCAGATGCGACGAGCGACTGATTGAGAATAGGGGTCAAAGATGATATAGTGTACCCATCAGGAAAGGTGGGCCACATGCCAAAGGGAAAGAATTATTTCAACCAAGAAGAGATTCAACAGTTGGAACAGAACGCTCATGTAAGAAGAGTGAGCAAGAAAACCGTATCGTTCACGGAAGAGTTCACGAAGAAGTTTTACAATGAACGGATGAATGGAAAACGGCCGGAGGACATCTTCGCAGAACACGGAATTGATCCGGAATTGCTTGGGGAAAGCCGGGTAAAGAGCTATGATTTTCACACAAGGCGAAATGCCCAACGGGAAACCGGATTTACAGATGAGCGAAAGCTGAACCGAAGACGGCCAAGAAAACCTGCTGAGACAGATGCGGACCGTATCACACAGTTGGAACACGAACTGGCGTACACCAGGCAGGAGGTGGAATTCCTAAAAAAAATTGCTTCGGCAAATATGGAGGCACGGATCGCATGGGAATCGAAGCACCGGCCGAAGTAAAGTACTCCCTGATCAGGGAAGCTGCTTCAAAGAACTGTCTCCTGAACATCTCTGCCCTGTGTAAAATGGCCGGGGTTTCCAGATCGGGATATTACCATTGGCTGCAGCAGGAACCATATCGCCAGAAGTGTGAAGAACAGGACCGGAAGGACTTTGAATTGATTCTTGAGGCGTATAATCATCGCGGGTATAAGAAAGGTGCCCTGTCAATTCATATGAAACTGCTGAGGAACAAACCTCCGGTGGTTATGAACGTCAAGAAAATCCGGCGGATCATGAAAAAGTATGGATTAAAATGTCCGTTTCGAAAGCCGAATCCATACAAGCAAATGGCAAAAGCGATAGAAGAGAGTTCTGTAGCACCGAATCTGGTTAAGCGGGAGTTCAGAAAACACGGACCGAGAATTATCCTGCTGACGGATATCACCTACTTGTTCTTCAAAGATAATAAGTGCTATCTTTCCGTGATCAAAGACGCCTATACCAAGGAAATCCTTGCATATGTGGTCAGTATGACGATGGTGGATGATATCGTTAAGGAGACGATCGAGCAGATGGTGGAAAAACACGGGTCCACATTGACCAGGGAAACCATATGCCATTCGGATCAGGGAACACAGTATAAGAGTAAGAAGATCGCTGACCTGTTGAAGGACAAGGAACTTCAAAGATCCATGTCAAGGAAAGCCAACTGTTGGGACAACGCTCCGCAGGAAAGCTTCTTTGGTCACATGAAAGATGAAATTGACCTGAAGCACTGCCGAACATTCGAGGAAGTAGTCACGGTTATTGATGACTATATGGATTACTACAACAATGAGCGGTATCAGTGGGAACTGGCAAAGTTGACTCCCACGGAATACTACCGGTACTGTAAAACTGGCGAGTACCCGCTTGCCGGGATTTGCCCGCCGCCACGCCGGGGCTCTGCCCCGGACCCCGAGGTTTAACGCTTTCCAGGAGACATTCATTTGGCCTTCGGCCAGGTCATCCATGAAAAAAGAGTACCGCCCATAGGCGATACCCTTCATGTCTCCGCCGCATCGGCGCTCGAGTCGGTCCTCACCGTTGCTCTATCCTCCGCTGCGACGGATACATATTACCACGGGACAAGACGATTGTGCGGTTGCAAAATCAAATTGTCCTTGACAAAGGGTACACTACACGTCTTGATGCAGGCATGTGTGGCACCGACTCTCTCGGCAATTTGCCGGTATGACAGGCCTTCCTTCCGCAAGGACTCGATTTCGTGCTTTTGCTGATCAGTCATCATGGGCGTACCCTCCTGGCAAATATTTGAACGCCAGTACAGATAGCCACAAAACAAGACACAAGTCAACTCCTGCTTCGGTAAAGAGTTTTGTGACCAGGCAAAAGAAAAATGTGACCACGGACGCAGGATGTGACCACGGGTGTTTGGTCACATTTCCCCGGCGCTTGGTCACATCCTACGGTCAAAGTTGTGACTTCGGTCACATGGTATCAATTTAAGGGTTTCGGACCACCCCGAAGCCCTTGTAGATCAAGGGCTTCATTTTTTTGACTTCACCCCGGGGTTTACTGCCCCGGGGTGCTCTTCGTCGGTGTGAACGGTTCGGATAACCCGTACTGTCCATATTGTCGTCTGGCTCAGTTGCCGGATTGTCGGGGTGGCTTCTTTGGTGGAATCGACTGGTTTTGGCTCGCGTTTTCTTTTTCAACCGCGATAATAAGATCGCTTGGCATGATGTCCAGCGCCTCCGCTATTCGCCAAACAGTGTCCAGCTTAGCAATTTTTTCTCCATTCTCTAAAGCCACTAGGTGGCTTCGTGCAATTCCAGCCATTCCTGACATGTGCTCTTGGGTGAGGCCATTTTGTACACGTAATCTACTGATAACAATACCAAAAGCTTTTCTGTTATAGGGCATATTCAATACCTCCTTTTTATGCTCCTATAACAGGCCTTGTTTATTTTGCAAATTTGTGTCCTCTTTAGCTGACATTCTGTATTCTCAATACCTGATTATGCCTTATTATTCTTGTGTATTATGGCGTTTGATGGTATTATTTTACTGGTTTATTGTCACGAAAGGAGTGTGGCCGTTTTGAGGAAGAAATCCGGTATAGCTGTTCCGTCAGTCTGCGGATCTCCGCTTCCGTATCCTTCACAGCAGCCCTGGCGTTGTTCAGGTCGGTCTGTGCCTTGCTAACCGCATCTGCGCTGTTCTGCATGGTTTTCTGGAGAGCCTTGACCTGGCCTTCCAGCTTGGTTAACCTCTGCGGTCGCCTCGGGTTGGCTGCCGCCAACGCCCGGCTGTACTGTTCCACAGCTCGCTGCTGCTGGGTGAGCTTGTTGCCCAGCATGGACAGCTTGGCTTCCGTGCCCGCGATGGTCTTTTCATAGTTTTCAACGCCAGCCCCGGCCAGACGGAAGGTGGGCTCGGCTTCCTTGATCTGCTGGTTGATGGTGCGCATATTGCGCGAGAAATTGCTGGAGTCCAGCGACAGCGCGACTACCAGTTCGCGCAGGGTTTCAGCCATAAAGTTTCACTTTGATTGCAGGAGATTCGGGAAAGATGGCAGAATACTGGTTAGGAACATCGGTTCGACAACTCGGGATCTGAAAAACCACTTAACTTTGAATTCAAAGAACTGTCGACAAATCAAAACTTCCTTTTGCAATTGACCTCTGAGGAATATATTTCCTTCTTTCCTTTTCAGAGAAAAGAAGTATAATGATTCAGCGGAATCGAAAGACCGTCCGGTTGGCCTTTTATTCTGATTCACACTCTTGAGAGGCAGCCTTATGAATCGATTTTTTATTGACTCACTGAAGATGATGCGGGAAAATTACATCCGTGCCTTCGGGGGAAAATACGACACGGAGATGTGTCCAATCAAAGATGTGGAAGTGGACGAGCGGGACGCGGCGGGCATCGTGACTGCTTCTACGGGATTTCTTCGGGGGCTGACGATCGACGGCGTCAGCAGTCTGAAGAAAATCTACACAAATGACGTAAACGGAAAAACAGAGGAAATTCTTGATATTCGGGAGCGGGATGGAAGTGAACACGAATACAGGGATCTGGCGCTGACGAGATACCGCTGTTCCCTGATGACGGTTTTCGCGATGGAACAGCTGATGCGAAAAAAACCGAAAAACGTGGGATTCATCGGGACAGGCCGCACGAACCTAGCGAACTGCATCGGAATCTGCGAGCGCTTCTCTCCCTTGGGAATCGTAATCCGCGGAAGCAAAAGGAACGTCGACAAGAACATCGGGGATTTCCTGCTGGTTAACGGAAAAACGAAAGTGGATGACACGGAGGATATGATTCATCTTAACGCCTGCGATACCGTGATTATCTGCACTTCCGCCACAAGGCGGGAGGAAATGATAAGCGCCAACCTTCTGATGGGCCCGGATTTGATCATCGTTCTGGATAGCGGGTATTACCTGGATGAATCCTTCCGGAAAACCCGGGATAATTATTCGGACAGCCCGGAACAACTGGAAGCTCATTTCCGGGATGAATTTCCCTGGGATGAAAAAGACTATACCTTTAAAACACTGCTGGATAAACGGGACGCCAGAAAATGCACGGCCTACCTGTACGGCATCGGCCTGGCCGACGCCGTGGCGGGGGAGGAGATCACGAACCGCATTGAAAAATCTCACAGGAAATAAAGGCATCCTCTAGAACAAAAATTCTTCATCAAAAACAGGATGCGTCTCCGCATTCAGAGACCAAAATATTTCTCGGAATATAATCTTGTCCGAGAGTCGCCAAAGGGAATACATATGATCCTGTACCGTTCCCTTCCCTTTTTGAGATGAACGGTATGGATAAATCGGGGTAAATAATTGCCCTTTGATATGCTCCCCCTGAAGCAAACACTGAAAAACCAACCAGTGAGCTTCAGGGGGAACATTTTATGTCAAGAACAACGGAATGCACAATTGAAGCAAAATGCCGTTCCGAACGGGAAGAAGGACGATCTGTCCGTGCCTGCGGTGCAGGGCGTCCTGTGCTGTGCTAAACTGTTTGCAATCGAAAGGTACTGCCGGGAAAACGGATTTGAAAATGACCGCAGAAGCTTTTAATCTTTATTCAATCTTTTCCTTTTATACTAAATTTGCGCCATTTGAAGAGGTCAAAAAATGGGTAAGTACAATAAGCCTTTCAACATCTGATGAACTGAACGGAGGGGGCGGAATCAAACCGGATGAAGATACTGAGACTTCCAATCCGCAAAGTCAAAAAGAGTTTGGGAATGTTAAGTTTCCAGTTCTTATAGGGTCTGGACTTGCTTTGCTGGTAGTGGTTGGCGGAATATTAATAATTTCTCGTAGGAATAGGTAAACAGATAGGTAATATACCCATCCATCAATCATCTCAAATACTGTATTTTCAAGGGCTGCAAGCGTTTCTCTCCTCAGACTCTGACTTATGTCTTTTCAAGGTTCGAATCCTTGTAGCCCTGCTAAGAGGAACTGTGAAAGCAGTTCCTTTTTTGCATCCAAACACTGATATTTATTGATATTTCGGCATTGCTGTGCTACTCTTTGATTGAGGCGTTGGGAAGTAATTACGCTGAATCTGATGGGTGGCCATGATTTCAATAATATTGAAAATACCGGGAGGCTGGATTTTGAGATCTAATTATGAACGGTTCAATTTTGGTAAATATCTGGAGGATATAAGAAATAAGCATGGTGTATCTGTTGAAGCATTGTCAGCGGGGCTTTGTGACAGGTCGCTTATTTCCAAGATTGAAAGTGGAGACCGGTATTCATCCATGTTATTACGAGACCGTCTTATCGACAGGATAGGGGCTACATCCGAAGAATACGAGAAATATGTAAAAATTGATGAATTTAAAAGGTGGAGATATCGAACAGAGATCGTTAGGGACATAGAAGAAAAACGTTATGCCGATGCAGAGGATAAACTTGAGGGATACTTTAAAAGCATAAATGATGGCGATGCGCTTGAGGAGCAGTTTGTTTATGATATGAAGGCGATGCTGGCGAGACTGGAGGGGAGAAAAGACGCTGACATCTTTGCTGAAAAGGCACTAAAGAAAACAGTCAGTCTTGATGCTGATGGATTTGTTGTTATGCAGTGGCTTGCACCTCGAGAGATAAATCTTGTTATCGAGTATTCGGCCGGGATAGGAAGAACAAAAAGACTTGAGCAACTTAGACGTTTAATCAGGTATTCCGATGAGAACGATATTGATGTCCGAAACCTTGTTTTATTCTATCCAAAGCTTGTATATGTGTATGCTTCCGAATATGTCAAGGATTATACGAATGATCCGGAATGGCTATCTCAAACATTGAAAAAAGTCTGCAAAGCAGAAAGATACCTTTTTGTGACAAACAGGTTATTTTATACGCTTGAACTGACAGAGGTGAAAGATGCAATCTTGAACTGCATCTTAAAACTTAAGGATTGTGAAAACGCTATAGGGTATGAGCAGTTTCTTGAAAACAAAACACGAAACGAGGACGAACATAATCTTTGGACAGGGTTGGAAAAAGCATATAGGGTTGATATGAGAACTCAGGATTGGTGTTATCTTTACCATGAAGAGGGAGTAAAGTGTGTAGGTGATGTAATTAGAAGGCGAAGGCATACGCTTGGAATGTCAAAAGAGGAACTATGCAGAGACATATGCTCTTTTGATACGCTGGATCGAATAGAAAGGCTGAAGATGAATCCGCAACCCAATCGAATGATGGAGTTGCTGACGAGGCTAAAACTATCCGGGGAATATCAGAAGACTCTGGTGTCCGTAACAAATGCAGAGGCAAAAAAGATAGAGGAGAACATTGCTATATATACCAATGCGAGAGAGTATGACAAGGCACTGATTGAAATGGCAAACCTTAAGAAAATCAATAAAAGCGCAACAGCAGAGGATGATCAGTTCTTGCTGATGAATGAAACGATGATCAAATATAGAAAACGGGAGATACCTGCTGGTGAATGTGAGCAGCTTCTTGACAGGGCTTTAGGATTTACACTTCCCGCCTATGATATTTCCGGAGATTTCTATATGACCAGATTGGAGTTGACCTGTTTGTACAATCGTATCATAATCAGAAAGGACATTAACGATGACAAACTGATGCGCTTTGTTGAAAACATGTGTGATCCGCAACATTTGAATGATGATACAAGAGATACAAGAATTTTGGAACTGTTCCTTTTTGCAGAAATGAGAATAAGGGAAGAAGCGGGAGATTGGAAAGGCGCGGAGCGATATGGGAAGATTCTTGTCTTATTGGAATTACGATGTAAAAGAAGTGCTATGCTATACAGCGTTTTCAACGAAAGAATACTAATATACGATAAAAGGGTAGAACAAGGGGAAGATATTCCTGAGAAGGATATTAGGAATAATGACCTTCTTGTGGCCACATTTAGAAAGAGAGAAAGAGCAAACAGGCAATAACAAGACTATTTGGTGACAGTTTTGCGGTTTGCTTTTTTCTTTAGTTGAGTTAAAACAATTATGTAGAACAAGGAAAACGAATCCGCATTGGGGGAGGAGCATAAATCATGTCTGACATAGTCCTTAAGACAGAGAATCTGTCAAAGAAATACGGTCTTGTTATGGCGAACGATCATATTTCGATGCAGATAAACAAAGGCGACATATATGGGTTTATAGGGGTGAACGGAGCGGGAAAGACCACATTCATGAAGATGATCTGTGACCTGATTCGGCCTACGGATGGGAAGTTTACCTTGCTTGGTGCGTCCTCGCCCAAGGAACTGTCAAAGGCAAGGCGTAAGATGGGCGTGCTGATCGAGCATCCTGCGCTTTACACGGATATGACTGCGCTGCAGAATCTGGAGATACAGGGGCGGTATAAGAACTACAAGCCTAAGGATGGAAAAAAGACATATTATGACATTCTTGAGCGTGTGGGCTTATCCGATGTGGACGAGAAGAAGGTTCGTGCTTTTTCCATGGGAATGAAGCAACGCTTAGGGCTTGCTCTGTGCCTGGTCGGCGAACCTGAGTTTATCATTCTTGATGAGCCGTATGTTTCTCTTGATCCTGTCGGGATTAATGATTTCAGGAATATTTTGCTCCAGCTTAACAAAGAAGGCGTAACGATCCTTTTCAGCTGCCACACCTTGGTGGAACTTACAAAGCTGGCTACAAGGTATGGATTTGTACATGAAGGGCGCCTTCGGAAAGAAGTGGCTTCGGAGGAGCTTATGGCGGAAATGAAGGAACATGATGAGGATCTTGAGGGCTATTTCCTTAGGCATATCCTATTGCGGAATAATGAGAAATAAAGGGATTGTGGCATGGGCAAATTTCGTAATGAATTGAGAATTTTTTATTCTTCAAAGTCTGTCTGGTTTGTATATGTGTTCATTATCATAGTTACGGCTTTTTTAAATATTCTTATTGGGGTTGATCCGTGGAAAATGGTGGTTGCTCCGGGAATTATGGGGTTCTTGGTCCTGATGGCGCTTTTTGGAGCGCTGAATGCCTATGTTACCGGGCTGATCTGGAGGCAGGATCTCGGAGGTGGGACTATTATAAACATCATCTCATCCGGCACAACAAGGACAGAATGGTTTCTGTGCAAAGTGGCAATGATAGTCATAGAATGTTTTGTCATTTCGCTACTTTCGTACATTTCAGGGACAGTGTACGGACTGTTGGCCGGGGCAGACTATAGTAATCTGTCCGATAAGACGGTGTTAAGATCTAACTTAAGTTCTTTGCTTATAATCTTTGTTATTTCTTTGGCTTACAGTTTTATAGCCACGATATTCTTTTTTCTGATACGTAGTTATTCCTTTGCACTCGTGATTGCAATGATAGCGACTTTTTTAGGAAGTCTGGCGATAGTGGCATTTTTATTGGACTATGCAATAACAGTTTCTCCGGTCATCTTTTTATATAAGGCGCTTGGGGCCGTGGATGCTGCTGATCCGGAGAAAGTTATAAAAACATTTGAGCAGGGAGCACTGATCATGCTGATATATATAGCAGTCTTTGGGGGAATATCGTTTTTAAGATGTCTCAGAAAAGAATATTGAACCGGGAGGATGTAGCATGATTTCTTGCTTTATTTACAAAGCCTCGCGCCGGGCGATCACATATGTTTCGTTTGTTGTTTTCGTTCTGGTGGCGATAGTTACCTGGGAAACTATAAAAACGAATTATTGGCGTACCGCTTATCAAAAGGTTGTTATTTGGCCTTGCGTTTGGGAGTTTTTTATAGAGATGATTCTGGCAGTGGAAGCTTCATGGCTTGTCCTTCAGGACATCCTTAATGGTACTTTTAAAAATACAGTTTCCTGTGGCCTGTCCAGAAGAAAATACTTTTTTGGACAAATGGGATGTGTGTGCGTTATGATAACTGCGGAACTTGCTTTGGCGAGTATCTTGTATATAAGCAATGCTTTGAACGACGCCGGCTTTTCTGAAATCACAGCCGGACAGTGGCTCATATATCTTTTATATCTTGTACTTATTTGGGTGAGGCATATGGCAGTTGTTGTCCTTTGCGCTTCGATCGGATTTATGGTCAGAGCGATACATGCATTGGTCGGATCTGTTGCGGTCGTCTTCGCCATAATCTTCCTCGATGCTGTGACGAACATCAAAACGGAATGGACGTATTTTGTTGAGATCATGAAGTACACACCCCTAGGCAGCGGAAAGATGCTGGGGGATCAGATATATGCCACGGGCAGTATTCCCATCGGAAGCTCAATATTAATCACACTTCCTACGATAGCGATCACGATCGTTGTAGCGGTTATCTCGATGCGGGTGTTCGAAAAGGCGGATCTGAACTAGATGATCAAAGAAGACAATGCGGGGTTATAGAGTTTGAGCAAAACGGGCAGAATAAAGCAACGTATGGAACTCATTTGTTGGAGGATTTAGCCTCGAAAATAGATGTTAGCATCGTTAAAATTATAAAAAGCAGGAGGGTATTTGCTATGAGCGAAGAAATGGCAATTGAAGTAATTTTTGCAAGAGATTTGATGAAAGATTTTTTAAATCCAGACGGCACAGCAAACAATGAGAAACTAATTAGGCTCGTTAATCTAACCAGAACCAAATTGCGCGAGGAAAATTATGAACTGCCTATTGTACATTTTCATGACGGTCCATCTTTGGAAAAGGGACAGTATGCGATCTATGCCAACGGAGAATTACTAAGACAAAACACCAAAGAGGTGGACGGTAAGACAATCGATGTAATTGCAAATGATTTGTATGAGCTTTTCCGCAAATAAATGTGAAAGTATTTTGGAAAATAGGAGGGTGTGAATCATGATACGCTTTTTGATAAAACTGCCGTTCGCACATTTGAGCAGGTATTCTTTTGCTCTTTTCATTGTTTTCTTTACTGTTCTTTTGGGCTCGGGATGTGAAAGTGCAGAAGAGGCTGGTCAGGCCATGGTTTGGGGCACAAATGATTGTATAGAGGAATCAGTTCCAAATACTTGCGACTATTTCAACGGTGAAGTCGTGAAAATTACGGAAAACGGCTTGGTCTTAACACCTGTCTCTGAGTGGAATTGGAGCGACGCAGCAAAAGTCAGGATTCCCCAAACGAAGTTGTTTGAAGGCGACTATTCCGATATCAAGCCCGGCGATAAGATACGTGTGGCATTCAACGGGAATACAATGGAATGGTCAGGCGATGAGGTATCAATCCGTAAGGTTTTCTTGTTGTTTCGAGTTTCTGATGATGCAACGCTCGAATGACTAATAATCCGGAAGCGCCTTTAATAAAACTTTTTAGGTAAATCAATAGGTAATACAAACAGCTTCAATAATCACAACTGCTGTATTTTCAAGGGCTGCAAGCGTTTCTCTCCTCGGACTCTGACTTATGTCTTTTCAAGGTTCGAATCCTTGTAGCCCTGCGTAAGGTTTCAGTATAACGCTGAAACCTTTTTTCTTTGCAAAGCCTCTGTTTCAGCGGCTTTGGACCATGTCGTAGACAGAACTTGAAGAAGAGTTGTTAAAATTTTCTCAAAATTGAACTTGACAAAGATTGGCTTTTATGTATAATTACTTAAAACGTTTGAAACGCGACTAAATAAAATATGAATAACGGACATTGAACAATGGCGTTCACATTTGCACTCGTTCAATGTTTTTTTTTATTCAAACACTTTATTCAGTTGAAGCGTTACAGCAAAAAAGGAGGAAAATGAAGACAATGAAAAACATTAAGAGAATTCTTGCTCTGGTTTTCACTGTTACCATGCTGGTCAGCCTCGCAGCTTGCGGCAAGAAGACCGAAACGGCAAAGAACGCGATCAAAGACCTGGTAACTTATGAGACACAGGCACGTGAAATTGAGGACTGGAACATTCTTCATTCACAGAACGCTACAGACTTTTATGTAACAGCCAACCTTGTTTCCGGTCTCGGCGCATCTGACAAGAACGGTCAGCTCATCCCTGCGATCGCAGAAAGCTGGTCAACAAACGATGACGCTACAGTTTGGACCTTTAAGCTTCGCAAGGACTGCGTTTGGGTAGACAAGGACGGAAATGAGAAGGCAAAGATCACTTCTGCAGATTTCTTATGCGGTCTTGAGTGGGTACTCAATGCAAAGAAGAACGAAAATGCGAATACTTCAATGGCAACCGAGATGATCAAGGGTGCCGCAGAGTACAATGAACTTACAAACAATATGAGTGATGAAGAGGCACTTGCTCTTACATGGGACAACGAAACCTTCAA
>JAEEGH010026802.1_pt1 | contig 11456 bp, 6 predicted proteins | sample 9134181 | NCBI WGS metagenome assembly JAEEGH01 (sample SAMN16246544, study PRJNA631951) | gut metagenome | biome: gut microbiome; feature: rumen; material: DP-attached | host: Bos | place: Iran: Karaj | collected 2018-10 | reverse complement strand
CTGCGGCCGACGTGGCGAGGCTGATTACGGCCACGATTTTCGTTTTGATGATGACACCCGGACTGTCGTTCTTCTATGGCGGTATGGTGGGTGCGAAGAATGTGATTTCGACGATGCTGCAGTCGTTTATCGCCATGGGACTGATATCAGTGCTCTGGGTGGTCATAGGTTTCTCTTTGTGTTTTGGCGATGATATCGGAGGTGTGATTGGCAATCCGTTGACGTTCCCGATGTTCCACGGTGTGGGTGCCGATGTGTATACCACTCCGGCAGGCAACGTCCTGGGCGGTGCGACCATCCCGTTGGCACTGTTCGCCCTGTTCCAGATGAAGTTTGCCATCATCACCCCGTCGCTGATCACAGGTTCGTTTGCTGAGCGTGTGCGCTTTTCGGCCTATATGTTTTTCATGATGTTCTTCTTTTTCGTGATCTACTGTCCGCTGGCGCACATGACGTGGCACCCAGAAGGACTGTTTATGAAGTGGGGTGTCATCGACTTTGCCGGTGGTATCGTGGTGCACGCCTCCTCAGGTATCGCAGCCCTGGCCGGAGCTATCTTCCTCGGACGACGCAAGGCTGAGACGCGCAAGAGTGAGCCGGCTAACATCCCCTTTGTGCTGCTCGGTGCAGCGATGCTGTGGTTAGGATGGTTCGGCTTCAATGCCGGTTCGTCATTGCATGCCGACGGACAGGCCGTCAAGGCGTTCCTGAATACGAACACCGCCTCGGCTACGGCGATGATGACGTGGATCTTCTTCGACTGTCTGCGTGGTCGTAAACCCTCAGCAATGGGTGCTGCGGTGGGCTGTGTGGTCGGTCTGGTGGCCATTACACCGTCAGCAGGTTATGTTACTGTGGGGCAAAGCATCTTCATCGCGTTTGTCATCACGTTGATCTGTAACGTTGCCGTCTATTGGCGTTCGCACTCCCGCATCGACGACGCCCTCGATGTGTTCCCCACCCACGGCACGGGTGGTATCTTCGGTACGGTGCTGACGGGTATCTTCATTCAGGAGGGACTCATCGCCGGCACGTGGGACGGTTTTGTGATTTTCCTCTACCATCTATTGGCCATTGTCATCGTGTTTGTCTATACCTTCGGCATGAGCTGGCTGGGTTACAAGCTGATCGATATGCTCATCCCAATGCGCGTCTCTGTATATAGTGAAAAGGTGGGACTTGACTTCTCGCAACACGACGAGCACTACGGACTGGCGCACATCGGCGAACGGGAACTGGCGGAATATGAGGAGCACATAGCGGAGAAACAGAGAATTAAGAATTAAGAATTTAGAATTTAGAATTAAGAGACAAGCAAACTTCAAAACAACATAGCATGGATACAAAGTACATTTTCGTCACAGGTGGAGTGGTTTCCTCGTTAGGCAAGGGAATCATCTCCGCCTCGATCGGCAAACTGTTGCAGGCGCGTGGGTACAAAGTGACCATCCAGAAGTTCGATCCCTACATCAACATCGACCCTGGGACACTGAACCCCTATGAGCACGGCGAGTGCTACGTGACGGTGGACGGTATGGAGACCGATCTCGACCTGGGACATTACGAACGCTTTACGGGTATTCACACCACCCGCAATAACTCCATCACGACGGGTCGTATCTACAAGACCGTCATCGATCGTGAACGGCACGGCGACTATCTGGGGAAAACCATCCAGGTGGTGCCGCACATCACGGATGAAATCAAACGCAGAATGCTGCGCGAGGGGCTTGATGAGGGGTTCGACTTCGTCATCACAGAGGTGGGCGGCACGATAGGCGACATCGAGAGTGCACCGTTTATGGAGGCCATCCGACAGTTGCGCTGGCAACTGGGGCGCAACGCCGTCTGTGTACACCTGACCTACGTGCCCTACCTGAAAGCGGCTGAAGAGCTGAAGACAAAGCCCACGCAGCACTCCGTCAAAGAGTTGCAGGGGATGGGTATCCAGCCCGACATCCTCGTATTGAGAACCGAACGCCACCTCGACAATGCCCTGCGTATGAAGGTGGCGTCTTTCTGTAATGTCGATCTGGAGTGCGTGGTGCAGAGTGAGGATATGCCTTCGATCTACGAGGTGCCCGTGAATATGCAACGCCAGGGACTCGACGCCGCGATATTAAGAAAGATCGGCATTCCCGTGGGAGAGACACCGACGATGCAGCCTTGGCACGACTTCTTGGAGAAGCAGCGCAATGCCAAGCGCGAGGTACATATCGGTCTCGTGGGCAAATATGACTTGCAGGATGCCTACAAGAGCATCCGCGAGAGCCTCAATCTGGCAGGCATCTACAACGATGTGAAGGCCAAGATACATTTTGTGAACAGCGAGGAGATCACGGCACAGAATGTCGCAGAAAAACTGAAGGACTTGGCGGGCATCGTTGTCTGTCCGGGCTTCGGCAATCGTGGCATCGAAGGCAAGATCATCGCCGCCGAATATGGTCGTACGAATGATATCCCTACCTTCGGCATCTGTCTGGGTATGCAGATGATGGTGATCGAGTTTGCCCGTAACGTGCTGGGCTACAAGGATGCCAACAGCAGTGAGATGGACAAGCAGACACCGCACAACGTCATCGATATGATGGAGGAACAGAAGAGCATCACGGAGTTGGGAGGTACGATGCGACTGGGTGCCTATGACTGCGAGCTCGTCAAGGGCAGTCGCACCTACGAGGCTTACAACGACCTCACAAAGGGTCAGACCCCTTGTGAGATTATTCACGAAAGACATCGCCATCGCTACGAGTTCAACAACGCCTATAAAGACGAATATGAGTCGAATGGTATGAAGTGCGTGGGCATTAACCCGGCTTCCGACCTTGTGGAGATTGTCGAAATACCAGAAAAACGCTGGTACATCGGCACACAGTTCCATCCAGAATATTCATCGACGGTCCTGCACCCGCACCCGCTCTTCATGAGTTTCATCAAGGAATGTATAAAGACAACGGATTGCACGGATTTAACGGATTCTAAGCGCGGAATAAATCCGTGAAATCCGTGTAATCCGTTGTGTAAAGAATTTATGTATGGAAGAATTGAAGCACGAGTGTGGTGTGGCGATGATCCGCCTGTTGAAGCCACTGAGTTACTACGAGCAGAAATACGGTTCGTGGCGCTATGGTTTCAATAAGCTTTACCTGATGATGGAGAAGCAGCACAATCGCGGACAAGAGGGAGCCGGTATCGCTTCCGTCAGTCTGACGAAGGAACCAGGCACGGAGTATATGTTCCGTGAGAAGGCCGAGGGCAAGGATGCCATCACGGAGATCTTCAGTCGTGTGACGGAGGAGATGGCCGGCGAACTGCTGATGGGACATCTGCGCTATTCGACTACAGGCAAGAGCGGACTGACGTTCGTACATCCTTTCCTGCGCCGAAACAACTGGCGGGCGAAGAACCTCTGTCTGTGCGGCAACTTCAATATGACCAACATCGACGAGGTCTTTCAGTTCCTCACCCAGCAGGGCCAGTCGCCGCGAATCTATGGTGACTCGTATATCACCCTCGAACTGATGGGACACCGTCTGGACCGTGAGGTGGAACGCCTGTATGCCCTCGCGAAGGAGCAGGGATTGAAAGATACGGCGATTACCGATTATATCGACAACCACGTAGAGATGGCCAATGTGTTGAAGAGCACGATGAGCCACTATGACGGTGGTTACGTGATGTGCGGACTGACGGGCTCAGGCGAGATGTTTGCCGTGCGCGATCCTTGGGGCATCCGGCCTGCGTTCTACTATCGCGATGAAGAAATGATGGCTCTGGCCAGCGAACGCCCCGTATTGCAGACAACCTTCGACCTGCAGACGGAGGAAATCTGCGAACTACAGCCAGGCGAGGCGCTGATCGTTCATAAGAACGGTGAAAGCCAGTTGGAACAGATTATGCCAGCCCAGCCCCTGAGTGCCTGCTCGTTTGAACGTATCTATTTCAGTCGTGGTTCTGACCGCGACATCTATCAGGAGCGCAAACGACTGGGTGAGCAACTGACGCCTGCTATCCTCAAGGCTATCGACGGCGATGTGGATCACACGGTCTTTTCGTATATCCCCAATACCGCAGAGGTCGCCTTCTATGGTATGACCGACGGTTTCCGCAAACTGCACGGCGAGGTGCGCACAGAAAAGGTGGTCTGGAAAGATATCAAACTGCGCACCTTTATCGCCGATAACTCTGAGCGCAACGATCTGGCTGCTCACGTCTATGACATCAGTTATGGTTCGCTGAAGCCATACGAGGATAACCTTGTGATCATCGACGACTCGATAGTGCGAGGTACGACGCTGAAAGAGAGCATCTTTAAGATCCTCGACCGTCTGAATCCCAAGAAGATTGTGATGGTGTCGAGTTCGCCCCAGATCCGCTATCCTGACTATTACGGCATCGACATGTCGCATCTGGAAGAACTCTGTGCCTTCCGTGCGGCCATCGCGCTGATTAAAGACAGAGGCATGCAGCGTCTGATTGCCGATACCTATAAGGCCTGCAAGTATTCGCCAGCCTCGCTGAATCACGTGCGCAATATCTATGCACCGTTCACCGTCGAGGAGATCAATGATAAGATTGTGGAGATGCTGCGCCCTGAGGGCATGCAGGCGCCCATCGAACTGGTGTATCAGAGCATCGAGGGGCTGCACAAGGCCTGTCCCCATCACCCCGGCGACTGGTACTTCACGGGCCATTACCCCACACCTGGCGGCATCCGGATGGTGAACCAGGCGTTTGTGAATTATGTAGAACAAGTATTAAAGTTACAGTTATAATCATAAGATGAAGAGACAAGCAAGACTGATCCTCGATGACGGCACGACATTCTGTGGCTGGGCTTTCGGCGCAGAGAAGAACGTGTCGGGCGAGGTGGTGTTTAACACGGCAATGACGGGCTATCCGGAGAGTCTGACGGATCCCAGTTATGCCGGACAGATGCTGGTGATGACCTATCCGCTGGTGGGCAACTATGGTGTGCCGACGACAGAAACAGCGGAAAACGGTCTGCCCAAATTGATGGAAAGCGAACGAATCCACGCCACGGCCCTGATCGTGGCTGACTATAGCGAGACCTATTCCCACTGGAACGCCCAGGAATCCCTGGATGCTTGGCTGAAGCGCGAAGGCGTGCCCGCCCTCACGGGTATCGACACCCGCCGACTGACGAAGGTGCTGCGAGAGAGCGGCGTGATGATGGGCCGCATAGAATTGAGTGAAGAGTTAAGAGTGAAGAGTGAAGAATTTGCTTCCGCCCAATCAGAAGACTACGGTTCCGTGAACTGGGTGGAGAAGGTGAGCTGCAAGGAGGTGATGACCTATCGCCCTGAAACAAATCTCTCACCTCTCACCTCTCACCTCTCACCTCTAAAAAAGGTCGTCCTCGTGGACTGTGGTGTCAAGGCCAATATCATCCGCTGTCTGCTGAAGCGAGGCATCGAGGTGGTGCGCGTGCCTTGGGATTACGACTTCAACCTGTTAGACTTCGACGGACTCTTCCTGGCCAATGGCCCTGGCGATCCGGAGCGTTGCGAGGTGACGGTGGAGCATATCCGCACCTTCCTCGACAATCCGCATGTCAGACCCTGTATGGGCATCTGCCTCGGCAACCAGCTTCTGGCCAAGGCGGCAGGTGCCAAGACCTACAAGCTGAAATACGGACATCGTTCCCATAACCAACCCGTGCAGCGCGTGGGCACTACCCAGTGCTTCATCACCTCCCAGAACCACGGTTATGCGGTGGATGCTTCTACATTACCCTCAGACTGGGAACCGCTCTTCGTGAATATGAACGACGGCTCGAACGAGGGTATCCGCCATAAGTCCAATCCCTGGATGTCTGCCCAGTTCCATCCCGAGGCCTGCAGTGGTCCTGTGGATACGGAGTTCCTGTTTGATGAGTTCGTGGCGATGCTGAAACCCACCCCCAACCCCTCCCCAAGGGAGGGGAGCTTAGGAACAAATCCTGCGAGCAAAACTAATTACGCCCCCCTCCTTTCGGGAGGGGCTGGGGGTGGGTCTAAAGTGCTGCTTCTCGGCAGTGGTGCCCTGAAGATCGGTCAGGCGGGCGAGTTCGACTATAGCGGTGCCCAGGCACTCAAAGCCCTGAAAGAAGAAGGCATCCACTCCGTACTCATCAATCCTAATATTGCCACTGTCCAGACATCAAAGGATGTAGCCGATACCGTATATTTCCAACCCGTGACTCCCGAATTCGTGGAGCGCATCATCGAGAAGGAACGCCCTGACGGCATCCTCCTCTCCTTTGGCGGTCAGACGGCCCTCAACTGCGGCGTGGAACTCTACGAAAGAGGGGTGTTGGAGAAATACGGCGTCAAGGTATTAGGTACTCCCGTTCAGGCCATCATCGACACGGAAGACCGCGACCTCTTTGTGAAACGCCTCGATGAGATCGGCGTGAAGACCATCAAGAGCCAGGCTTGCAGTACCATTGACGAGGTGCGTCAGGCAGCCGCCGAACTGGGCTTCCCCGTGATCCTCAGAGCCGCCTATGCCTTAGGTGGTCTGGGTTCCGGCTTCTGTGACAACGAAGAAGAACTGAATGCACAGGCCGAGGAAGCCTTCTCGTTCTCGTCGCAGGTACTGGTGGAGAAGTCACTCCGAGGCTGGAAGGAGATCGAATACGAGGTGGTGCGCGACCGTTACGACAATTGCATCACTGTCTGTAATATGGAGAACTTCGACCCGCTGGGCATCCATACGGGCGAGTCGATTGTGGTGGCCCCCAGCCAGACACTCTCCAACACCGAATATCACAAACTGCGCGCCCTCGCCATCAAGATTATCCGTCATATCGGCATCGTGGGTGAGTGTAACGTGCAGTACGCCCTCGATCCCAATTCCGAGGACTATCGTGTCATCGAGGTCAATGCCCGTCTCTCGCGTTCCTCGGCCCTGGCATCGAAGGCGACGGGCTATCCCCTGGCTTTTGTGGCTGCCAAGCTCGGCCTCGGCTACGGCCTCTTCGAACTGAAGAACTCTGTCACGAAGACCACCAGTGCCTTCTTCGAGCCCGCTCTCGACTACGTGGTGTGTAAGATTCCCCGTTGGGATCTGACCAAGTTCCACGGTGTGAAGCGTCAGCTCGGCTCGTCGATGAAGAGCGTGGGTGAGGTGATGGCCGTCGGAAGAACCTTTGAGGAATCCTTGCAGAAGGGCCTCCGAATGATCGGACAGGGTATGCACGGCTTCGTGGAGAACCACGAGATCAAGATTACCGACATCGCCACCTCTCTCCACGAACCGACGGATATGCGTATCTTCGTGGTGTCGAAGGCCTTGAAGATCGGCTATACCGTTGAACAGATCCATCAGTTGACGAAGATCGACCGCTGGTTCCTGCAGAAGCTGAAGCACATCGTCGATATCGACCAGCAACTCCGCGAAAACACGCTCCTCTCTGAGGTCTCAGAGTTTATGGAGCCGAGCGAGTTCAAGGAGTATCTGGCATCGCCGGAGATCGCCCCGCTGCTGCACGCAGCCAAGGTCTATGGCTTCTCCGATTTCCAGATTGCCCGTGCCATCGGCCTGGAGCACCGGATGAAGATGGAGCAGGCGGGCCTCACCTTCCGCAAATGGCGCAAAATGCTCGGCCTTGTGCCCACCGTCAACCAAATTGACACCCTCGCCGCGGAATACCCCGCCCAGACCAACTACCTCTATCTGTCGTACCTGTGAGGCATCTTTTCATTTTATAATTTTTGAATTTTAAAATTTTACAATATGTGTGGAATCGTAGCAATATTAAACGTCAAGGAGCAGTCGCATGCTCTGCGTGACAAGGCATTGAAGATGAGTCAGAAGATCCGTCACCGCGGACCTGACTGGAGTGGTATCTATTGTGGTGGTTCAGCCATCCTCGCCCATGAGCGACTAAGCATCGTGGATCCAGAATCGGGTGGCCAGCCCCTATATTCGTCAGACCGCAAACAAGTCTTGGCGGTGAATGGTGAGATCTACAACCATCAGGAGATCCGCCGCCGCTTTGCCGGACAGTACGAGTTTCAGACGGGCTCCGACTGTGAGGTTATCTTGGCTTTGTATCGTGAGAAGGGCATCGACTTCCTCGAAGACCTCAGCGGCATCTTCGCCTTCGTACTTTACGATGAGGAGCGCGACGAGTTCCTGATTGCCCGCGACCCCATCGGCGTGATACCTCTTTATATAGGATATGACAGCGACGGCACCGTCTATGTCGCCTCCGAACTGAAAGCCCTCGAAGGTCAGTGTGAGCGCTATGAGCCTTTCCTGCCCGGACACTACTATTGGAGTGTTGACCCAGGAATGAAGTGGTACTATCGTCGCAACTGGATGCAGTACGACGCCGTGAAGGACAATCCCGCCAGTGTCGAGGCTATTCACGATGCGCTGGAGGCTGCCGTCAAGCGTCAGTTGATGAGCGATGTGCCCTACGGTGTACTGCTCTCCGGCGGTCTCGACTCATCGGTCATCTCCGCCATTGCCGAGAAATACTCTGAGATGCGTATCGAAGACGACTCGAAGACCAAGGCCTACTGGCCCCGTCTGCACTCGTTTGCCGTGGGACTGAAGGGCGCCCCTGACCTCGCGAAGGCCAAACTCGTGGCCGACCATATCGGCACCGTCCACCACGAGATCAACTATACCATTCAGGAGGGTCTTGATGCCATTCGCGATGTCATCTACTTCATCGAGACCTACGATGTCACCACCGTCCGTGCCTCTACGCCGATGTACCTCCTGGCCCGTGTCATCAAGTCGATGGGCATCAAGATGGTACTCTCCGGTGAGGGTGCCGATGAGATCTTCGGCGGTTACCTCTACTTCCACAAGGCCCCGACGGCCAAGGACTTCCACGAAGAGACCGTGCGCAAACTCTCGAAGCTTTATCTCTACGACTGTCTGCGCGCCAACAAGAGCCTCTCTGCCTGGGGTGTCGAAGGCCGTGTGCCCTTCCTCGACAAGGAGTTCCTCGATGTGGCTATGCGCACCAACCCCGAGGCAAAGATGTGTCCGGGTAACACCATCGAGAAGAAGATCGTGCGTGAGGCCTTTGCCGATATGCTGCCTGAGGCGGTGGCTTGGCGTCAGAAGGAACAGTTCAGCGACGGTGTCGGCTATTCGTGGATCGACACGCTGAAACAGATCACAGCAGAGGCCGTCAGCGACGAAGAGATGGCCCACGCTGCCGAGCGCTTCCCCATCAACCCGCCGAAGAACAAGGAGGAGTACTACTACCGCTCGATTTTTGCCGAGCACTTCCCCTCCGACTCTGCTGCCCTCAGCGTGCCCAGCGAGGCCAGTGTGGCCTGCAGCACCGCCATCGCCCTCGAATGGGATGCCGCCTTCAAGGGTATGAATGATCCCTCTGGCCGTGCGGTCAAAGGCGTGCATGAGCAGGCATACTAATAGTTGTAAAGCTTGGGGCGATTTCGTAAAATATATGAAATCGCCCCAAACTTTTTGCATTTCTCACGGAAAATGATTATCTTTGCGCCAAAAAGGTGTGAAGATGAAACAAATTTTACAAACAATCCTATTACTGCTGGCCTTTTGCGCCCTCCCGCTGACGGCCCAGGCGCAGGACGTGAAGAAAGCCATCCGGGCGCATTATGCAGAAGCAAAGGCCTACGTAGATCAGGTGAAGAAGATGGAGGCTGAGGGCTTCTCATACCCCGTGCCCCAGTACTTCTCCGCACACGTCAAGCAGAACCTCCCCGCCACGGGCTTTCATCAGGAAGAGCTGCTGATGTACTACCAGGAACGGCGCGACAGTGATGAGCAGATCTACCCCTCGCTCTATCTCGACTTCGCCGTCAAGAAGTACAACTTCGCAGCACGGGAGTATTACGAGGAATACCTCTACGACGAGCAGGGGCGCATCCAGTTCATCTATGCCACCTCGCCCATCCTCGACTTCGAGAACGACTACGAGTTCCGCCTTTATTTTTCCGGCGGCCAGCTCGCAGAGCTGCTGGTGAAGCGCCGTCCGCAAGGCAAGGGGGAGTACACCACCGTCTATACGGGCAAGACCGTCCCGGAGGAATACCAGTCTTCCTATAACGGCTACTACGGCACATCCCAAACCGTGATGCGCACCTTCAACGCCATCAACGACGGCCGCCAACTCTAATTCTTGAATTTTTAAATTTTATAATTGTTTAATTGTTTAATTTTTTAATTTTATAATATTCTAATTTTTTAATTTTATCCGATGGAAACAACATTAGTATTACTGAAACCCAGTTGTGTACAGCGCCAGCTGATTGGCGAAGTCGTTAACCGTTTTGAGCGTCGCGGGCTCCGCATCTCCGGCATGAAGATGATGCAGTTGAGCGACGAGATCCTCCGTGAGCACTACGCCCACCTCGTCGACAAGCCCTTCTTCCCCGGCCTCTGTGCCTCCATGCAGGCCTCTCCCGTCGTGGCAATGGCTATCTCGGGCGTTGAGGCTGTCCAGGTGGTGCGCACGATGGCTGGCGTCACCAACGGCCGTCAGGCTGCCCCCGGCACCATCCGCGGCGACTACTCAGTGAGCAACCAGCAGAACATCGTCCACGCCTCCGACTCCGTAGAGAACGCAGCCATCGAGGTTGCCCGTTTCTTCCGCCCCGAGGAGATCTTCGACTATCAGAGTGGCGCCTTTGCCTACGTCTATGGCGATGGCGAGTGCAAGTAAGAGAGCGGTCAATACAATAGTTTAGGCTAACCTCGCTGTTCATGAGAATAGCGAGGTATTTTTAGGCACTAAAAAAGCCCTAAAATCTTAATTCTTTATTCTTAATTTATAATTTCACGGAGGAGATATCTACGAGGTTGTTGACGATCGCGTAGATGGTGAGACCTGCCGGTGAGTGGATCTGCAGTTTGCGGGCGATGTTGCGGCGGTGGGTGATGACGGTGTTCACCGAGATGCAGAGGTGGTCGGCAATCTCCTTGTTTGACATACCCTGAACGAGGGAGATGATGACATCCTTCTCACGGTCGGAGAGGGCATCGGGATTCTGACCGGTTGCGGCCTTGAACACCATATCTGAGATGTTGCGGGTGACGTCGCTCTGCTTGGTCTGTTGCTCCAGACGGCGGATGGCGGGCACGAAGATATGATCCTCGACCATCGCGTGCTGACGGAGCCACACTTCGTTTTCGTAGATGTCGTGGAGGGTGGCGGTGAGCTGGTTGTTGTGCAGGCCGTCCTGAGGCAAGTATTTGATGATCAGGAGTTTCAATTCGCGCAGTCTCTTGTCGGTAGCCCCGTGGTGCTTGGAGAAGGTATCCACATTATAGTCGTTGGCGGGACGCCCCTCTATCAGCGACTGCACGTAGGGGAAGAGTGTCTTCTGCTCGTATTTCATGTGACGGCGGATCTCGTGGGCATATTCGTCGTAGAAGCGCAGGATCAGCTTGGCTAGCGACTCGCTCTCGTCGAGCGATTCCTGCAGCTCCCGGCGGATATAGGG
>JAEEGH010026801.1_pt1 | contig 11456 bp, 5 predicted proteins | sample 9134181 | NCBI WGS metagenome assembly JAEEGH01 (sample SAMN16246544, study PRJNA631951) | gut metagenome | biome: gut microbiome; feature: rumen; material: DP-attached | host: Bos | place: Iran: Karaj | collected 2018-10 | reverse complement strand
GGTGCATAGTCATACTGCCCCTTGTCGGCAAAATCTCTTTCTTTGAGCGCCACAATACGCTGCATGAGCGCATTCTGCCCTACCTCAAACTTGATTTTTTCGTTGTCGTTATAATAATTTGCCATGACTTTCTCGCTTACTTGGAATTCTGTTTGTAGTACTTAATCATCTTGGGCACCACTTCCTCCACGGTGCCGTTGATGACATAATCGGCAATCTGATTAATCGGGGCGTTTTCATCGGGATTTATAGACACGATGATGCCGCTCTCCTTCATGCCGGCCACATGCTGTATGGCGCCGGAAATGCCGCAGGCGATATACACCTTGGGACGCACGGTCACACCCGTCTGGCCGATCTGCAGGTCGTGATCACAGAAGCCGGCGTCGACGGCTGCACGGCTGGCGCCCACTTCGGCGTGAAGCACTTTGGCCAGATCGTAAAGCAGCTGGAAACCTTCCTTGGAACCCACACCGTAACCGCCGGAGACGATGATGGGGGCACCCTTGAGGTTGTTCTTCGAAGCCTGCACGTGGCGTTCAATCACCCGTGTTACATATTCCGTCTGAGGCACATAGTCCTCCACCTTCTCCACGATGACCTCACCCTTGTAGGCGGGATCAAGCACCTCGGCTTTCATCACGCCGCTGCGCACGGTGGCCATCTGGGGTCGGTTGTCGGGATTGACAATGGTGGCCACGATGTTGCCGCCGAAGGCCGGACGAATCTGATAGAGCAGCTGCTCGTACGTCTTGCCCGTCTTCTTATCCTCGTGAGGACCGATTTCGAGGGCGGTGCAGTCGGCCGTCAGACCGCTCTTGAGGGCGCTGGATACACGGGGGCCGAGATCACGGCCCACCACATCGGCGCCCATCAGACAGATCTGGGGCTTTTCCTTCTTGAAGAGATTCACCAAGATGGCCGTATGGGGCTTTGAGGTGTAGGGCGACAGACCTTTGGCATCGAATAGATGAAGCACGTCCACGCCATAGGGCAGAATCTGCTGCTCCACCTGTCCCTTGATACCTTCGCCGGCGGCGACAGCCTCCAGCTTGACACCCAATGTATTGGCGAGTTTGCGACCTTTGGTCAGCAACTCCTGACTCACTTCGGTCACTGTGTGGCCTTCGAGTTCGCAATATACAAATACGTTATTCATAATCTGCTTTTTCCTGGACCCTTGATTTAACCGATGGTGTGAGAAGCCAACAGCTCCTGAATCAGTCCGTTGATATCTTCGTCGCTGCCGGTGAGCTGCTTGCTCTCCTTGGCCTTGAACACAATGTTCTCCACATGCTTCACCTTCGTGGGGCTGCCGGCCAAACCGCACTGATTGAGGTCGGCCTCAACGTCGGCACAGGTCAGATGGGGCACTTCGGCCTTCTTGTAGGCCATCACGCGCTTGGCGTTGCGGGGACGACAGGCTGCAGCGCTGCCGTTGACGGTCAGCACACAGGGCAGCTCCGTCTCCACGGTCTCCACACCGCCGTCGATGTGACGCACCACGCGAATGGTCTTGCTGTCGCAGGAGAGAATCTCCTCGGTGTAGGTAATCTGGTTGAGACCCAGCTTCTCAGCCACCTGGGGGCCTACCTGTGCGGTGTCACCGTCGATGGCCTGACGGCCGCCGATGATGAGATCCACATTGGGGGCGAAATGACGGATGGCCGTAGAGAGCGCATACGATGTGGCCAGGGTGTCTGCTCCGGCAAAAGCTCTGTCGGTCAACAGATAACCGCCGTCGGCACCTCTGTACATGGCTTCTTTCACTACTTCGGCCGCACGGTCGGGGCCCATCGTGAGCACCGTCACCGTTGTGCCGGGATTCTGCTCCTTCAGGCGCAGCGCCTGCTCCAGAGCATTGAGATCTTCAGGATTGAAAATAGCAGGCAGCGCACTGCGGTTCACAGTCCCCTCCGGCGTCATGGCGTCGGGGCCCACGTTACGCGTGTCGGGCACCTGCTTGGCTAATACTACAATATTCATATTTTTGCACACTTTAGCAAATTTTGTGCAAAGTTACGACAATTTTCTCACTTAAGCCCCCTTTCGCTCTATTTTTTTTCTTCTTCCGTCCCTTGTCGGAACACTTTCTTTTGCCGGTTGAAAAAAAAATTGTAACTTTGCCCCTGAAAAAGAAGATACTATGATTGAATACCTCAAAGGGGAACTGGCAGATTTGCAACCGGCGGAAGCCGTGATAGACTGCAACGGCGTGGGCTACGGTGTGGGCATCACCCTCAACACCTTCAGTGCGCTGCAGGGCAAAGAGGGCATCGTGAAACTTTATATCTCGGAGAGCATCCGCGAGGACGCCTATCAACTGTGGGGTTTTGCCACCCGGGACGAACGCTCGCTGTTTCTTCTGCTGCAGACCGTGAGCGGCATCGGCGCGGCGACGGCACGCATGATTCTCTCGGCCCTCTCACCGCAGGAATTGGGCGACATCATCCTCTCGGGCAACGACAAAATGCTCAAAAGCGTGAAGGGCATCGGCCCGAAAGCCGCCCAGCGCATCATCGTGGAGCTGCAGGATAAGATTGCGCCCCTGGCCCTGGGTGCATCCGGCGGTGAAAAGACCGCGGCATCCACCGTCAACACGCTGAACGACACCGTGATGGAAGAAGCTTCTTCGGCCCTCACGATGCTCGGTTTTTCGCCTGCACCCGTACGCAAAACGGTGCAGAAGATCCTCTCCGACGAGCCCGACGCTCCCGTTGAGCGCGTCATCAAATTGGCGTTAAAGATGCTGTAAAGCACAATAAAAGGCCTTCGCGCTGCGTTTTTCTCCCAGTGAACGCACGCGCATATATTATAATCACGCTTTCCCTGCTGCTCTCTCTGAGCCTCCCGGCCCAAAGGCGCGACACCATCACGGACGGCCGTCCCAAAAGCGACCTCAAGGTGGACCGCAGAGCGCTGCCCGAGGCTGAATCTTTGATTCGCGAGATTATCTATGACGAGAAGACCGACTCCTTTGAGGTCGGCACACGTCTGCGTTCCCGCAACACCGGCACCAAAGGGCAGAGTGACAACAAAGAGGGCAGCGTCAAAGCCGCCAACGACACCACCATACGCGGCTCCGTGGGCATCCCCTTTTCCTCCGTCGGCCCTACCGTCGGCACGGCCACCAGCTACCTGACGGCCCCCACGCTGATGTCTCCCGACGAGTATCGCCGCTGGAGTCTGCGCCGCTCCATGATGTCCTACTACCGCCAGCGCAATGCGGAAGCCTACGCCACGTCGGGCAAGTCCAAGTTTGACTTCACCAACATGAAGTTCAACATCGGCCCGGCGGAGAAGATTTTCGGCCCCGGCGGCGTGCAGATCAAGACGCAGGGATCGGCCGAACTCAAGCTGGGCATCAACATGAAGCACGTGGACAATCCCTCCATCGCCGTCAACCGCCGAAACACGACCGGTCTGGACTTCGACCAGAAGATCAACTTCACGATGACGGGCAAGGTGGGCGACAAGGTGCAGATGAACCTGAACTACAACACCGATGCTACCTTCGACTACGACGCCCAAAATCTCAAGCTCAAATACGAAGGCAAGGAAGACGAAATCATCAAGCTCATCGAGGGCGGCAATGTCAGCTTCCCGTCCAACAACTCCCTGATTCCCGGCCTGTCCTCACTCTTCGGCCTGCGCACCGACCTCCAGTTCGGCAAGCTGAAATTGCAGACCGTCATCTCGCAGAAGAAATCCGCCTCCAAAAACGTTTCTACCAAGGGCGGCACTTCCACCACCAATTTTGAGATTGCCGCCTCCGACTACGAGCTCAACCGCCACTTCTATCTCTCGCACTACATGCGCGAGCAATACGGGGCGTGGATGCAGACGCTGCCCACCATCCGCAGCGGCATCACCATCAAGCGCATCGAAGTGTGGGTGACCAACAAGACCGGCGCCACCACCAACACGCGCCATATAGTGGCCATGGCCGGACTGGCGGAGAACACCGACGAGCACGGCGCCGGCCAGAAGCTGAGCACCTATCCCGACAACGCCTCCGGCAATGTTTACGCCACGGTGAGTGCACTCTCCGGCGTGCGCGACATCTCCACCGCCTCCACGACTCTTGAGGCCGCCGGATACGAGGGCGGCACCGACTTCGAGAAGCTGCAGTCGGCCCGTCTCCTCTCCTCCTCCGAGTACAGCGTCAACACCACTCTGGGCACCATCTCGCTCAACACCACGCTGCAGCCCGACGAAATCCTTGCCGTAGCCTACGAGTACACGCTCAACGGCGCGACACACCAGGTGGGTGAGTTCAGCGGCGACCAGAAGGAGAACGCCACAACGCTCATCGTGAAGCTCCTCAAAAGCAGTTCCACAACGTCCTCCTCGCCCGTATGGCGCCTGATGATGAAAAACGTCTATTCTCTGGGCGCCAGCAGCATGACGCGGGACAAGTTCAAGCTCGACATCAAATATCTGAGCCCCAACGGCGGCACCTACGTCACCTATCTCCCCAACTCCAAGACCAAGACCACCCCGCTGTTGCGCGCCCTCGGTCTCGACCGCTTGGACCAGAACAACAAATACAAGTCCGACGGACGCTTCGACTACATTGAAGGCTACACCGTGCAGAAGGGCCGCATCTACTTCACGGTGGAGGAGCCCTTCGCCGACCAGCTGGAATCCTTCATGCGTGAGAAAGGCGTCAGCGAGGACACCATCCGGTTCTACACCTACCGGGCGCTCTACGACACCACACGCATAGCAGCCAAGCAGTTGGCCGAGAAGAACAAGTTCATGCTCATGGGACGCTACTCCGGATCGGCTGCCGGAGAGATTGATCTCGGCGTCACCAATATTGCCCCCGGCTCCGTGGTGGTGACCGCCGGCGGCGTCACCCTCGTGGAGAACGAGGACTACACGGTGGACTACAACATGGGCCGTGTGACCATCATCAATCAGAGCATTCTCGACGCCGGCACTTCCGTCAACGCTTCGGTGGAGAGCAACGACACCTACGGCATGCAGCGCAAGACGGTGCTCGGCCTCAACTTCGACTACGAGGTGAACAAGAACCTCACCGTCGGCGGCACCCTGCAGTATCTCTCCGAGCAACCCCTCACCACCAAGGTGACCATCGGCAACGAACCCCTGAAGAACCTCCTTTGGGGCGGTCACATCTCATGGAAGCACGAGGCCCAGTGGCTCACCAATCTCGTCAACAAGATTCCCTTCATCCACGCCACCGCCCCCTCCCAGATCACCTTCGATGCCGAAGTGGCCCAACTCGTGGCCATGCAGTCGAAGAGCGTTCAGGGCGGAGCCGCCTATATCGACGACTTCGAGGACGCCAAGAAGAAAACCTCGCTCATCGAGCCCACCTATTGGCAGCTGGCCTCCACCCCGTCGTCCACCTTTGCCGACGACATCACCTACGCCACCGACAACGACTCCACCCAGCGCTGGCGCTACGGACAACATCGCGCCCTGTTGGCCTGGTACAGCGTCGACCCGCTCTTCACCCGGCGCGGCTCCACCCTGGCTCCGAGCTACATCAACGAAGACTCGCTCTCCAACCAGTACGTCCGTGAGATCTACGAGCGCGAGCTCTATCCCAACAAGACCCAGACGTCCTACTCTTCGGCCAGCACCATCCCGGCGCTCAATCTGGCCTACTACCCCTCAGAGCGCGGCGCCTACAACCTCACGCGCGAAACCGACAAGAACGACTTCCTGCTCAACCCCAAAGAAAACTGGGGCGGCATGATGCGGTCCATCGACAACACCGACTTTGAGACCCAGAACATCGAGTATCTCGAGTTCTGGCTGATGGACCCCTTCTTCTACGAGCGCGGCAAGAGCTATTCCGGACCGCCGCCTTCCGACGACCTCGGCGGCAAGCTGTACATCGACTTGGGCGAAATCTCCGAGGATATCCTTAAGGACGGCAAGAAGTTCTACGAGAGCGGCATGCCCGTGGACGGCTCGATGAACTATCTCACGCAGAGCGTCTGGGGTAACGTGCCCAACACCAATTCCGTCACCTACGCCTTCAACAACAACTCCGGCGCACGCGCGCTGCAGGATGTCGGCCTCAACGGCCTGAGCGATGCCGAGGAGCGCGAGTTCGGCGCCTACAAGGCATTCCTTGACGAACATACATCCCAGCTCGACAATGCCGACGTCATCTCCAAGCTGCAGGGCGACCCCGCTTCCGACAACTACCACTACTATCGCGGCAGCGACTACGACCAGCAGCGCCTCGGCATCCGCGACCGCTACAAGCGCGTCAACCTGCCTCAGGGCAACTCACCCGACGCCTCCTCCTCCCCGGAGAGCTACGAGACGTCCTGGAAGACCACCCCCGACGTGGAGGACATCAACCGCGACTACACCCTCAACGAGACGGAGCGCTACGCAGAGTACACCGTGGAGATCAAGCCCTCCACCCTGCGCATGGGCGGCAGCAAATACGTCACCGACATTCGCGAAGCCACCGAGCGCCTGCGCAACGGCCAGACGGAGACCATTCGCTGGTATCTCATGCGCGTGCCCATCAAGGACGAAGACCGCAAGAGCATCAACAACTTCAGCGACTTCTCCTCCGTGCGCTTCATCCGCATGTATCTCACCGGATTCCCCAATCCCATCATCCTGCGCATGGGCACGCTCGAACTCGTTCACGGCGACTGGCGCCAGTACAACGGACAGCTCTTCCCCGACGGCGCTTCCGGCACATCGGGCGAGATGACCGTCTATTCCGTCAACATCGACGAGAACGGCGAGAAGACGCCCGTCAACTACGTCCTGCCCCCGGGCATCTCGCGCGTCACCGACCCCTCGCAGAGCCAGCTGGTGGAAAACAACGAGCAGTCGCTCGCGCTCAACGTGACCCATCTGGATCCCGGTGACGCCAAGGCCATCTACAAGAACTGCAAGTATGACATGCGCAAATACAAGCACATCCAGATGTTCTGCCATGCCAACGCTTTCGAGGGCGACGACACCAACCTGCAGAGCGGCGACATCACCGTCTTCATGCGCCTGGGCAGCGACTATCAGTCCAACTACTACGAATACGAGGTGCCCCTGGAGGTGACGCCCGCCTGGACCGAGCGCGGCGTGAAATACGACAACTACAACACTGCCGAGCGCCTGATCGTCTGGCCCCAGGTCAACATGTTCGACTTCGATCTCGCCCGCCTCACCGAGGTCAAGAAGGAGCGCAACCGCCTCAAGTCGCTCGGCCAGACCTCTTTCACCAAGCGCTACGAGAGCTACGACCCCGACCATCCCGGCAACAAGATCACCATCATCGGCAGCCCCACCCTGGGCGAGGTGAAGACGATCATGATCGGCATCCGCAACCGCGGCCGCACGGTCAAGTCTGCCGAGGTGTGGGTCAACGAGCTGCGCCTGCAGGAGTTCACCAACGAGGGCGGATGGGCCGCACGCGGTGCCCTCAACATCCAGCTCTCCGACATCGGCTCTTTCGCCGCCACGGGTCGCGTGGTGACGGCCGGCTTCGGCTCTTTGGAGCAGACGGCCCAGGAGCGCACCGACGAGAACACCTACCAGTATCAGTTCACGGCATCGCTCGACATGGGACGCCTGCTGCCCGAGAAGGCCAAGGTCACCTTCCCCTTCTATTACTCTTACGGCAAGAACATCGTGCGCCCCAAATACAACACGCTCGACAGCGACCTGCTCCTCGACGACGCCCTCGATGCCCTGCAGACACAGCATGAGAAGGATTCGCTCTACGATCTGGTCACACGCCGCGAGGTCAGCAAAAACCTGTCCATCTCCGGCGCCAAGGTCAACATCAAGTCGCGCAAGCATCCCATGCCCTACGACCCCGCCAACTTCACCTTCAACTACGCCCAGTCCTCCACCGAGCGCAGCGGCGAGACCACCGTTTACGAATACGACCGCAGCTGGAAGGGCGGCCTGAACTACTCGTGGACCCCCAACTGGAAGAGCTGGGAACCCTTCAAGAACATCAAGTCCAAATCCAAGTGGATGGACATCATCAAGGACCAGAACATCGCCTTCTGTCCCCAGAACATCACCTTCGCCACCGACATCTCACGCACCTATTGGGAGTTGCAGGAGCGCGACCTCGACGACCTGGAGAACCCCACCAGCATCCCCGTCACCTTCTCCTCCACCTTCCTGTGGAATCGCTCTTTCTCCCTCAAGTGGGACATCTTCAAGGCGCTCCACTTCTCCTTCCAGAGCGCCACTCAGGCCGAGATTGAGGGCGCGCAGCAGATCAAAGCCATCAACCCCGACCTCTATCCCGACGACTACGAGCGCTGGAAGGACAGCATCAAGATCTCCCTGCGCCAGTTCGGCCGCCCGCTGACCTACGGCCAGCAGGTGTCGCTCTCCTACAAGCTTCCCATCCACCGCATCCCCATCTTCGACTGGATCACGGCCGACGGCACCTATTCGAGCAACTACTCCTGGAAGCGCGGCACCGACGACGCCAACGGCAACACGCTGGGCCACACCATCGGCACCCAGCGCACGATCAACGTCAACGGCAAGTTCGCCATGGAGACGCTCTACAACCATTCCGACTTCCTCAAGGAGGTCAACAAGAAGTTCTCCGCCAGCAACGTGAAGAATGAGGCCAACAAGAAGAAGACGGCCAAGAAGCGCGAAGACGACATCAAGAAGGCGCGCAAAATCGCCGACGAGCAGGCCCGTGCCGCCGCCGAGGCCGAGAGCAAGAAGACCGGCATCCCCGTCGACTCCATTCTCCGCCGCGACGCGAAGACCCAACCCGCCACCGCAGCGCAGAACAACAGCAAAGACGCCGCCAAACGCTCCTCCAAGCGCGGCTTCGTGCAGGAGGTGGCGCTGAAGCCCGACACCACCATCGAGATCTCCCACGGCCAGAAGTCCAAGCGCCTCATCGTGAAAGCGCTCGACTCTAAAGGCCGTGAGGTGAAGGTGCGCTTCAAGAAGATCGACGAAAACAAGATTGCCCTGCAAACGGACGCCGACGACACGGCCAAGATCCGCCTCAACGTGGTGGCCAAGCAGCCGCGCGAGGAGCAGGGCTGGTACAAGTGGGCCGAGGCCGGCACGCGCTTCCTCATGATGCTGCGCAACGTCTCCGTCTCCTACCGCAACACCTACAACCTCAACGTGCCGGGCTTCAGGGAATCCGTCGGCGCCCTCCTCGGCCAGAACACCACCGACCTCGGCCTCACGCCCGGCATCGGCTTCGGCCTGGGCCTGGTGGACGACAGCTACATCGACCGGGCGCGCGAAAACGGCTGGCTCATGACCGACACCACACTCTCCACGCCCGCCACCTCCGCCACCACGCAGGACGTGCAGATCAAGGCGACGCTCGAGCCGTTCACCGACCTGAAGATCGACCTTAATATGTCGCACACGCGCAACGACAGCAAGAGCATCCAGTACATGTTCCCCAACCGTGCACCCTCGCTCACGGGTTCGTTCAACATGACCACCATCACCATCTCCACCGCCTTCTCCTCCATGGGCACCGCCGACAACGGGTATTCGAGCTCCGTCTTCGACCGCTTCCTCAGCAACCTCGACGTCATGCAGCAGCGCATCCAGCAGCGCTACGAAGGCACCTACTATCCCGCCGGCATGCCGGGCCACAGCGGCAAGTACGACGCCTCGAAGACGCCCGTCAGCCGCTACTCCGCCGACGTCATGATTCCGGCCTTTCTGGCTGCCTATCAGGGTCGCGACGCCAGTTCCTCCAGCACCGACGTCTTCCCCAACCTGCTCAAGATGCTGCCCAACTGGAGCCTCTCCTACAAAGGCCTGGGCAATCTGCCCTGGGTGCGCGACCACTTCAAGAGCGTCACGCTGACCCACGCCTACAAGAGCCTCTACAGCATCGGCGCCTACAACTCCTACAGCAACTACATCCAGGCCATCGGCGGCAACGACATGGGCTATGCCGGAACGGCTGCGCCGGGCGTCTATACGGCCTCCTCCGTGTACGACATCTCCACCGTCTCCATCAACGAGACCTTCTCTCCCCTCGTGGGCCTCAACCTCACGTTCAACAACAACATGACGCTGAAAGCCGAGTACAAGACCGCGCGCGTGTCTACCTTATCTATTACCTCCGCCCAGATCAACGAGACCAGCAGCAAGGACTTCGTCATCGGCTGGGGCTGGAAGATCAACGACTTCCGCCTCTCCTCCCTCTTCGGCGGCGGCAAGGCGTCGAAGCAGGCCGCCAAGAGCAACCGCAACCGTCGCGGCAGCAGCGCATCCTCGCGCAACACGTCGGCTTCGTCGCGCGACAAGGCGTCCTCTTCTTCCGCCTCCTCTTCGAAGAAGGCCTTTGCCCACGACCTGAACCTGCGCTTCGACTTCTCGCTGCGCGACCAGGCGGCCATCCGCCGCGACATCCAGTCGGGCCTGTGCGAGGCCACCAGCGGCCAGCTGGCCATCAAGGCCTCGGCTCAGATCGACTACACCATGTCGCGCTACATCACCATGAGCATCTACTACGACCGCCAGCACTCCAAGCCCCTGCTCTCTTCCCAGTCTTATCCCACCGTCACCCAGGACTTCGGCATGACGATGAAAGTCTCCCTCACGCGTTAGTTTGCGTGAAAAATGTTCATGAAGCTTCGCTCCATAGACATTTCTCACGCTCGGCAGTGTCGGAACAAGCTCCACACTGCACTCACTTACTCGAAAATGCTCGTGCAAACATGCAAGCAAGCAAACAAAAAAAGGCCGCCGGAATTGCTCCGACGGCCCTCTTCATACATCTTACTTCTAACATCTTACTTCTTTCTACGCTGCCCCAAGACGTTTGACAATCAAGTCGATTTGCCTTTTTGTTAAAGGGCGTTCTGCTTTCCAGCCTGTTCGTTTGAGCAGGGCTCTCAGCGGTTTGAACTTGCCGTTGCCGAAGCGTAAGTCGCGCAAGAAAAGGCTCTTTGCTTGTGATAGGCCAATCGGATTTCCCCGAACGCCTTCCGAATAATAGGCTCTTGCCAATTCCGTCAGCGTCATGACGGGTCCTCCGGTTCTTTTTCGGGCAGCATATACACACCTCGTTTGAAGGACTTCCATCCCCTATCGATGGCGGACCGGTAGATTGTGGTGAAGTGCACATTGGCGAATACGGCGTAATCCCTCATTTCCTCAAGTTTGAGATTTTGCCCTTGCTTTCTCTCCTCGTAGTCGGCGAAGGCAAAGTTTCTGGCCTCCTGTATCTCGATCGGCACGCGACGGACTTCTCCGTAGGCGTTCATGACGCCATTTTTCTCACTTCGGATTTTGAGGTCGATGCGGTTCTGCACTGCGAGGGCGCAGTCGATGGTCATCATTACCCACCAGCGGACAACTTCGACAACCTGTTGCACCAACTGCGTATCATTCCCTCCGGAATCATCACCAGGCTTAACAGCAACAGCAGCGTGTCCTGAATGATGCGCAAAGCGGAACCCGTTAGCAATAAGCAGCAGGTAACA
>JAEEGH010026800.1_pt1 | contig 11457 bp, 11 predicted proteins | sample 9134181 | NCBI WGS metagenome assembly JAEEGH01 (sample SAMN16246544, study PRJNA631951) | gut metagenome | biome: gut microbiome; feature: rumen; material: DP-attached | host: Bos | place: Iran: Karaj | collected 2018-10 | reverse complement strand
GTCCCGGGGCGCTCGGAGTAATAGAACATAAACGCGGCATCGAAGCCGACCTTCTCGAAAAGCTCGAGCGTCATCTGGTGATCCTCCTCAGTCTCCGAGCAGAAGCCGGCGATTACATCGGTCGTTATAGCGCAATCGGGCATCAGCTCGCGGATTTTGTCTACCCGCTCGAGGTACCAGGCTGCCGTATAGCGGCGGCGCATCTTCTCGAGGATGCGGTCGGATCCGGACTGGACCGGGAGGTGGATATGGTGGCAGATGTTGGGGTAACGGGCCATGGTCTCGAGCACCTCGTCCGAAATGTCCTGAGGGTTCGAGGTCGAGAAGCGCACTCGCATCTGGGGGCTCACCTCCGCGACCATCGCGAGCAGCCGGGCAAACGAAGTCCCTTCGAAATTGTATGAGTCCACGTTCTGGCCCAGCAGCGTCACCTCCTTATAGCCTTTTTGGACGCAGTCGCAGGCCTCACGGACGATCGAGCGGGCGTCGCGGCTGCGCTCCACTCCGCGGGTGTATGGGACTACGCAGTACGAACAGACGTTGTTGCAGCCGCGCATAATCGAGATGAACGCGGACACGCCGTTCGAATCCAGGCGGACGGGGGTAATGTCGGCATAAGTTTCCTCGCGCGAGAGGATTACGTCGATCTGAGGGTGGCCGTCGGAAGCGGCCTCAAGCAGCTCGGGCAGGCGGCGGTATGCGTCCGGTCCGGCCACGACGTCGACCTTGCCCCCTTCGAGCAGCTGCTCCTTCATTCGCTCGGCCATACAGCCGAGGATACCGACCACTACCGGCCTGTTGCGGCGCTGGAGCGCGAACTGATCGATACGGCCGAGGATGCGCTGCTCCGCGTTGTCGCGGATCGAGCAGGTATTCGCCATTATGACGTCTGCCTCGTCCATATTCTCAGTGCGGGAATAACCGTGTTTTCCGAGGATCGAAAAGACCACCTCGGTATCGGCTACATTCATCTGGCAGCCGTAGGTTTCTATGTATACCTTTTTACTCACGTTCGCAAAGATAGACAAAAAGTTAGTATCTTTGGGGACGTGAATAAAATTGTACGCATACTCTTGGCGGTAGTTGTCGCCGCCCTGCTCGCCGGTTGTTCTGCCTCGCGCAATCAGTTTACTATTACCGGCGGCGGAATGGATTCCGTCCATATCGGGGATCCTATAACTGCTGTCGCAAACCTTAATATCAACAACCCTTCATACAAGGTGAAGGTCAGCGATATAAGCGGAAAAATAAAGAACGGAGAACAGACCCTGCTCAACGTTCAGGCAGAAGATTTCGAGATTCCCGCAAGATCGTCTTCGACCGTCTTCGTCCCGCTGGAAGCAAGCCTGGAGCCCGGAGTAGGCGTGTTCAGCATTATGAAGATAGTCTCCGGCGGAGATTTTGAGAACCTTACGGCCGACATTACCTTTACAGCCACCGGCCTGTTCGGAATTAAGAAAACACAAACCCTTGAAAACATACCTCTCAAGGATTTAATGAAACTGTTATGAGAAAATTTTTGATGTCTTTCGGGCTTCTGATTCTTTCGGTCTGCGCCTTTGCCCAGACCGAGGAGCCGCCGAAGGAAGGTTACAAATACATCGATACCGTTATCTACAATGCGGTCCCGCGCCTGAACGAATCCCTCGTGGGGAAATCGGTAGGCGAGATTCTCCCCTGGAGGGTGAAGCTTCATCAGAGCCCCTCGATAAGGAACGCCGCTGAAGCCCAGGTCCGTAAGAACAAGACAGTCCAGACAGACGGCTTCCGCATCAGGATCTATTTCGACAACAAGCAGAATTCCCGCGAGGCCTCCTTCGAGAGCGAATCCCGCTTCAAGAGGCTCTTCCCCGGCTACAATACTTACCGTACCTTCAAGAACCCGTATTTCAAGGTAACAGTCGGAGACTTCAGGACTAAGGCAGACGCCCAGGTAGCTTTGCAGCGCATCTCGAGGGTATTCCCAGACGCCTTCATCGTCACCGAAAAGATGAAGTTTCCGGTAATTTCGGACCTTGTCCGCGTTACTGCAGATACGGTCAGAATGCAGGTTCCGATAGTCCCTCCTACCCCTACCCCTCAGAATGAATAAACAAGGTCTAGCGTTAACCCAGCAGCAGGTCCAGAAACTCTCGCCCCTGCAGATCCAGACCATCAAGCTGATCGAGCTTCCGGTCCAGGATCTGGAACAGCGTGTCCGTCAGGAGCTGGAGGAGAACCCCGTGTTGGACGATACGCCGGACCCCGAATCCCCCGAACAGGAATCAAAGGAGGTTTCCCTCGATTCGCTTCAGGACGACTATATTCCCGACTACAAAACCAGGGTCAGCAACTGGGGTAAAGATCCCAGGCCCGAGTACAATACTTTCTCCGTAAAGACCGGCTTCAGGGAGAGTCTTCTGGACCAGCTTGGTTTCCGCCCTCTTTCCCCCCACGAAAAGGAGGTCGCCTCGTTTATCGTAGGCTCGCTGGACGACGACGGCTACCTTCGCCGTGACCTCGATTCGCTGGTAGACGACCTTGCCTTCCGCGCCAACATCGAGAGCGACCGCGAAGAGGTGGAGCGCCTGCTGGCGGTAGTCCAGACCTTCGATCCGGCGGGGGTCGGCGCGCGAGACCTGCGCGAGTGTCTGCTGCTGCAGCTGAAAGCTGCGACCCAGACACCCGCGACAGTAAATGCGCGCCGCATACTAGAAGAATGCTTCACCGACTTTACTGGGAAACATTTCTCCCGTATCCTCTCCAGGCTGGGGATAGATGAGGACGAACTGAAAGACGCTATGAAGCGGATCTCGCGCCTCAACCCTTCTCCCGGCGGCCAGGTAGACGATTCGTACTCAGATGTTGCCGAGCAGATTATCCCCGACTTCGTCCTTAAACTGGGAGACGACGGCGATGTTACCTTCGAGATGCCCCGCTTCAACATCCCCGAACTGAGGGTGAATAAGAAGTACGCCGATATGCTGGCCAAGGCAGAAGGCGGGTCAGATCGCGAAAAGAAAGAGGCGGCAACTTTCGTAAAGGAGAAACTGGACAGCGCGAAGTGGTTTATCGAGGCTCTGAAGCAGCGCTATAATACCCTTTCTAAGACTATGCAGGCCCTGCTGGACTACCAACACGATTTCTTTGTAAGCGGAGACGAGCGCGACCTTCGCCCTATGATTCTTGAAGACATCGCGAAGATAACCGGCTTCGACATCTCTACCATCTCGCGAGTAGTGAACAGTAAATACATCGACACCCCTTACGGAGTCTATCCCCTTAAGTATTTCTTCTCCGAAGGTCTAGTCAATAAGGCCGGAGAGGAAGTAAGTACCCGCGAGCTGAAAAAGGTCCTCCAGGAGATCGTGGATGCCGAAGACAAACACAAACCTCTTACAGACGAGCAACTCGTCAAAGAGCTCGCCGCAAAGGGCTATATAGTAGCCCGGCGCACCATCGCAAAATATCGCGACCAGTTAGGGATTCCTTTAGCGCGACTCCGCAAAGAAATCTAAGTATTTTTTGTACCTTTGTCGGGATGGGCTCGCAGCAACAGCATACTTGGGAAGATATCGAGGCCTACAAAAACGTCCTGAAGGACAAAGGTCTCAAGGCTACCCGCCAGAGGGTGGCGGTCCACGAAGTTATGATGGAGCTCGGACACGCAAGCGCAGATATGGTCCGTGAGCTTATAGCCTCCAAGAATACTGCTAAAGTAACGACCGCCTCCGTCTACAACATCCTCTCTCAGATGGCCCTCCTCGGAATCTATTCCTACCGCCTCAGCAAGGGCGGTAAAATGTATTTCGACGTCAACCCTACCTGCCACCTTCACCTCTACGATCCTCAGGCAGACACCTGGATGGACCTCCAGGACGAAGAACTTACCGAGCTCGTGGAGAGCCGTTGTAAGAGACGCCGTTTCAAAGGCTACAAAGTCGACTCTGTCGATATACAAATAATCTGTCACCAGTCAATACCAAAAAAGAAATAATATGGAAGTCATCAACCTCGGAGAAAAAAGTTCAGTTCTCAACAGCTTCGTCGCCCAGCTTCGCGACAAGACCCTTCAGAAAGACAGCCTGAGATTCCGTACGAACCTCAACAGACTGGGCCAGATTTTCGGCTACGAAATCAGCCGGACGCTCGCTTCGAAAGAGAGAGAAGTAGTGACCCCGCTCGGTACGGCCCGCCTCAGTGTTCCGGATGAGCAGATCGTAGTCGCTACCATTATGCGTGCCGGTCTTCCCCTCCACGAAGGTATCCTCAGCTGTTTCGACTCAGCCGAGAACGCTTTTGTCGCCGCTTACAGAAAGTACGACAGCGCCGGTGAGTTCCATATCCACACCGAATACTGTACCTGCCCCGATCTGGTCGGCAAGACAGTCATCCTCGCAGACACAATGCTCGCTACCGGTTCCTCCATCGAAGTCGCTTATGAAGTACTTCTCAAAGAGGGCGGAAAGTTCGCCAAACTCCACCTCGTCTGCCCGTTCTCCAGCATTCAGGCTATCGAGTATCTCAGCAAGAAGATGCCCGAGAATACCGTCCTCTGGGTTGCGGCTATCGATCCTGAGCTTACGAGCCACTCCTACATCGTTCCGGGACTCGGCGATGCGGGCGACCTCTGCTACGGACCGAAACTTTAATCCTCCTCCTTCCAACAACAACTTCTTAAACTATGAAAATCAAAGACCTTTCGACGAGCGAAAGGCCTCGAGAGAGGCTTCTTTCCTCCGGGCCCCAGGCCCTATCCAATGGTGAACTTCTGGCAGTGCTGCTCCGTAGCGGCACTGCCTCCTCAAATGTACTTGACCTCTCGCGCTCCCTTCTTCGCTCATGCGATGGGAAGCTCGTACGCCTCTCCCAGATGGATATAAACGAGCTACAGAGGGAGCCGGGGATGGGCCCCGCGAAAGCCGCGGTGCTCGCCGCCGCCTTCGAGCTCGGCAGACGCTTCGCCGACGAGCGGGCAGGCTCTCCGGGGCGCATCATCACTGGTGCACACACCGTTTATGAGATGATGATTCCGTACCTTAAGGGTATCTCGCACGAAGAATGTTGGGTACTGTTTCTGGATAAGCGGCAGCGCGTCTGCTCACGCGAGCGGATGTCCTCGGGGTCTCCAGACGGAGTCCAGATGGACCCCGGGACTATCGTCCGCCTCGCGATGAGCCGCAGCGCCCGCGGTATTATCCTCGTCCATAATCACCCCGCCGGCAACCCCGAGCCCTCCCAGGAAGACATACGTCTCACCCAGAACCTCGCCCGCGCAGCAACCGCTTGCAGCATCACTCTTCTCGACCACATCATCGTCTCCGACGACTCCTTCTACTCCCTCGCCGAGGAGAAGCTCTATAATTCTAATATTTAGAATAATTATTCAATATTTAGATAATTATTGTATATTTGTAACGCTTTTGACATATGAGAATTGTGGCAAAGAAGACTCTGGTCCTTTTTTACGCCATCCACAAAGATGCCCAAACGGCCCTTGAAGACTGGAACGATAAGGCCGAAAAAGCAAGTTGGGATTGTTTTGCTGATGTCAAACGCACCTTCGGGTCGGCTGATTCAGTAGGGAATAAAAGGATAGTATTCAACATCAAGGGCAATCAATACAGACTGATTGCGTTAGTGTTATTCAAGATCAAGATGGTATATATCAGATTCATTGGAACACACGTTGAATATGATCAGATAAAGGATATCGAAAACATTTAGGTTATGACAAAGTTAGAGAATGAGAAGCAGTACGAATCTGCTATGAAAAGAATCAACGAACTGCTGGAGTTCGTTGGAGAGGACACTCCGGAAGATGATTTCCGTAGTGTCGAATTGGTGCTTTTGTCAAACCTTGTGGCAGACTATGAAGACGAACACTATCCAATCAAAAAACCGACACTGATAGATGTTCTCAAACTTCGCATGTATGAGATGGGCCTGAACCAATGTGCGCTTGCCGCTATGTTGGGAATGAATCAGTCCAAACTCAGCGAGATAATATCAGGAAAGTGCGAGCCCACCCTGAAGCAGGCCCGCACTATGGCTCAAAAACTAAACATCTCCGCCTCTATCGTTCTGGGAGTATAGTCGTGGGAACGCTCTGGTGACCGCGGAACTGAGTGCGGGCAGTGATACGGTCGGGCTGCTCGTCGATTAGGATTTCAGCACCCGGGATGGCCGAATTGCCGACGGGTTTTCCGTCAACTACGCTAAGGCCCGGCTGAGGGATATGGTAATTAACTCCCTTCGAGTCCCAGTAAGGCATCTCGCGCCAAACGATAAGACTATAGAACTCATCCTCGCTGCAAAGCGCCTTTCTATTCCACGCCCTCTCGAAAACTCCGACGGTCTTCGGGAAAAGATCGTAGCAGAGATCTTCCCAACTGCGTACCGTTTCGGTCCACATCTGGGCCTGGACGCCGATTATGTTCGGATACTCTTTCAGAGGGAACCTGAACGCCTCAGTGTCATCGATATAGCCTACCCAGCTGTGGGCTAGTTCTTCCTTGTTTCCGGAGTAGGCCTGGTCGGCGTAGGTATATTCGCAGTTGGACTGGACTACCGGGAAGCCCATATCCGCAATTTCGTAAGGCTTGTTGACATAAGGTCCTATAGTAACCCAGACATTAGTCGAATAGGTGACGCTCCGCAGGAGCTCGGCGATTGCCGGGTTCTTGCAGCCGGCAACTTCCTGCCAGCCGGCGATCTTGATGCCCTTTTCCTTGGCGAGGCGGGCGACGCGGCCGAGATAAAATTCGTGACGGTCTTCGCCGTGCCATGCTCCCGAAGGGACCTCATCGCCGCCGATATGGATCGCGGGCAGCTCGACTCCGGCCTCGGCATACATCGCGATGATGCTGTCGAAGACCTTGCCGATGAAGGTGTAGACCGACTCGAGCTCGACGCTCATCACATTGTCCGTGAAGCCCTGGGCAGTGTAGTATTTCGAATCGTCGGCCGGGTCCTGGAGCCTCATCGAAGCATCGCCCGTGCGCTTTTCGTAGGCCCTCATGGCCTTGATTGCGGCTCGTGCATGGCCGGGAGTATCGAATTCGGGGATCACGCTCATGTGGCGAGCGGCCGCATAGCGCAGGATCTCGATGAAATCGGCGCGGGAATAGTAGCCGTTCGAGAGCGCCTCACGGTTCTTGGGGTCGGCGTTGCCGTCGTACGAAGGCTGGAGCTGATGCTCAAAATCGAGCGAGTGGAACGCGCCCACTGAAGTCAGCTCGGGAATCCCGTCGATTTCGAGACGCCAGCCCTCATCGTCTCCGAAATGGAGATGGAGGACATTGAGCTTGTAGCGCGACAGGACGTCGATCAGGGTCAGCAGATTCTCCTTGGTTGTAAAGTTTCTCGCGACATCGAGCATAAATCCTCTATACTCGTAGTCCGGCCAGTCTTCGATAGTCATTTCCGGGACTTCGCCGCCATGGTTCTCGCGAAGCTGGGCGAGGGTCTGCTGGGCATAGTATTCGCCGTCCGGATCCTCAGCCTCGATGATAACGGTCTCGCCGGTTGTGAGCCTGTACCAGCCGCGGGGGCGCACCTCCGCCACCCTGTTTTTTGGCAGCGGGATAATCCGAGCGGCCGCGGGCTCGCTCAGCTGCTTCGACGAGTTCCATTTCACCCACTTCTCCCCGTCCGGGGCCAGCGGCTGGAAGACATACTCGGTTTTCAGCGGAAGCTGCTTCTTCGCTGTCTGAAGCACGAACCCCTCCGGGGCCCAGCTGCGGCGGGTCAGAGCGCCGGCGCGGTAGAAGATACGGATGGTGTCCTTCGCGACCCCGGGCGTAATCTGATGTACGTTGGCCTGATACTCTTTCACCGCGGCGTCGGAGCCTTCCAGCGCGCTGATCCTCTGGGGGAACATACTGAACCATATAGTCCAGCCGTCCGGCAGAGACTTTGCGTTCACGATTTCAATCGTGTGGACGGCTTTCCCTTTCGAGTCCGGCGCTCCTTCGATCCAGCGGACAGACGGAGCTGAGGTACAGGATGCCATCAAAACTGTTGCAAGCACGCACTTAGCGAGCAGGAGGGTAATGTGGATAGTCTTCATAATACAAATTTATTAATTATTTGACTATCTTTGTGGACTAGACAATTTATAACTCTAAAATTAATAACGTATGAAAAAAATCCTTGCAGTTCTTGCTGCAGCAGTTCTTTGCTTCGGAGCATTCGCTCAGGAAGAGGAGAAAGAAATGAAGACCGGTTGGTCTTTTGGTGTACTTCCTACCGCAACTTATTCTGTGGATAACGGTTTCCAGGCCGGCGCGTTCGGAGATGTTTATTACTATGGAGACGGCGGTACCTATCCGGATCCCCTCCACAAAATCAGCTGGGAAGGTTCCTACTTCACACACAGTCACCGTATGCGTCTCTATCTGGCATACGACTCGAAGTATCTTATCCCCAATATGCGAGTAAACGCCTCCGTCACCTATATGAACGACCCTCTGTATAGCATCTGGGGCTTCAACGGCGCAGCTGCGACTCAGAACTATGATGTATGGGGCAACAGGGATATGTACGCTCCCGGAACAACCGATAACGTCAACTACTACGGTATGAGCCGTGAGATGCTCCGTATCCTCGCCAACTTCCAGGGCCGCATCACCGACAACCTCAACTGGGCAGCCGGTATGAACTTCTGGAAATGGAATCTCGGAGCAATGAAGGACAACGGAGTGGATGTAAACGGAAACAAGCAGTTCTACAACACTACCGCTACCCTCTACAACTTCCTCTCTAACTCCGGCGTCCTTACCGACGCAGAGAAGAACGGCGGTATCTCGCTCGAACTCAACGCCGGTCTCGTATACGACACCCGCGATATGGAGGCAGCTCCTAACAAGGGTATCTGGGCAGAGGCCTACCTCAACGGAAACTTCATCGGCACCCCTTACCTGAAGGCCTGTATGTACTTCCGTCACTACATCTCGATTCCTATTCCCATCCCCGCCGGCAACCCTGTCTTCGCATATCGTCTGGCTTTGCAGCACACTATCGCAGGCGAGACCCCTCTGTATATGGTTCAGAACAACCCTCTGCTTGTCCAGCGTAATATGATCTCCGAGGGCTTTGGTTCATCCAACACTATCCGTGGTCTTCGCGAGAACCGTATCCTTGCAGACGGTATGGCTTGGGCCAACACCGAACTCCGTATCAAGCTCGTCAAGTTCACCCTCGCAAACCAGTACTTCTACATTGCAGTGAACCCGTTCTTCGATGCAGGTATCATCACCAAGCCTTACAAAGCCGACGCAATGGCTAAGATCGCAGCTCCTGACGGAAAGGTCTATGACCCTGTGTTCAACGCCCTCACCGGAACTACCGATCCTATCTATGATCCGGCCAAGATCAAGACTCTCATCTACAGCGGCGGTGCAGGACTCAAGATCGCTATGAACCAGAACTTCATCGTTTCCGCAGACTTCGCGAAGTGCTTCACCCCTGGCATGGATGCAGGCCTCTGGATCGGTATCGGTATCAACTATCAGTTCTAAAATATGACCACCAACGAAATCGTCGGACAATTCCGGCTTGAAGGAAAAGTGACTGAGATCCGCCCCCTCGGAAGCGGACTCATCAACGACACTTATCTGGTGAAGACAGAAGGTGACGCTCCCGACTATGTCCTGCAGCGCATCAACAACGCTATCTTCACAGACGTAGACCTCCTGCAACACAACATAGAGGCCGTCACCGGCCACATCCGCCGTAAACTCGAAGCGGCCGGAGAAAAGGACATCGACCGCAAGGTCCTCCGCTTCCTTCCTCTGAAGGACAGCCCGAAGACCTATTGGACAGACGGCCAGACCTACTGGAGAATCTCCGTTTTCATAAAGGATTCGTTTACCTACGATTCAGTAACCCCTGAGTACTCCGAGTTCGCAGGCGAGAACTTCGGCCGTTTCGAGGCCATGCTCGCAGACATCAAGGAGCCCATCGGCGAGACTATCCCCAGCTTCCACAACATGGAGCTGCGCGCCCGCCAGCTGCGCGAGGCCGTGCAGGCCGATGCCGTCGGCCGCATGGCAAACCCCGAGGTGCAGGCCATCCTGAAGGACCTGCTCCAGTACGAGGACGAAATGTGCAAGGCCGAGCGCTGGTACCGGGAAGGTAAACTTCCCAAACGAATCTGCCACTGTGACACCAAGGTAAGCAACATGCTCTTTGACAAGGACGGCAACGTTCTCTGTGTCATCGATCTGGACACCCTCATGCCCTCTTTCGTGTTCTCCGACTTCGGAGACTTCATGCGCACAGCTGCCAATACGGTTCCCGAAGACGACCCCGCCGTGGAGAAAGTGCAGCTCCGGATGGACATCTTCGAAGCCTTCACCAAAGGCTACCTCGAAGGAGCCACTTTCCTTACCCCCATCGAGAAGGAGAACCTGCCCTATGCCGCCTGCCTTTTCCCTTACATGCAGGCCGTCCGCTTCTTTGCCGATTACATCAACGGCGACACCTATTACAAGATTCAGTACCCGGACCACAACCTGGTGCGCACCCGTAACCAGGTTGCCCTCTTCCATTCCGCCTACGCACTGCAAGGCCAAATGAAAGCGTATATCGACAGTCTGTAACCAGCGCCGGGAGTACTTGCCGGCCAGTGTCCGCACGCATTGCCGCATTGACAAACAGAATGCACACAAGTGCGATTCCGTGTCAACGCGGCTAGCTTTTGTGCCGTTTCCCCCGAATTCTCTGCCACGTTGACACGCAGAACGCACAGCATGCCATTTTCCTGTCAACGCGGCCAAAACGTCGCAGGTGAAGGGGCAAAGTGTCGCAGATGGAAGGCCAAAACGTCGCAGGTGGGCATTTTTTGTTTGAACTGCGACGGGAAATGGCCCCTGGTGCGTTCTAGCGTCGCAGTTGGAAAGAATTTTGCCCACCTGCGACGTTACGCCCCCACACCCACAAAAAAGCCAGCCTCAAAAAGGCTGGCTTCGTATAGTAGTGTATAAGAACTTACTCGGCTACAACATTGAACTTGAAGGTTCCCTTCACGGCCTTGTAAATCTTGACGGAGGCCTCGTACTCACCGACTTCCTTCACTTCACCGGCGATGGTGATGTCTTTCTTGTCGATGTTCAGGCCCTTGGCGGCGAGAGCTTCGGCCAGGTCCATGGTGGTGACGCTGCCGTAGAGCTTGCCGCTCTCGGAGACCTTCACCTTCACCTCAACGGTCTGGGCGTTCACGGTAGCGGCGAGAGCCTCGGCGTCGGCGATGAGCTTAGCCTCTTTGTGAGCGCGCTGCTTGAGGGTTTCGGCGTGCTGTTTCTTCACGGAATCGGTGGCCACGACGGCAAAGCCCTGGGGCACCAGATAGTTCATGGCATAACCGGCCTTAACTTTAACGATCTCACCGGCGTAGCCCAGATTGGCTACATCTTTCTTGAGCAGAATTTCCATAAGGCAGATTATTTAAGGAGGTCAGTGACATACGGAAGGAGA
>JAEEGH010026797.1_pt1 | contig 11457 bp, 9 predicted proteins | sample 9134181 | NCBI WGS metagenome assembly JAEEGH01 (sample SAMN16246544, study PRJNA631951) | gut metagenome | biome: gut microbiome; feature: rumen; material: DP-attached | host: Bos | place: Iran: Karaj | collected 2018-10 | reverse complement strand
CCAGAGTTACTGATTTTTGATGAAGCCACCAGTAGTTTGGATAATATCAGCGAACGAAGTATTCATGAAACCTTAAAGAACTTAAGAAAAGAAAAAGTTACTACCATTCTAATTGCTCATAGACTTACTACTGTCATTAATTGCGATAAGATTTTTGTTATGGAACATGGAAGAATTGTTGAAGAAGGAACTCATGAACAGTTAAAAGTTAATAAAGGGCTTTATCAAAAACTTTGGGAGAGTTCAAAATGAGTGAAAAAGTAGTTACAACAATAAAATTTGATGATTTCAAATTCAGCAGAGAGTTTTTTGATTTAAAAATTTCAAAGAAATACTATAGATTCGTTTTTTTGGTATTAGCCTTTATTATATCTTTTTTTATTTGGATGATAGTTTCTAATTTTGATATTGTTGTAAAAGGAAACGCTGTAATACGTCCAAAAAATGAAGTTTCAATAATAAAAATCCGAAATAGTGGAATTGTTAGAGAAAAAAATTATGTAAATGGCTCTATTGTAAAAACAGGAGATCTTCTTTTTTCTCTTGATTCTGATGTAATTATGTCAGACATTGAAAATACGAAGCTCCAAATTCTACGAAATGAAAACAAGCTTGATGTTCTTGATAAATTAAAAAAAATTATTGAGAGTGAAGAAATTCCTAATGAAATTGATGAAGCAAGTATCAGGGCAAATATATATTTTTCTGAGAAAAATCAAAAGAAATTATATTTTGAAAAAGCAGATATGTTATATAAAAATGAAATTGCATTACCTGATGCTTTAACCTATAGTCAGAAAATCTTTGAGTTAAAAAATGAGAGGGATATAGCTAAGGCAGATTTAGATAAATTTTCTGCTGATTTTATGTATTCTCTATTGTTAGAGAATTATAATCTACAAAAAGAAAAGGCAGATTTAGCCCAGAAATTAAAACAATTGGAAGAACAATTATCGCAATGTGAAATAATTGCAACTAAAGATGGCATTGTTGAAGAATTAACGACTTTCAGTGTTGGAGATTTACTTGGAAGTGGGGAAAACATAATTAGAATTGTTCCTTTAAATTCTGAAAATATAAAAGCATTTGTTAATATTCTTGAAAAAGATATTTCGGATATAAAAATTGGGCAGGAAGTAAAAATTAAACTTTCTGCATTCAATGAACATGAATATGGCCAGATAAAAGGTTATGTTTCCAGAATCGGAGCAGATACTATATATGAAAATAATGTTCCTTATTACCAGATAGATATTGAAATTAAAGATAGTACTATCAAAAGTAAAAAAGGAACATTAAGTTATCTTAGACCCGGTATGACTGGAATTGCAAGAATAAAAGTAAACCAAAAGAAACTGATGGCTTACGTTTTAGAAAAAATCAATTTAAAGGATTAATAATCCAGTGTGATGTTTCCAGAGGAGGTGCGGAGTTTGATTTCTGCGCCACCGCCGTTGTAGTCCATTTTGTAGCTTTCGCGGGGATTCAGGCGGTTGTTGTTGAACTTGTCGCGGAAGGTGCCTGAAGTGCATGAAGCATCTACTGAGAATTTAGCACGCATTGGAATGTAAAGATCGATGTTTCCGCTTGAGCATTCTATTGAAGAGCTGGCGGTTGGTTCTGTTTTGAGTTCAAGGGCAACGCCACCGCTTGAATTGTGGGCATCAAAATAATCGCAGTCGAGTTTCTTTACAGAGATTTTTCCGCTTGTTGATTTGAACTCTGCATATTCGCAGGCAAAGTCTTCAATTTCTATTTCACCGCTTGTTGAGTGGATTTCTCCTGTTTCACCAGTGAATTTGTTTAATTTGATGTCTCCGCTGCTTGAAGAAACCTTTAATTCATCTGAATCCAGATTATAAAGGTCGATATCACCACTGCTTGAAGTAATCTTTATGTTGTCAGAAAAAAGTCCTTTTTCTGAAGTAATTTCACCGCTTGAAGCTGAGAGTCTGATTTCATTTTTAGCTGAAAGCGGACGTTCAATATTTATTTCTCCACTGGAAATCTTAATTGAGATTTCATCGAAGTCTTTTTTCTGTGGAACGTAAACAATTACTGTACAGTTGAGGCCTGTTGGATCCGGGAAAAAGCTGACACCCTTTCTTACAGATTCTATATAAAGTGTTGATCCAGAAACTGAAACTTCCGGAATATATTTTTTATAGTTGCAGTAGATTTCAACTTCTATGCTTGTGGTGTCATAGGTTTCTTTGATTGTAATATTCTCTGAAGTAAGTTCAAATTCAAGATTTTCTAAGGCATTTGCACCGAACTGTTCTTTTTTAATCAGATTTGGAAGGGCAAAAAGTCCAAATGTGAGTGAAGCAAGAATTATTGTTGTGAAAAGTTTTTTCATTATGATACCTCTTATTGAATTCAACACTCCGTAGGGCGGGAAATGTTACTTCCATATTTAATATATCAATTTTAGTTTTATTTGTGTATATTAGACTTATGAAGAACAAGAAAAATAATGAGCTTGCAGTTTGTGGTTTTGCGACTGTTAAAAAGCTCGAGAAAAATCATCCGGAGAAGATTACCCGCCTTTATTTTACAGAAGAAGTTGCCCCTAAATTCGGCGGTTTATGCAAGAAGCTGGCTAAGGTGCATGGAATATATAATCAGAAGCCGGCAGCCGACTTAGAGAAATTGAGTGGTACGGTACATCATCAGGGTATTGTTGCAATGATTGAGGCACCTCAGATTGAGCCTCTGGACAGCGATATTACAGATGGTTGGATTGAGCGTGGTGAGAGTGCCGTATTACTTGACCGCATTGGCAATGCAAATAACTTTGGTGCCATTGTAAGAAGTGCTGCTTTTTTTGGAATAAAGAATATTGTGATTCCGAATGACGAAGCTCAGAGCTCTATTACTACCAGCAGTTATCGTGTAGCAGAAGGTGGAATGGAATATGTAAACATCTACAGTGTTAATTCAAGCGTACGTTTACTGGAAGCTCTCAGCGGAAAAATGCTTCGGGTTGGAACTGATTTAAGTGCAAAAAAGCAGGTAAGTTATTTAAGCACCGCAGATGCTCGCAAAAAGCCAATTCTAGTTGTACTTGGAAACGAAGAGCATGGAATTAGTGATGCTGTACGTAAAAACTGCGACGAGCTGGTTATCATTCCTTGGGGCGGTATGGCTGATGGAGTAGGCGAAAGTTTTGTAGACAGCCTTAACGTTGCGCAGGCTTCAAGTATTATTTTTTACGAAATGACAAAAAAATAGTCTGTTAGAAAAAACTAACTTCCCGATTTGGGAAAATTCCAGTATATTATAAATAGAATTATAAAAAAGCAAAGGGGTTTTTTATGAAGAATTATTTTGATTTAACCGGCCAGGTTGCAGTTGTAACCGGCTGTTCTACAGGTCTTGGTGTTCAGATGGCTAAGGCTCTTGCTAATCAGGGAGCAAAAATTGTTGCCATTGCACGCCGCAAGGAATTGATTGATGCAGTTGCAAAAGAAATTGCAGATACATATAAGGTAGAAGCTGTTGGTATTCAGTGTGATATTACTGATACAGACCGCGTAAACGCTGTTGTTGATGAAATCATGGCTAAATTCGGCCGCATCGATATTCTTATCAACAATGCCGGAACTGGTGCTGTTGCTCCTGCTGAGGACATTACAGATGATCAGTTCTACAACGAAATCAATATTGATATGTTCGGTTCTTTCCGCATGGCTCGTGCAATTGCTAAAAAAGCTATGATTCCTGCAAAGTACGGACGCATCATCAACATAGCTTCTATGTATGGTCTTGTTGGAAATAAGGTTGCTCCATGTTCACCTTATCATGCAGCTAAGGGTGGTGTTGTAAACATGACTCGTGGTCTTGCAAGTGAATGGGGAAAATACGGCATCAATGTAAACGCAATCTGCCCGGGCTATTTCTATAGCCCGCTTACAAAAGAAACTCTGGATTCAGATTTCTTCCAGCAGAATGCTCAGACTATGATTCCTCTCAGCCGTTACGGCAACGAAGGTGAGCTTGATACAGCAGCACTCTTCCTTGCCAGTCCGGCTTCAAGTTACGTTACAGGTGTTATTTTGCCAGTTGATGGCGGCTACACTGCTATGTAGGCGACAATGGATTGCTTCGCTATGCTCGCAATGATGTCATTGCGAGGAGCGCAGCGACGAAGCAATCCATATTAAAACAGGCTGTCCTTAATTTCATCTTTATCGGCGAAAGGTCCTGCAACAGGCTTTTCGCCGCGTTTTTTTCCAAAGAAGTCGATATTGAAAATAATAGGACTTCCATCTGGATTTTCGTAATTCTGTTCCGGTTCAAAGGCTGGAGCAATATCTTCAGTGTGCATCAGCTTACATGACATAGCATCAGCTGGAACTTTACCTGTTGAAACTAATTCATAAAGATTTGTTTTAAGATAAATCTTACCATCCTTTTCTTCACAATCAATGTCTACATTATTTTCAGAATTAACGTAAGCATCAGCTTCTTTTGACATTGGTTTTGCACCATTGAAATAAAGGTTTCCGCCAGCCCATACAGGAAGTTCACTGTAATAACGGTCTGTAGTTTCTGAACCCATTCCGCAATAGCCTTCAAACTGAGCTTTCCATTCATCAAAAGTAGGATAGTTATTATAAGGAACAGTTCCAACAACAAAGTTTGAATCATCCCAGTCGTTCTTTTCATTTGCAACCATGCGAGCCTTGAATTCATCGCAAATTGGTTTCTGAATGAAGATATTGTTGTAGAATTTACAGTCTCCATGAAGAATAGTCATAAAACCTGCAACTTCTGTGCGATGCTTCATGTGGTATGGAGTGTAGCGTGGAGAAGGACGGTTTGGAGCACCGTTATTACAGCCACGACCAACTGCAGTAAAGCTTCCGGCAAGAATATTATGAATTACAGCAACACCCTGAGTAGCAAGTTTGAGAGCACGTGGAGAAAGGAAGATATTGTTGTCTACAAGAGTTGGTCCGTGTGAAACTTCAATAAAGAGGTCTTCTGCAACTTCGGCCTTAATTTCCTTACCAGGATGCTGTGGAGGAATATTGTCGTGGAAGAAGTTCTGTGTTACGCGTGTTCCCTGAGCCTGCCAGTCGAGCCAGATACCGCGTGTACAGTGATGAATATGGTTTCGGCGGTATATACAGTCGATTGCAGCATGCATTTTGATACCACCAATTTCGGCACCAGCAAGATTCTGTTTATTATTGATGTGGTGAATGTGATTATTTTCAATCAGAGAGAAAACTCCACCAAGGTGACCTACAATACCTGTCTGACCGCAGTCGTGGATTTCACAGTTACGGATGATATGTGAACCGATGCGCTCTTTAGACCAGCCTTCAACCTGAGCCTGGCAGATACAGTCGCGTTCTGTCTGAGTTCCGTCCTTGTATTTAGTTTTAAGCCATTTGTTATCATTTTCCGGTTGAAGATATTTTCCTAGAGAGATTCCGGAACATTTTGATTCATAGATTTCGCAGTCTTCAATAATCCAGCCCTTAGACCAGTGAGGACCAACCATACCTTCCTGGTAAGCAGTAGGAGGAGCCCACTGAGTTGCAGCCTGAGAAACAACAAAGCCGCTTAAAGTAATATAGCCAACGCCCTCCTTTGAAGGGTAGAAGCCGTTACGGCGAACACTGATTTCAATGTTATCTTTTTCAGGATCGCGGCCAAGGAAGTTTGCATAAAATACAGTTTCGTCCTTTTCAGTATCCTGTTCTGCATACCACTTGTAGCGTGAGAACTCTGTATCCCAGGCAGCAAGACTTGGCTCAGCCTTTTTAACTTCATCAAGAGACTGAACTTCGTACATAGATTTGCCATTCAGATAAACATCACCAGTGTGGGCAACAAAATAAGCAATGAACCAGTCGCCGCTTACCAGTGTTGTATAAGGGTTATAATCACCAAAAATCTTGTTTGAAACACGGGCTGTATAAACAGAGCCTTCAACTTTAGTCCAGCCCTTAAGCTCTTCGGCTCCGGTAATATGAGCGCCGCGGGGAGTAGAAGAGCGGTAAACAACAGGCTTACCTTCTTCTCCGGCATTTTTAGGATCAACATATTCTCTGTAAAGGCCAGGTGCAACAATAACTTCATCACCAGCTACAGCAATATCAGCTGCCTGCTGAATTTTATTAAATGGTTTAGCTTCTGAGCCATCTCCGCCTGCCGCAGAGCTGCAATTAACATAATATTTCATATAGACACTCCTGAAAAATACCGCACCAGCATTTACGCATGATCGGTATTTTTATTATACAACAGTTAAAATAATACTGCATATAAGGATTTTTCCTATAAAAAAGATATAAAATTATAGTAGAAATATCTCAAAAGAAAGGCGGCCTTTTGCTCAGAATTCTGCTTTTTTGTAACCAAAATCAGTAAAATTGCTTTTTAATGGCAGGATACACAAAAGCGTGGTATCATTAACTAATAGGTTCTAAACCAAGGAGTTTATACGATGAAGAAATTAACAGTTCTTTCAATCACGGCTTTACTTGCTGTAACAGTACTCGCAGGATGTGCTTCAAAACCAAAAGCAGGAGCCAAATCAGAATCTAAAAAACGTGTATATTTTGCATCACAGGACGGTTTTTCTAAAAACCTTATCGAAGTGGTAACCGTACCTGCAGCAGAGAGGGATTCAGCCTTTGCAAAGGTAACAGGCGACAATCCGGTAGATTTAATGGCCTTCTATATGGCCGAAACAGAAACAACTTATACCCGCTGGTATGAAGTTTACACCTGGGCAAAAGACAATGGCTACACTTTCGCAAACCCGGGCCGCGAAGGAAGTGCAGGGACAGATGGAGCAGCCCCAACAGGCTCAGAACTTCCTGTAACAATGATCAGCTGGCGAGATGCTCTTGTATGGTGTAATGCAGCCAGCGAAAAAGAGGGTCTTACTCCAGTTTACAAATACAACGGAGCAGTTGTAAAAGAATCAGACAATGCAAAGGATGGAGAAGGAAAGGCAGAAAATGCCATCATCGACCCGGCAGCAAACGGCTATAGATTACCTACAGAAGCAGAGTGGGAATTTGCAGCACGCGGTGGAGACCCTGCTTCAGACAAATGGGCAAATCTTTACAACCTTTCTAATACTTCGCCAGACTCAGTTGCATGGTTCACAGGTAACTCAGACGGAAAAACTCATGATGTTAAAACAAAGGCTGCAAACAGCTTTGGAATGTATGACCTCAACGGAAATGTTTGGGAGTGGTGCTACAATCCATGGTCAAACAGCGTTATGCGCCGTACAATGCGCGGTGGAAGCTACAGAAAGCCAGCAGAAGGCGTAACAGTAGTTTCAAGAGACTATGCACCAGTTTCAAAGAAATATGACGACGTAGGCTTCCGTGTAGTAAAGTTTGCACTCTCAGCACGTGACGCTAAGTAAGCTAAAGTTATAAGTAATTATGAGGGAGGAGCCCCTCCCTCGCTTCAGACACGGTAGTTTCGACAAGCTCAACCACCGTGTCTTCCGCTACCCTTCCTCCTAGGGGCTCTGCCCCTAATACCCCAAAATTTTAAATTCTTGCAAACTGCACTCTTTCTGTTAAAATATAAATAATATTCGAAAATCGGAGTTTTATATGCTTAAGTTCATTGTTAAATTCTTAAAAGCATTGAACAGCAATTCGCATCCGGGAGAAATTGCGCACGCTGTTTGTTTGGGAATGCTGCTTGGTTTTTTGCCGAAAGACAATATTTTCTGGTACATCATTACAGTTTTTGTTCTCTTTATGAGAATTAATAAAGGAGCTCTGGTGCTCTGTACTCTGGGCTTTTCCCTTCTGGCACCGCTCTTTGATTCCATTTTTGATCAGGTAGGCTACTGGTTCCTCACCCTTCCAGCCCTGGAACCAACCTTTGCATGGCTTCTGGATATTCCTTTTGTAGGCTTTACTAAATTCAATAACACAATTGCTTCGGGTTCGCTTTTGTGCGGCCTGGTGCTTTACATACCTCTTTATGTTATTGCCCGTTTACTTATCTGGCTTATGAGAAATAAAGTTGTCCCGGTTCTTCGAAAAACAAAGTTTATTGTTGCGCTTTCGAAGGTTCCGCTCGTAAAAAAAGCAGCTGCTCTTGCGGCTAAGAAGGACTAAGGGGGCAGAAAGATGAAAAAGATACCATCACTTTTCAGAAAGAAATATACAGCAAAAAAACTCGAGAAAAAAATCTATAAAAGACTTTATGTTCCGGATGATAAAAAATACGTAAAGAGCCTTTTTTCAGAAGTAGAAAAAAAGGGTTCAAAGCAGATACCTCTTTATTCGATTCCGGAAGAAAAGCAGGCTCAGCTTGCTAAAAAAGAAATGAAGCGCCTTAAGGCTCTTGCAAAACAGATAAAAAGCCAGAAGGGTCGTGTAAACTTTGTACCTCTCATTGTTACTCTGGCCTTTATTGCGGCTATTCCGATTACCTTTACAATGTTCAAAAATGTAATTATCAAAAAGGCGCTTACTGTTGTCTGCGAAAACATTTTTGAAGCAAAGTGTGACATTCAGAAGGTAGACTTCAAATTCCTTGATTCATCTTTAAAAATCCAGAAGATTGAAATTGCAAATAAGAACGATTACATGAAGAACCTTGTAGACATTGGTTCTATTTCCCTGGATTTTGATCTGGCCCAGCTCTTGAGAAAGCGTTTTGTAGCAGATGAGCTTTCTGTGCTGAATGTAAACAGCGGAACAGAGAGAAAAACTTCCGGAGAGCTGCCACCAGGAAAACTCTGGAAGCTTAAGAAAAAGAAGGAAAGAACGGCAAAAAAAGCATCTGAATCAAAACTTGGTCAGGTGCTTGCAGAAAAAAAGACTGTAGCTGCAAACTCTCTGCAGGAAAATATTACAGGCCTCTTTAATGCCTTTAATCCGGAAACCCTTATGCAGAACTTTGCGGCTCAGCTTCAGAGTCCTGGAGTTTCAAAACAGGTTCAGGAGCAGATTCCTGGTATTATTGCTAAATGGCAGGCAAAACCGGCAGAAATCCAGAAGACTGTAGATGATCTTCAGAAGTCTGTAAACGATCTTATGGCCTTTGATTATAATGCAGTTCAGAATAATCCGCTTAAAATCAAAGAGTTTATAGAAACCCTGGATTCAACTTATAAAAATATCGACAAGGTAAAAAATGATGCTTCAGGCGTTTTGAACAGCTTCAATGCAGATATCAAAGAAGCAGATGCCCTTCGTAAAACTGTTCAGAATGCAGTTACTCACGATATGAACTTTGCCAACTCAGAAATCAATAAAATCAAATCACTTAATATTTCTGATGGAACAAAGCTTATCAGCGGTATGTTTGAAAATGTTGCCTGCGATGTTCTTGGGAAATACTATCCTTATGCTCAGAAGGGAGTAAACTATCTGCTTGAATTAAAGACAAAGCAGGGCGGCGAAAAAAAGGAAGCAAAGGCTAAAAAAGAAAAGAAAGAGAAAACAAAATATTCTGTTCACCGTGCTCCTGGCCGTGACATTTTCTATAGACAGGATAAGGTTCCTTCGGTCTGGATCAAAAAGATGGCAGGCTCTGGTCCAAATTTCTTTGCTCAGGCTACAGATATCGCAAGCAATCAGGATATTATAAATAAACCTGCAAAAATTGACTTCAATATGGAGCTTTATAATCTTCAGCATACAGCAAAGCTTGTAGTTGATTTCAGAACAGATACAAAAGAGCCTTTAATCCGCGCAGATTATGGAATCAAGAATATTCCTCTTAATATTCCTGCAGAACAATTTGGTTCTTATCCTGGAGTACCTGCTTTTGATGCAAAGTGTGCTGTAGATGCAATCCTTAAGATTTTTGATGATGAAGGCTTTGAAATTACAGGAAAAGGTCTTCTTACAGATCTTAAGATTTCTACCGTTCCATTTGAACCTGAATATGCTTCTAAGATTTATTCTGGTGTTATGGGCAGGATCAATACTGTTCGTGCCAGCATGACAAGCGGCTTTACTGTATCTGGTGGTCTTAATATGGCCCTTGATTCTGATGTAGACCTTCAGGTACTTAATTCTCTCAAGAAGGAAATGGAAGCACAGCTGGCAGGCATTAAGGATAATCTTAAGAATGAGCTTACCAAGAGAATTAATGAAGCCTCTAGTGGTGCTTTGACTCAGTTTGGTACTCTTGATGATATAAAGACTAAGCTTACCGGTTCTATTGGCCAGGCAAACAGCTATGAAAAGCAGCTGAGCCAGAAGCGTGCCGAAGCAGAAAAACAGCTTAAGGGCAAGGCTACAGACGAGGTTAAAAAGCAGCTTGGAAATCAGCTGAAGGGATTGTTCTAGAAACAAGCCTCGCAGTTCGCAATGATTTTATATGCTTCATCTTTTGTTATTAATTTCAGATGATTAAAGAATAAGTATGAGGAGTCCGGTGGTTCGGGCTCCTCATTTTTTTCCGCATCCATAATAGCACGTGTATAAATCTGAGCAATATGATTTGCGCAGACCCGGCAGGTGTATAAATCTTTGAGCTTTGTTGCGGGAGTGATGTCTGCCAGGTCTGGAATATTCAGTTCAATGCGCATAAACTCGTGGGTAATACGGGCTGCCGTCTGGCGGTTGAGAGGGGCCTGGGGCTGTCTTTCGTCCTGGTCTTCCAGCCAGCCGCGATAATGCCCGTAGCGCAAAAGGTCCTCCGTGGCGGCTGAATCTGCCGGGCCGCTCTTTGTTTTTAGTCCAAACAAGAGCCTGACAAATTCGCCTACACAAATTGCTTCGCTTTCCAAGACTAGCCTTCTACGGGAGAAATCTTCATAGTTACATTACCGCAGCCTTCAATTTCATTTACGCTGAAAAGGCCCTTTTCAAAGCTGCCGGTCTGGCCGGTCCAGAGGTTACGGAAGCGGAAGCACGGAGCCTTATAAAAACTTTCCGGCAGCTTGTTTCCAAGGAATCTCTTTATGAGTCCTGTATCTACAGCAAAGTTTCCACATTTCTTTTCCTTATTCAGATTGAAGAAAGAAAGGGCAAGTGAGCCGTCTGCAAGTGGTTTTGCAAGAATGTCTACGCGGTCGCAGTCTGTAATGTAGGCTGTGTCAGGAGACTCGATTGGCTCGTCGCGGTCTGCTTTTGTGGCTGTGGTGAAAATACGTTTTGCCTGAATGCCAATAGAATCCTGATTGAGGGCAATCAGGTCTGCGTTTGCAATTATCTTGTAAAGCTCATCACCCTTTGTTACGCGGCGCAGGTCCAGGCCCAGCATAAGAGGTGAGTTCATCATGCACCACATAGTAAAGTGAGTCTGGCTCATCTGAGTGGTCATACCAGTCATTCCAATCATGAGCATATCCGGGTCGTTCCAGCCCTTGTCCAGACCTGCAAACTGGTCCATGATTACGGCCTTATTGTACTGGGAAGTTACGCTTGGAGTACCAGGATTTGTCCATTCTCCAAAGCCAGGGTCGCCGTCGCGGCCAACACGGAAGGTAATATCATTGAG
>JAEEGH010026795.1_pt1 | contig 11459 bp, 10 predicted proteins | sample 9134181 | NCBI WGS metagenome assembly JAEEGH01 (sample SAMN16246544, study PRJNA631951) | gut metagenome | biome: gut microbiome; feature: rumen; material: DP-attached | host: Bos | place: Iran: Karaj | collected 2018-10 | reverse complement strand
GGTTATAACGGTCTCAATTATTTCAGACCAAGCTTTTTCGTTACAAGAGGCATTATATCGTCGCCACCTTCATCGAAGAGCAGTGCAGCGGTTCCAGCATCGAAGATGTAAGTATAGCCGCCTTCCTTGGCGACATCCTCGATGGCCTTCTTGGCACGGTCGATGATAGGTTTCAGCAACTCGGCCTCACGAGCCTGAAGCTGCTCCTGGGCATTCTTCTGGAATTCCTCGATACGGGCTGCCATATCCTGGATTTCGCGCTGTTTGGTCTGACGGATAAGCTCAGTCCAGCCAGCCTGGTTGGCAACGTAGTCGTTGTAACGTTTCTCGGCTTCAGCCTGCATCGACTTGAGAGTGTTTTCAAGTTCAGTCACCTCGGTTTGGAGCACTGCCTGTGCCGAGTCACGGCCCGGCATGATTTGCATCAGGTCGTTGGAGTTGATGTGGCCCAGTTTTACGTTTTTTTGAGCCATGGCTGTGCCGCCGAAAGCCAGCAGGCAAGCCACAATCGCAATTAAAGTCTTTTTCATTTCGATGTATTGATTTTATTATTATTTGTTCAACGTTTTAATGGTGCGTCTCCCATAGGTGTCCGAGGGGCGTTACGCTTTTCGTTGGCGCCGCGGCGCATCTCCGGGTTAGACGGTGTCTTTTCGGACTTCTTCTTATCAGCCGATTGAGAACTCTCCTTATTCTCCTGCTCCTGTTTGGCCTGTGGTTTGTAGCCAAGCAGTTCCAGCACCTCGTCGCTGATATCGTATTTCTTACTGGCAAACAAGACTGTAGCACTTCCAGCCTTGTCGAACACAAATGCATAGTTCTTTTCATGTGCAACGCGTTCGATAACGTCGTAGACACGGTCTTGCACTGGCTTCAGCAGTTCGGCACGCTTCTTGTCAAGGTCGCCACCGGCACCGAAACGCTGCTGTTGCAGGTCACGTATTTCCTGTTCCTTGGATTTCATATCCTCCTGGCGGCGCTTTTTCAGATTATCCGGCAGGAGGTAATTCTCCTGCTCGTATTCGGCACGCATTGCATCGAGTTCGACGGCCTTGTCGGCAATTTCTTTCTGCCAGTCGGCGACATACTTGTCGAGCCTCTTCTGTGCATTACCGTAGTCAGGAATACTGCGCAGAACATAGTCGGTATTTACACAGGCATATTTCTGTGCATAGAGCAGGTTTACAAATGAAGATTGAAAATTGAAAATAATACAGGCACAGAGTGCCGTTTTCAAGATGACGCTTATATGCTTTTTGTTTACCATTTCATTTCCAATTATAATCATTCACCTATGTTAGTCGAGGCTTTGGCCGATCGAGAAATGGAAGTGGCTGCCACCATTGCTGCCTTGGAAACCATAACCCCAGTCGACGCCGATGAGTCCAAACATAGGCATATAGAGTCGTACACCTATACCGGCGGAGTTATACATGCTGAAAGGCTGGAAATCCTTGATATCGTTCCAGCAGTTGCCGCCTTCAAGGAAGCCTGCAATCCAGATAGTAGCATTGGCGCTCTCTATGATAGGCTGACGCAGTTCAAGGGTGAAACGGTCAAACACTGCTCCGCCGCCATTGGAACTGGCACCGACGGTGTTGTTCTCGAAACCTCGCAGAGGTATCACCTCGCGGCCGTCGAGCATCCACGAAGAAAGACCGTCACCACCGACAAAATAGCGTCCGAAGGGAGCCAGTCCAATATTTTTGTTATAGTAGCCCATGAATCCGAAACGGAAACGGGTATTGAGCACGACATCGCCCACAAGGTTGAGCATCCACGAACCACGCACATTAACCTTGTAATATTCCACCCAACGGAACTTGTCCTGTGCCGCCGACTCGCTTGTGATGTTCGATCCTCCCATTATGCTATAGGGCGGGGTGACGTAGGTTGACACGCTGACCTCCGAACCACTACGGGCGTAGATAGGCGAGTCGAGCGAGTTGCGCGAGAGGGTGAAAGCATAGCTCAAGTCGTTGGCGACACCATCGGAGAAGAGGCCTTGTGCAAGGCTCCCGTAGTTGTCGAGGATGTAGTGTTTATAGCTTATACCGTGGCTCATGATGAAGTAGTCGTCGGGCCACTTGAGACGTTTCGAGAAGCTTAGGCCGGCACCGGTAATCTGCAGGCTGTAGTACTTCTCGCTTCCTTTAGGATAGTAGAAACCGCTGCTGTAGAGATTGTGGTAAATGCTTCCGGTGAGACTCTGTGCACGGTGACCGCCGAGCCAAGGCTCGGTGAAGGAGGCGCTAAGAGCATAGTAGAAGGTGCCGTTGGTAACAGCATTGAGGCTCAGTTTCTGACCGTCGCCAGCGGGGAGGGGTGCCCATGCATCCTTATTAAAGATATTGCGGACACTAAAGTTGTTGAGCTGCACGCCGATCTGGCCGATAAGCATCTTTCCACCATAACCACCCTGGAGAGTGAGCTGGCTGGTAGAACCTTCCTCGACCTTATAGACGATATCTACAGTGCCGTCGGCCTCGTTGGGGCGTGGTATAGGCTCGATACTTTCCTGCTTGAAGTAACCCAGCGTGACAAGTTCGCGCTGGCTGCGGATAAGAGCGTCGCGGCTGAACAGGTCGCCGGGGCGTGTGTGCAATTCGCGCATGATAATCTTGTCGTTGGTGATAGTGTTACCCTCGACCGACACATTGCGTATACGGGCCTGCTTGCCTTCAACGATACGGATTTCGATGTCGATGGAATCGCCGTCCACCGCCACCTCGACCGGGTTGGCCCTGAAAAACAGGTAACCGTTGTCCATGTAAAGCGAGGTGATGTCGGTGCCAGACGGGTTATAGGTGATATTCTGCTGGAGCGTGGTGCGATTGTAGGGGTCGCCCTTCTTTATACGCATTGCGCGCAACAGTGTTTCATCGTCATATACAGTGTTGCCGCTGAAAGTGATGTTACGGAAATAGAAGCGCTGGCCTTCATAGACATTTACCCTGACCTTGACACGGTCCTGGTTTTTCTTCGTCTTCTCGCTTGCTTTCATTTCATCCTCGGCCACATCCCATACGGTATCGCTCACCACACGAGCGTCGCGGAAACCTTGTTCGTTGTAGTATTCAATCACCTTGCCAAGATCTTCATGGAAATCGTTCTCGACATAGCGGCTCTTCTTCCAGAAGGCCTTAGTCCAGAAACGCAGTTTCCAGAAGTAGTGCACGTCGTGGGTCTTCTCCATCTTGGTCTGCAGCTTGGTGTCGCTCATCTGCTCGTTGCCCTCGAACATCAGCGAGTCTATCTTCACCTTCTTGCCGCGCTTCACGTTGAAGGTCACCGTCACGCGCCCGGCGCTGTCGGTCTCGGTGGTAGGCTCCACCTCCACACGGGTATAGCCCTTGTCGATATAGTAGCCCTTGATTTTGTTCACCGACGTGCGCAACATATTCTCAGTCACCACCTCGCCAGTGCCAATCTTGATTTCCTCGCGCAGCTTGTCGGCCTCGCCCTTGCGGACGCCTGTGAACGAGAACTTGTCCATCCTCGGACGCTCCTTGAGCACAATCTTCAGGAAGGCGATGTTGCCCTGCAGACGGCTAACGCGAATCTGCACATCCTCGAACATACCCTGCTTCCACAGGTTGTCGACGGCAGCCGAAAGCTTGTCGCCTGGAATCTTTATCCTGTCGCCCACCTGCAGGCCCGCCACGAGCTGCACCACACGGGTGTCGAAGTTGTCGGCGCCCTCGTAGCTGATGCCGCCGATTTCGTAAGTCTTAGGGGTGAGGTAGTCGAGGTCATAACCGTCGTCGGAACCGACAACAGTCTGTGCCCGCAAGGCAAAGACGTTGAGTATCAGTATTACTGCCAGCAGCAGTCGCTTAGTATCTTTCATCTATCAGTATATGTTTTCAGTGTCGGCACACCAACCGACAGCAACAAAATAACTCACAACGTTGCATTTTATTATATATAGATACAACTTTTTTTGAATATTTAATAGAGACAGCCACCACTTCTACCACCTTCCTCCTACTCTCCTCCGGCCTTCCTCCCACCTCACCTCCCTTAAGCCCAAGGGGTGGAACCCGTGCAAGGCGGAGGTGGAGGTGTACGACAACCATTCCATCGCCGCCCATGGGTGGAGAGGGGGTGGACGTGGGGTGGAGATGGAGTGGAGTTGGTGTGGAGGGGATGGGGTCTAAAACCTGACAATCAGCCCATTAGCTGCGGCGAAATCACATATCTCATTGGTAACGTGACAGGTACGTGCCGTTTTTGCACGTCTTTTGTCGATGTTTTGTACAGGTGAATGGCGGCAACGGAAAGGGTCACTCCTCGCTCTCTTCCTCCTTGGCACCAAAGACGCCCTGCTGGCGTAGCAGCAGGTAGTAGACCAAGATGAAGAGCAAGGCGAACATGACATCGCCTATGGCCACCGAGCCGCGGCCGAGGAACAGCAACGGCAGCAGGAGCAGCAGCAAGCGGGCAAGGGCGTAGCTATGGAAGCCCGAGCGGCGCAGGTTCCACATAAGCACGGCACCCGTCACCTCGAGGGCATACAGCAGCCCGCAGACGAGGTAGTAGCTCTTAGGCACCTCGAACATACGCTCCATCATAACATGGAACTGCTCGGGCAGCACGTCGGGATGCACCGAATAATACTCCTGGAAAGTCGGTAGCATCAAGCCCATCATTATGTATGAGAAAAACGACAATCCGGCCCATATCATAGTGAGCACCAGCAGGATGTGCAAGGTAGTCTTGTTGTTCATCTGGCTAATGGGAAGTCTTGTTGCTACAACACGGCAGCCATCTGCTGCTGGAGTTTCAGGGCTTCGCGGGCGGCGGCTTCGGCAAAGTCGGTGCCATTGGAGGCATAGATGATGCCGCGCGACGAGTTTACCAGCAGGCCGCAGTCTTTGGTGAGTCCGTAGCGGCACACCTCCTCGAGGCTGCCACCCTGGGCACCCACACCCGGCACCAGCAGGAAGCTCCCCGGGACGATGCGGCGCACGTCGGTGAGCATCTCAGCCTTCGTGGCGCCAACCACATACATCATGTTCTCCTCCGAACCCCACTGTTTGGAGGTCTCGAGCACACGCTGGTAGAGCGGCGTACCCTCCTTGTCCTCGGTCAGCTGGAAGTCGAAGGCGCCCTTGTTCGAAGTGAGCGCCAGCAGGATAACCCATTTGCCTGGGTAGACGGTGAAGGGCTGCACCGAGTCGGCACCCATGTAGGGAGCCACGGTGATGGCGTCGAAGTTGAAGTCGCCCTGCGGGTCGAGGAAGGCACGGGCATAGCGCTCGCTGGTGTTGCCGATGTCGCCGCGCTTGGCGTCGGCTATGGTGAAGACGGGCTTGCCGAGGCCGTGGATATAATCCATGGTGAGCTTGAGCTGTCGCAGGCCTTCGATGCCTAGGGCTTCATAGAATGCCAAGTTCGGCTTGTATGCCACACAGTGATCTATGGTGGCGTCGATAATGGCGCGATTGAACTGGAACACACCATCCTTGGCCGAGCGCAGGTGCTCGGGCATCTTGGCGGGGTCGGTGTCGAGGCCGACGCAGAGGAACGAACGGCGCTCGCGGATAAGGTTGATAAGCTCTTGCTTGGTCATATTCTCGGTTTGTTTTGTTCGGGGAATTACATTGTAAGCTTGTGGAACTGCTCGGTGAGCTGGCCGGCATTGAGGTTGGCTATGCTCTCGTCGGCAACGATACGGCCATTGCTGATGATGATGGCGCGGCTGCACATAGCCTCGACCTCCTGCATAATGTGGGTCGACAGCAGCACGGCCTTGTCCTTGCCCGCATTGCGGATGACGTTGCGGATGAACTCCAACTGGTTGGGGTCGAGACCCGTGGTGGGCTCGTCGAGGATGAGCACCTGCGGGTCGTGAATCATTGCCTGAGCAAGACCCACGCGCTGGCGGTAGCCCTTGGAAAGCTGGCCTATGCGCTTGTTGGCCTCGGGCTGCAAGCCCGTTAGTTCAATCATCTCGTCGGCCCTGTCGTTGACCTCCTTCACGCCACCCATTCCTGCTGCAAACCGCAGGTACTCGCGCACATACATATCGAGGTAGAGGGGGTTATGCTCGGGCAGATAGCCTATTGAGCGGCGCACGGCAATGGTATCGTCGAAGATACTGTGCCCGCATACCGTTGCCTCGCCCTCGGTGGGAGGAATAAAGCAGGTGAGGATCTTCATTAGCGTAGACTTGCCCGCACCGTTTGGACCCAGCAATCCCACTATCTCACCACGGCCGACATGGAAGGTGGCATGGTCGACGGCACGCTGCTCGCCATAGAGCTTTGTTATCTCCTTGACATCTATCATCGGTAGGCTATTTCTTTTTCAGTGCCGCGGCCTGTTCGAGCGTGATGCGCTCGCCGTTGTATATGGCTATGACGAAAGCGTCGCGGAACTTGGTTGAGGACTTGATTTTATTGCAACGCTGGCGGGCCTCCTGCACGGTGGAATAGTCGCCAGCCGAGTAGACATAGTTGTTGCCGTTCTGGCTGTAGTGGATGTCCTTGATACCCTGCAGCTCGGGGTCGCCAGGCTTGAGCACCTTAGAGGCAGTGCAGAACTGCACACGGAAAGTCAACCCTTCGACGGCAGCCTTGGCCTTGACGGGCTTATCGGCAGGTTTGTTGGCGGTTTTGTCGGCAGCGGCTTCGGCAGGCTTGGCACCCTTGAACTGGTAGACCCACGCATCCTTGAAACGGGTTACGCGCTTGATGTGTGCACAATACTCAACAGCCTCTTCGCGGGTGCGGAAACGCCCAGTTGTGTAGGCGTTGTATTTGCCCGACTTGGTGATTTGGAAGTCACTTATTCCGTTGAGTATGGGGGCGCCGACCTTGTGGATTACAGGCGACGAAAGGAATTGCACCGTGAAGTACGGTACCACGCCCTCCTCTACCGTATGCTTGGGAGGCTGCAAGGTCTCGCTCGCCCCCTCCGCTGCAGGCTCTGGCTGCTGTGCCTCTACCGCAATGGGTTCAGGCGCCTGTTCGGTCTTGGGAGCCTCCTGCTGCACTGGCTGCGGTGGCAATGCAACGGTGGGTGTGGGTTTGGCCTGCGGCGCGGCGGGCTCTTCCTGCTTGACAGGCTCGGCAGGCTTGGGTTCCTCGGCGGGCTGAGCAGGCTTGGCCTCGACCACCTCGGCCTTGGCCTCAGGCGTCGGCTGCACCGGCTTGGGTTCTTCCTTGACGGGTTCGGCAACGACTGCCACCTCGGGCTTGGGCTCCACCTTTGGCTCGGGTTTGGGCTCTGGCTTGGGCTCAACAGCCTTCCCCTGGTTTGCGTTCTTATAGCCAGGGATGTCAATCTTGGGATTGGCAGGCTTGTTGGACCCCTCTTCCGTAGCCTTGAAGGTCATAAAAGCGTTGAAGAGGCTAATGGCTATCTTGGCCTGGCCCTCGTCGGATAGCATATAGGCTTCTTCGTTGGGATTGCTGATGAAACCTATCTCTGTGAGCACCGAGGGACAGGTGGTTTTATAGAGCACAAAGAGCTCTGCCTGCTTCACACCCCTGTTGATGGTCTTGATGTTGCGCATATACTGGCTCTGGATGGCCTGCGCAAAGTTGAGGCTCTTCTCGAGGTATGCATTCTGAAACATTGCCAAGAGCACATAGCTCTCTGGCGAGTTGGGGTCAAAGACACTATAATCGGCGTTGTCCTTGTAGTCGGCCTCGAGCAGGATGTCGGCATTCTCTTTCTTAGCCACCTCGAGGTTGGCTTTGCTTTCCGAAAGACCCATAACGAACGTCTCTACTCCGTTTGGCACAGAAGATTGATGCGAATTGGCATGGATGGAGATGAAAAGGTCGGCTTTATTGCGATTGGCGATGCGGGCGCGCTCGGCCAATGAGATATCGACATCGGTAGTACGGGTGTAGATGACCTTGACGTCGGGGTAGTTATCGTGAATCAGCTTACCAAACTTCTTCGCCACCGAGAGGGTTATATTTTTTTCCAGCGACCGGCTTCCCCGGGCTCCTGGTTTTGCTCCTCCGTGGCCAGGGTCGATAACTACAGTGCGCACTCTATAGGTGTCCTTTTTTTGCGAAAAAACAGTACCACATGACACCAGCAGCACAATAAAGAGTATAATTAATCGTTTCATATACAAAACAATAATTTTTTGTTTTTCAGTTTGGATAAATAGTTTTATCTTTGCAAACCGAAATGCAAAAATACAAATAATTTTTGAATGCTGAAAATTAAATAATTTGGATAGGCGAAAGAGATATGTGGCGAGGGTTTTACTGGCGCTGCTGCTGACGGTAGCGGCGATGCCTGTTTTTGCCCAAACCGACATTGACACTTTGATGCGCATATCCGACAATCCTATCAAGGAGACTATCAAATACAAGGCCCGCGACTCGGTGGCGATGGACCTCAACAACCGCCACGCATTCCTCTACGGCGAGGGAAATATTGACTACGAAAGCATGAACCTTCAGGCCGACCATGTGGAAGTGGACTTCGACAATCAGACACTGCATGCCCACGGCACCACAGACACAGCGGGCGAAGTAAGTGGCCGACCATACTTCAAGCAAGACAATGACGAATACCATGCCGACACTATCACCTTCAACTACAACAACAAAAAGGGCATCATCCAGGGTGTCATAACCCAGGAAGGCGAAGGCTACCTGCACGGCAAGAAAGTTAAAAAGATAAACGACTCTGTGATGTACCTCAGCGGCGGAAGCTACACCACCTGCAACTACGCCCACCCCCACTTTGCCATCAACTTCACCAAGAGCAAGCTCATCACAGGAGACAAGATTGTCACCGGCCCTGCATGGCTCACAATCGAGGATGCACCCACCCCACTGGCGCTACCCTTCGCATTCTTTCCCATCACCCACAACCGCGCCTCGGGCGTGGTAATCCCCTCTTATGGCTGGATGAACTACCGCGGCTATTACCTGAAAGACGGTGGTTATTACTGGGCCATCAACGACAACATCGACCTGGCACTGCTCGGCGAGCTCTACACCAACCTCAGCTGGGCCGCCGAAGCTAAGTCCAACTACTATAAGCGCTACCGCTACAAAGGCCTGTTCGACATACGCTTCGGACGCACCTTTACTGGCATACGCGGCGACACCAACACTTTCAGTGCCTACAACGACTTCAAGGTCACTTGGCAACACAATCAGGACACCAAAGCCAACCCCTACAGCCGCTTCTCGGCCAACGTGAACCTGCAAAGCCGCAACTACAACAAAAACACAACCAACCGTAACGACTACTTCAACTCCACCACCACCTCATCAATCAGCTACAACGCAAAGCTGGGCTCCTACCTGAACCTTGCAGCGACGGCACGCGAATCGTTCAACGCGCAGACAGGCGTAATAAACATCAAGCTGCCGTCAATAAGCCTCTCATCGGTGACCATCTACCCTCTGCGTCGTCGCAACCCGTCAGGTGCCTATCGCTGGTGGGAGAATATCTCGCTTTCATACGTGATGAATGCCGAGAACAACATCACCGCACAGGACTCGGACCTTTTCAAGCAGACCACCCTCGACCGTATGCAGTACGGCATACAGCACGCCATACCGCTGTCGTCAAGTGTCAAGGTGCTGAAGTTCTTTAACTGGACCAATTCCATCTCATATAACGAGCGGTGGCACTGGAGCACCATCGGCAAAAGCTATGACAGCACCACGGGCACCGTCACCATCGACACCGTGCGCGGCTTCCGTGCCAACCGCGACGTCAGTTTCAGCTCCTCTCTCTCGACCCGCATATATGGTATGTTCCAGTTCAAGTTTGGTCCCCTGAATGCTCTGCGCCACGTCATCAACCCCTCCCTGTCGTTTAACTACCGACCCGACTTCGGCAGCGAAAAACTGGGCTATTGGAAGCAGTATACCGACACCACAGGATACGTCCACCGCTACTCCATTTTCCAGAATTCGCTCTACGGCGGTCCCCCAGACGGCCGCAGCGGACAGGTCCGTGTTTCGATAGGCAATAACCTCGAAATCAAAGTACAGAACCCCTTCGACACCGCTGCCGACGTAAAGAAAATTGTACTCTTGGAAAACCTCAACTTCAGCGGTTCCTACGACCTCGCCAAAGACTCGCTCAACTTCAGCAACCTTTCGGTCACCGGCCGCACAACCCTCTTCCGCTCGCTGGTACTCAACTACAGCGGTTCTTTCTGTCCATACGTCATCGACACATTGGGCAACATGCATAACGAACTCCTATGGAACGCCGAGCGGCGACTATTCCGCACCGACAACTCCACTTGGAGCGCCCAATTGTCGTTCAACCTTAACAACAACACCTTCAAAGGCAAAGACGCCCCCATATCGCAAGGCAAACCTGTCTACACCCTACTACAGACGCCCTACAACTACAACCCCGCACTGATGATGGGCGGCTATGTCGACTTCTCGGTGCCGTGGAACATCAGCATCAACTACAACTTCAGCCATGTGTCGCGCTATGTTGCCGCCGAGATGGGCCTCAAGAACGAGACCATTCAGAGTATCACCCTTTCGGGCAACGTCAGTTTCACCAAGAACTGGAAGATAGCCATGACGACGGGCTATGACTTCGTCAACAAAGGCATGTCCTATACCACCGTCGACATCTACCGCGACCTCCACTGCTGGGAAATGCGATTCAGTTGGTGCCCATTTGGTTACTATCGCAGTTGGTCGTTCCAAATCAACATCAAGGCCGATGCCCTTCGCGACGTGAAGTACGAGAAAAACGAAAGTTATCTCGAGAATCAAGGATATTATTCATATTAATATAAGCCATGGACAAGAAGCTATACTACACCATAGGCGAAGTCGCCGAGATGATAGGCGAACCAGCTACGGTACTGCGTTTCTGGGAGAGCGAATTCAAACAGATAAAGCCCGTGAAGAACAAACGTGGTGTCCGCAGCTACACAGAGCACGACATTGACATCCTACGACGCATCCACCATCTGACACGCGAATGCGGATACACCCTCGAAGGAGCTCGCGAACAGATGCGTACACGCCCCATCGAGGATCCCAAGATGGAGCTTGTCAACAATCTCAAGGAAGTGCGCACCTTTCTTGCTGAACTAAAAGAAGTGCTCTGAAATGTTAATTTTTCAAGACTGCACAATTTTACAAAAAACACGCCGTTATTATAGGTGAAAATTTTATTATTAACCAAATAACGGCGCGTATGATGCAGGAATACGACTTTCTAAGCACAGACACATTTTCCGTAGCTTCTGCAAGCACAGACATACGTCCTTCGGAGCAAGTTCTGCAAAACATACTGAACTTTGCCCGCAGTTGCCAGATTGTGGAAGCCGGAGGAATGCCGATCGAGCTCTTCCTGAACTAACAGGAAGTTCTAACAAAGCGAGGGGGCTGCAGCACTGCAGCCCCCTCGCTTTTTCTTATAGATTTTCGACCCAATGTTTTATCTGCTGCTCGTCGTCGCGCCGACAAACCAGCAGCGAATGGTCGCGC
>JAEEGH010026793.1_pt1 | contig 11461 bp, 5 predicted proteins | sample 9134181 | NCBI WGS metagenome assembly JAEEGH01 (sample SAMN16246544, study PRJNA631951) | gut metagenome | biome: gut microbiome; feature: rumen; material: DP-attached | host: Bos | place: Iran: Karaj | collected 2018-10 | reverse complement strand
AACTGGGCGCAGGTGTGCATGTAGCCGATATTGGAGTCCACCACCTTGAAGCGCTGGGTGATGTCCTTGCATTTCAGGGTATAGTAGCCGCCCCAGTCCCGGTCCGAGACGGAGCCCATGGTGCTGGAGCCGGGGGCGCCGTTGTCCACCAGTGTGTTGTCCTCCACGGCGGTGATGACCCCATCCCTGGTGACGCCCAGGCGCATGTGCATGTGCCGCTCGTTGCGGTTCAGGTCGAAGGTCTCCTCCCGGGTGTTGCAGCAGCGGACGGGCCTTCCGCCCATGCGCTTGCTCAGGAGGGGGGTGACCTCCTGGCTCATGCGCAGGCCCCAGTCGCAGTATTTGCCGCCCTGGAACAAGCCCTCCTGCACCACCTCGTCGGAGGACTTGTGGTACATGGACATGATGCTTTCCCGGCGGTGGGGCGCGCCCTCGATGTAGATCTTCTGCCCCGGGCCCTTATACATGCTGTCCCCCCAATAGGCCACGCTGGCCGGGGGATTGGGAATGGTGGAGATGCAGGTGGGGATGTTCACGTCGTATTCCAGGGTGAAATCCGCCTTCTTCCAGCCCTCGTCGGGGTCGCCGTCCACCTTGATGTTCCAGGTGACGTTGCCCTCCCGCCGGGGATCGGTGGGATAGTGCTTGCTCATGAGCTGATAGCCGTCGGAGGTGGCCATGCCGGGCCGGTATTCCGATTCCTCCCCGGCCAGAAGCTCGGGACCCCGGATCTGGGGATAGTCCGGGTCCTGTCCCTTTTGGATGTCGGTGATGAAGGGAAGGATCTCCCATTCCACCTTCAGGGCCTTCAGGGCCTCTTCACAGAGAGCCTCCGATTCGGCGATCACGATGCAGCCGGCCTCCTGCCCCTCGTAGTGGGCCTCCTGAGGCAGGTATTTGGGCCGGTTGCCGCCGTTGATGGGGTTGGCGCCCAGCTCGTCGAAGATGGGATCGTCCCATTTCACGACGTCCAGTACGCCGGGGATGGCCAGGGCCGCCGTCTCGTCGATGGAGAGGACCCGGGCGTGGGCGTGGGGACAGCGCAGGATCTTGGCGAAGAGCATGCCGGGCACGGTGAAGTCCGTGCCGTATTTGGCGACGCCCGTCGCCATGGCGTAGGAGGTGAGGCCGGGCAGGTTCGCCTTGCCCACGACCCGGAAATCCTCCCGCAGACCGTTGGCGCCGGTGGTATCAGGCATTCGGAGCGCCTCCCTTCACCATGTATGTGACCGCCTCCAGGATGGCCTGGCTGTGGCGGGGATAGGTGCCGCAGATGCAGATGTTGCCGCTGAGGGCCTCCTTGATGTCCTGCTTCGTAGGCCGGGGGTTCCGGTCCAGCAGGGCCTTGGCGGCCACCAGGAAGCCGGGGGTGCAGTAGCCGCACTGCATGGCGTCCCAGCGGCAGTAGGCGTCGATGAGGGGCTGCCATTTGGGATTCACGGCGATGCCCTCCACGGTCTCCACCGTTTTGCCGTCGCAGTCGGCCGCCAGAGTATTGCAGCTGAGGGTGGGCCTTCCGTTAAGGATCACGGTGCAGGAGCCGCACTGGCCCCGGTCGCACATCTGTTTTGCGCCGGTGAGGCCCAGGTGCAGCTGCAGCACCTCCTTCAGGGTGAGATGCGGTTCGACGACGAGGGAACAGTCCCTGCCGTTGACGGTCATGCGCAGCTTCACGGGGGCGACGCAGCCGGGATGCTCCGCCAGGTAGTGGGCCGTGAGTTCCTCATAGCTGAGGAACTGCTCCGCGCACAGAGGACAGGTGACGATCTTCTGCTTCGCGGGCATGGCGGCGATCCGGGCCCCAGCCTGGGCGCAGGCGTCCTGCAGGGAGATGCCCGCCTTTTTTGCTTCCATTTTTCCATCACTCCATTTCTATCCCGTGGTTATATCCTCCTGATAATAGGAATTATAACAGATCCCGTCGGATACTTCAACCGAAAGCGGAGGCCGACGGGGGATTTATGCTTGTTCTCAGGGCAAAAAGCGTGTATAGTGGTAACATCGGGTAAACCGCTGTGAAAGGAGCGAACGCAATGCAGGAAAAATTCGAAAAGCTGTTCTATGAATTTGTCCCCGAGGAGACCCACTGGGGCGACTGGTGCCATTCTCCCCAGGCCTATTTCCGGGGCGTGCGCAACATGCCCGACGCGGGCATCAACGTGGGCTTCCAGATTTTCAAAAAGCCCAAGCGCCTGGAGACGGAGCCCCACTTCCACCGGGAGGACGAGTATCTGGTCTTCCTGGGCGCCAAGCTGCCCGACGTGTTCGACGGCTGGGACGCCGAGGTCCACTTCTACCTGGGCCCCACCCTGGACACCATGGAGAAGGTGGTCATCACCGAGCCCACCATCATCCACCTGCCCAAGGGCTGGTGGCACAGCCCCCTGGACTTCGTGCGGGTGGATAAGCCCCTCCTCTTCCAGGCGGTGATGCAGTCCGGGCGCACGGGCCTTGTGAAGTACATCGAGCGGGACGACGGCCAGCGGGAATACATCTACATCGGCGACGAAACGGAGGCCAACTGCGTCATCCACCCGGAGAAGAAGTGCACCTACTGCGGCTACTGCTTCTCCCACCCGGAGGAAGTGCCTCCCCGCAAGTTCAAATACGTGCCCTGGACCGTGGTGAACGAGGACGGCGTCACCTCCTACACCGATGCCGGCGCCTACGACCCGGAGAAGGCCCCGGATTCCACAGAGTGCGTCGTCACCCCCACGAATCCCTCCAAGCCCTATTCCGACGCGACGAAGCTGAAGGCCCCCAAGCCCCCGCTGAGCGAGGCCGTTCGGAAAAACGTGCTGGCCGTGCCCAAGGAGAAGACCTCCTGGGGCGACTGGTGCCCCTCTCCCCAGGCCTATTTCCGGGGCGAAACTTATATGGAAGGCGCCACCTACCATGTGGGCTTCCAGATCTTCGCCGGGGCCAACGACACGGAGGACACCCACTTCCACCAGGGCTGCGAGGAGTATATCTTCTTCATGGGCGCCGACCCCATGAACTTCTTTGATTTCGACGCGGAGATCGAGATGACATTCGGCGACGATCCGGAGCACATGGAATCGAAGATCATCACCAAGCCCACCGTGGTGCGCATCCCCCCCAACGTGTGGCACTGTCCCATCCGCTTCCGGAAGATGAAGAAGCCCGTGATGTTCCAGGCAGCCTTCATGTCCGGTACCTGGGGAACCATCGTCTCCCGTCCCGCCGAGCCCGGCAAGGGCGGCAACGGCTTCTTTGCCAGCGACAAGACCTACGTGTACATGGGGGACAACGTGCGCTTCTGCCGCTATGACAAGCAAAAGCGATGCAACATCTGCGGCAAGTGCTTCCGCAACCTGCGCATCCCCGAGAAGAACGACTGATCGTAAAAAAGAGCCGCCGCGGACCAAACGGTCCGCGGCGGCTTGCTTTGCAGAGCTTTATCCGATGCTCATGGTCACGGTATTCGTCCGGGCGGTCTGCCCGTAAGCGTCCGTCACCACGCAGTAGATCTGGTTCCCGTTCCGCGCTTCGGTGAGCTCCACGGAATAGGTGTCCCCGGCGATGGAGGATTTGGAGAATTTCGTCGCGGTGGGCTTCTTCACCCACCACTGGTAGGTGAAGGGCCCCTCGCCTCCGGCGGAGACGGTGAAGGCAGCCGTGCTGCCCAAGGGTCCCGTGTAATCCGCGAGCTCGCCCACGCTCAGCGGCGCGGCGACGGTCATGCTCACGGTGTTCGTCTTCACGGTGTTGCCGTGGGAATCGGTGACGACGCAGTAGAGCTGCCGCCCGGAGTTAGACTCCGTCAGGGTGACGCTGTAGGCGGCGGAGGTGATGCTGCTCTTGGAGAACTTGGTCGCGGTGCGGTTCTTCACGTACCACTGGTAGCTGAGTCCGTCGCCGGCGGCCTCCGCGGTGAAGGTCGCGGTGCTGCCCGAGACGCCCACGTAGTCCTCAAGATCGGCCACGGTAAGAGCTTCGCCCACGGTCATGGAGACGGTGTCGGACTGCACGGAGTTGCCGAAAGCGTCGGAGACGACGCAGTAGAGCTGATTGCCGTTCCGGGTCGAGGTCAGTTCCACGGAGTAAGCGGGCCCGGTAATGCTGGATTTGGAGAAGCTGGAGGCGGAGGGCTTCTTCACCCACCACTGGTAGGTGAGGCCGCTGCCCTCGGCGGCCACGGTGAAGACCGCCGTGCTGCCCAGGGGGCCGACGTAGTTCACCGGCTGGCTCGTGATGCTCACGCCGGTGGGGATCTCCCGGAACTCCACGTTGACGGTGACGTTCGCCTCGGGCATGACGAAGGACTTTGTCTCCGTGATGTCCGTGGCCGTGCCGCCCGCGGGGGTCCAGGTGATGTAGGCGAGCTCATAGCCGTCCCGCGGTGCGGCCGTGACCGTGACGGTCCGGCCCGGCTTCACCAGAGTGCCGGAGACCGAGGCCGTGCCGCCGGGGCCGTAGTAGAGGGACACGGCGTAGCCGGTCCGCTTGACCCAGCGGGCGTAGAGGGTGACGTCCCCGTGCACCCGCTCCGTCGCGGGCTCCACCCGGTTCCGGAAGCTGCCCTCCCGGTACCAGCCCTCGAAGACCCAGACCCCGCTGGGATCCACCGGCTCTTCCACGCAGCCAATATAGGAAGCCCCCTGGATCGATGTGTTCGCCATGGGCGTCCCGATGCCGCCCAGATCGAAGCTGACGTTAAACGTTCTTCCGCTGGAACGGTAGATCGCCTGCAGCACCACGTCGTCGTCCGGCATGATGAACGTCTGTTCCGTGTCGTACATGGTTTCGGCCATCCCGTCCGGCTTGCCGCTCACATAGACCCAGTTGGTAAAGGCTGCCCATATGCGGTCGTTCGTGTGGTTTTGCTGCGCCCAATCGTCCCAGATGTTGAACCGAACGGTCACCCTCTGCCCGGGCCTGGCGCTGGAAATGGGATTGCCGAACACGTCCGTGACCCTGCAGATCTCCGGGCTCAGGGGCTGGGGCATATAGCTGTCCTTGTCCAGAACGGTGATGCTGTGGGCTTTCGTTCCGGACTGGAGGCTGCCGTCCAGCAGGAGGCAGCATACGTTGTGATCCCTTCCCCGGGTGCCGAACTCCTCCCAGTACAGGTTCTCCGTCGTGGTCCCGTCCTCGCAGAGGACCTCGAAAAGGGGACTGAGGCCCAGCATGTAATCTCCGGCGCCCATTTCGCCGAAGGGGGCCGTCACCGTGACGGACATCCCGTCCGCTCCCAGCTCGTAGGCAAAGGGGATGAAGTCTTCTTCAAACTCATACTCATAGAAATCGACGATCCGTAGCACCTGGTTCCTGCCGGTGCTTTCGAAGGTGAAGGTATAGGTGGGAAGGTTCTCCCCCTGGAAATACTGGTCCGACCAGCTCCGGCTGCCCAGGGAAACCCGGTATTCGTCCCCGGAGTAATACCCTTTGGCGGTCTGGTTCGAGCTGACCGTGAGGCGCACCTCCCAGTCTTCGCCGGTGTAGCCCAGCCTGGCCTGCCACTCCTCCTGGGTGAAGCCCATGCGGGCGATGGCCGCGGCGCTGTCGTAGGCGGTGCAGATGCGCTGCTCCCCACAGCTTTCGCAGACCGCCCAGCAGCGGCCGGTGGTCTTGTTCGTGGGCTCCACGATGTAGTCGCCCCAAACCCAGCTGTGGCCGGTGGATTTGACGGTGCGGCCCCGGGACACGCGCTCCCCGCAGCTCAGGCACCAGGTGTCGCCGGAGTAGCCCGGCTCGGTGCAGGTGGGGGCCACCGCATCGCGAATCTCGGTGCGGTTATGATGCGTGGCGGTCTTTTTGCCCTTCTTCACGTCGCCGCAGACGGAGCAGACCCAGTCGCCCTCGTAACCGCGGCCGATCTGCCCCACGCCGGGCTGGCCGGTGCGGGGATTGACGGGCACGTAGGTGCAGTAGCCCGGGAGGGTCGTGGAGCGGTCCAGCGCGTAGTCGTGGTAACCGATGGGCTCGATGGGCGTGCCCTCATAGACGATGGCCCCGCAGACGTCGCAGACCGTGTCCGCCGTCTTGCCGTAGGTAACGCAGCCTGCCGGGAAGCCGCCCTGCTGGGAGCGTTCGCGGATGGGGTGGCTGCAGGGGGTATACACCGCCTCCACCACGATCTGTCGGTCCGTGTAGCTGGTGTTCCCGCTCCGGAAGGCGCGCGGGGTAGAAGCCAGACTGAACAGATAACTGCCGTCCGATTCGGGCGTGGACCAGATCTGCGTAAGATACTCGCTGCCCTGCAGGATCTCAAAGTGGTCGAAGAGATAACCGACCTTTGCCAGCGGATAGACGCGCATCGTGACCGGCCCGTAAGCGTGCGAGAGTTCCGTGTCGGGATCGCTGTCTTTGACGATGCGGGCGCCCTTTCCGATGATCTGCCACTCGGAGGGATCGACGCGGAAGGACTGCTGCCAGCCGCAGGTCATACAGGTGCGGATCACGGTGGCTGTTCCGTCGTCGTTGAAGCTGAAAATATACCAGCCGTTGTAGTCGTGGGCCTCCGGCAGCATGTAGCCGCAGGCGTCGTAATAGCGGCACTTGCGGTAGTGGTAATGGTCGTCCGAGGCGATCATGTCCTCCCAAGTGCCCGCGGCGAAGCCGTCGGTGATCTCCTCCCAGGTGTAGAGGTTGTGGACGTGGGGGATCACGGGCGTCTCCCGGCTCTTCTCCCAGGCGCAGACCGTGCAGTGGTTGACCTCCCGGCCCGTCTCCGTCTCGGTGGCGGGCACGTCCACGACCCAGCCGCTCTCGCTGTAAACGTGGTCCTCCCGGGCGGTCCTTAAACCGCAGGCGCACTCCGTCCAGTGGCCGACCTCGTTGCTGCCCGTGATCGTATAGCTGTGGACGTGGTCGGGCTCCACCCTGGGGATGACCTTGTATTCCTTCTCGCCGCAGGTGAGGCAGGCGCGGCTCCTGAGCCCCTCGCTCCCGGAGGTCGCGGCGTACTCCACCTCCCAGGCGGCGGGCCAGTTATGCTCCATGGACCGCCGGGTCTCGCCGCAGCCCTCACCCGCGCAGCACTGGCGGTGCTTCGGGCGCGTATAGAGCGTCGTTCCGTTCACAGTGACGCTGCTCGCCGTGCCGCAGGCCGCCCAATAGTAAAGATGCTGCGCCTGCAGGGCCGCCCGGCGGGAGACCACGGTGCCGTAGGCGTTCGTCACGCGGCAGGAATAGGTATAGTCCCGGCAGCAGGCGTCCGTGGGCACGACCACGGTGAGCGTGGCCGTATTTGCGCCGAAGACCGTCGTGCCGTTGTTGGTGAGCGTCGTTTCCGCGCCGTCTATGCGCACGGTCCACTGATAGCTCAGTCCGTCGCCCTTGGCGTAGACGCTGAAGCTCGCCCGGTTGTCGGAATAGTCCTCCCCCTGGTCGGACACCGTGCGGCGCACGTCCAGCGGCTCGGAGACGATGCGGGGCAGGTCGGTATTCAGCCAGCCGCAGAGGGTGCAGCGGGCGTCCCCCCCGAAGACGTGCTCGTGGTCGTCCAGCGTGCGGCGGGAGATGCGGCCCGTGCCCAGCGACGCCCCGCAGACGGAGCAGGAATATTTCTCCAGGCCGTCCTCCGTGTAGCTGGGCGCCTTCAGCACCTCGGCCACCACGTCGTGGTCCTCGATCTCCACGCGGCCCTCGCAGTCCAGGCAGTGCTGCCAGTGGTGATCCTCGTCGAAGCAGTAGTCCCCGTCGGGATCGTGGTCGCAGTTTTCCTCGTGCAGGCCCTCGTCCAGGCAGTATTCGAGGCACTGGCCGTCCTCGTAGCAGTAGTGCTCCTCCCATTCGGAGGATTCGACGCAGACCTCGTGGTCGCAGCCGAAGTCCTCGCTGCGCTCGCGGCAGCATTCATAGCAGAGACCGCAGTCCTCGCAGAGCTCGTCGAACTCAAAGCAGCTCCCACAGTCGTCGCAGAAATGATCCTCCCAGTCGGAAGCGTAGGGGCAGGTCCAGTCGTGCTCGCAGCCGCAAGACTCCCGCTCCTCCTCGCAGTGGACGGCGTGGCCGCCGCAGACCTCGCAGTATTCCTCGATGCACTCGTCGCACTCGGGGCAGAAGTGATCCATGGCGTCGCTTCCGTCGGGGCAGACGCCGTGCTCACAGTGATAGTCCAGCTGGCAGACCAGGCAGAGGCCGCAGTCCTCGCAGAACTCGTCCGGGTCGACGCATTCGCCGCAGCCGTCGCAGAAATGCTCGTCGTAGCCCGGCGCGTCGGGGCACCAGTCGTGCACCGAGCAGTGGTAGCCCTCGCAGCACTCCTCGCACATGCCGCAGTAGGGGCAGAGCTCGCCGCCGTTGCAGTCGAAGCAGCTCGGACAAAGATGCTCCTGAAACTCCGCGCTTTCCAGGCAGTAGCCGTGGCTGCAGCCGTCGTCCACCGTGTTTTGATCGCAGCATTCCACGCAGAGCCCGCATTCGGAACACAGCTCTATGTTGAGGCCGTAAACGCACCTGTCGCACTGGGGGCAGAGCTCGCAGCAGTTGGTGCAGTGGGGGTTTCCGCCGCCCTCCTCCGCGAAGGTCGCGCACCAGAAATCGCTGCCGCCTGTCTTCGCGCAGGTCTCGCATTCCCAGCAGTGCATGCTGTTGATCTCGCCCAGCTCGCTGTCCATGAAGTTCGCCTGGCAGTCCTCGCAAAGGCCGCATTCGTCACAGAGATCCCCGTTATCCCCGCAGGCCTCCGCGCTGCGGCAGCCCCAGCAATGGGTTCCCTCTTCGACGCCGCAGTCTATGCACATGCAGCAGTAGGGGCAGAAATCGTCCAGAGCGTCAAAGAAGCACTTCTGACAGGTCACGCACATGTAGTCCCCGGCGCAGACGCAGCAGTGCCAGTGCTCGTTTTGCCAGCACTCGGGGAAGATCTCGGTGTAGCTTCCGGATTCGTCCATGAAGCAGGCGCCGCAGTCGCGGCAGTGGGCCCTGTCCTCCTGGCAGCTCTCACAGCAGCGGCAGATATCGCAGACCTCGTTGGGCTCGAAGCACTCCCCGCAGAGTAGGCAGTGATACCAGCAGACCTCGCAGCGGTAGCAGTCCTCGCAGACCGTATACATGCAGCTCTTGCACTCCTGGCAGTGCTCGCTGGACCAGCAGTCCTCGTTGCCCGCGTTTTCGCTGCAGTGGTCTCCGTAATCGCAGATCCAGTCGCCCCAGATGTACTCGCCGCAGAATTCGCATTCCACCGCGTCCTCGGACCAGTCGTAGTCGTCCCAGTCCCTGAGCTCGGCCGCCGACAGCCGCCCGCCGGTCTCCCCGTTGGCCAGCTTTTCCGCGATGAGGGGGTGCACCTCGCCCCGCTTTATCCGGGCCAGGCGCTCCAGGTGGGCGGCCTGCTTCGCCTCCCGCTCCGCCAGCTTGTCGGCGAGGCTGACGCCGTATCGGTCGGTGACCACCGCCGCCGTGGAAACGGTCTCCGCGCCGGCCGACAGAAGCGCGGCGCGGCCGCCGTGCTCGTGCTCGTGGTCGTGGCCGCAGGAGCAGTCGCGGCAGTCTTCGCAGCCGCCGCCATCGCAGCAGCCGTCTTCGCAGAGGCAGCCCTCGCAGTCCCCGCAGAGGCACTCGCCGCCCTCGCAGGCGCAGTCGGGGCAGACGCAGTCCGGGCAGGCGCAGGTTATTTCGGTCCCGGTATGGACGTGGGTCTCCTCCGCCGCCAGGACCGTGCCGGGCAGGCAGCCCGCCAGCATCAGCAGCGTGAGAAGCACGCTGAGGGCTTTGCAGCTCTTTCGGTGTTTCATACGGTACCTCCCAAATAATACGGTGTTGCCTTAAATCGATTCCAGGGTATCTACCAGGTATTCCATGCTGTTGGAGGCGTAGAGGAAGCCGTCGATCAGGCGGGCCTGCCGCAGCTGCTTCACGCCCTCCGTCTGCTCCTCCGAGACCCGCTCGTCCAGGAAGAGCACGATGCGGCTTTCCGGCAGACGGCTGCGGACGGCGCGGATCAGGGGCTTCCGGTCCTCCACCGTGTAGCCGGAGAGCACGGAGACCCCCAGCAGCAGCACGTCCGCCGGGAACTCCCGCAGCCGCAGCTCCATGGTCTCCGCGTCCGGCTCCTGGTGCTTTTCCACGCGGAAGTTGCCGGTGCGCTCCAGCGCAAGCGCCGTACAGTCGGCATAGAAATCCCCGGCCATGTTCACCAGCAGCTTGATCACGCAAAAACCCCCTTCCGGAACAGTCGTAATCCTCTGAGCTTACTATACCTGTTCCGAAAGGGGGGCGGTACACCCAAAAGTAGGTATCGCCGGGTGAAATTTCTATTCCTTGATGGCCACGCCCAGGTGCCGGGCCTTCACCGCCAGCTCCAGGCGGCTGTGGTAGCCGGTCTTCTGCAGCATATTGGTGACGTGCATCTTCACGGTGTTCTCCGCGATGCCCAGCTTTTCCGCGATCTCCCGGTTGCTGACGCCGCCCACCAGCTCCCGCAGCACCGCGACCTCCCGCTCGGTGAATTCCGTGCTCATGGCGTTGCCCACCGCCACCCTGGGGGACACGCTGGGGTAGACGGATTCCCCGGCCATGGTGCGGTCCATGATCTCCAGCAGGGGCTGCTCCTGCACCTCCTTGTACCAGAAGCTCTCCACCCCGATCTCTCGGGCCTGGCTGAGAAAGCTGAGCTCCGGCATGGAGGTGACGACGATGATCTTCGTCTCCGGGCGGGCGGCCTTGATGGCCCGGGCGGCCTCCAGACCGCTGACAGAGCCGGGGATCAGCACGTCCAGCAGCGCCAGGTCCACCGGTTTCACGCGGCAGTATTCCAGGGCCTCCGCTGCCGTGGCGAAGGCTCCCGCCAGAAGGTAGCGCTCGTAGCCGCGCACCGTGGCGGCGAAGACCTCCCGCACCATTTTGTAATCCTCCGCGATCACGACGCTGTATGCCATGTCGGTCCTCCTCCTTTACCGAAGCTCTCCGTCTCCCGTCGGCAGGCGGAGCCGCAGCCGGAACGGGGGAGAGACGTCCAGCTCCATGCTGCCCCCCACGGCCTCCACCCGGCTGCGCAGGTTCCCCAACCCGCCGCCTTCACGCACAGGCCCCGCGGGGGCCACGCCGTCGTTGGTGAGGGTGAGAAGCCAGCTGTCCCCCTCCCGCCGGCAGGCGACCGTGGCCCGGCTGCCTCCCGCATGGCGCAGGACGTTGGTGGCATGCACCCGAAGCGCGGTCTCCACCACGGGGATCAGACGGTTTTCCGTGGGCAGCTCGCCCAAGATCTCCAGGCGGACGCCCAGGGCCTCCGCCTGCTTTTCCTGGATGTAATAGGGCTTCTGCCAGCTCTCCGGGCGGCTGCTCTCCAACAGACTCAGATTGTTCAGCCAGACAGCGCGCACCTGGGCCGCTTCCGCGCTGTCCGGGTCCAGAAGAAAGCGCTTGGAGAGGAGAAGGCTCTGGCCCAGGGCGTCGTGCAGCTCGGTTTTGAGCTGCATCAGCTCCCGGCTCATGGTGAGGTATTCGATGCTGCCCAGCAGGGCCTTCAGGCGCACGTTCAGCTCCCGGGCCC